>ENA-OQEX01000216-OQEX01000216.1-human-gut-metagenome-genome-assembly--contig:-NODE-216-length-33253-cov-3.109129_pt1 | contig 33253 bp, 35 predicted proteins | sample MGYA00242802_ERZ504649 | MGnify/ENA primary metagenome ERZ504649 (study PRJEB26092, sample SAMD00036194) | human gut metagenome | host: Homo sapiens | study: EMG produced TPA metagenomics assembly of...
CGGCAATCCAAATGTCCTTCATGTGGCTGCCCGGCGTTTCGACCAGCGTGGTGATGTCTGACATATAGTCGGGCAGTTTCAGGTCGAAGTAGACCTGCCCGACGATGGTCACCAGAGCGATGAGCATCTGACCGATCTCCGCTTTGGAGAGGTATTTCATGATGCGAAGCATTGGTTTCCCCTTGTGTTGGTTGGGTTGGTTATTGGTTATTGACGATTGGTTCTTAAGTTGGCTGGGTTATCGGCGATTATCGGTTCACGATGTCTTAATAGTTTCTATTGTTTGATTACTTACACTGTGAGATATTACGCGCACTTCTGCATGTTCGCTGTGAGCGTCCTCAATTACCTTTACCTCCCTCTGACGAGGGAGGTGTCACCGCGCAGCAGTGACGGAGGGAGAGACCCGCCAGCGGGAGGAAGCTGGTCTCGCTCAGCCTCCGCGCGCTTAGCTGCCATGTGTTCAGCCACGCGCTTGTCCCGCTCCACGAATGCCTCACGCACTTGTTCAGCCGTCGGCCGAGGCCGCCCCGGATGGCAAATCGACATATATATGGTGAACTCAGACACCAGGTCAACGAATTCGCGCGTGCGCCGCTCCCCCATTTGCGAGAAAATCCAGCAAATTGCGGAACGCATTTCCTCTATCATCCGATGAGACTGCTCGCGCCCGGAATCAGTGAGATTCACGCGAATAATGCGCCGATCCTTGGAATCAATGTCACGCGTGACCCAGCCTTTTTTCTCCAGAGACGACAGCACAGTGGAGATGCGGCCGGAACTGGCCTGCAGCGCCGATGCCAATTGCGATGGCGTTTGCGTCCCCTTCATGGACAGCTCCCGGAGCACGAACTGCTCACCATGGGCTCCACGAGTGAATTCCCTCTGCATTGTCGAACGATTGCCCCACACGCTGGCATACAGTTCACTAACTGCTTCCTGCTCAAATCCCATAAGAGCACCATCCATTCCCATTCGCCACACGGCAGAGCGCCGCAAACACCCCAAGAATATCTCACACCGTAAACAATTCATTACTAGAAACTATTTTTGGAACGCATAATGCACACACTCCACGCTCTTTGATATTCTGAAAGCCGCATAGATATTCACTTCGGGGCGTCGTCTAAGAATATTTGCTGGGCCAACGGTAGCGACGTTGGCATTGTGCTCCATGAGGTATCTGGTCGAAAAGGCGGACGAAGACAGACCAGTTGGGCGGAGCGCGCCCATACTTCAAAACCATTGCAATTATTGGCTTTGACCATTTTCGTGGAGTCACGAAAATGGTCATGAAAAACATAAGGACACACCCATGAACCGCGACGAAATCACACGCAAAACCAGCGAACTCAGCACTCCCGATACGCCTGCTATCTCATTGCTCAAAACGGTGATCCAAAGAAAGAAGAAGTGGCACTTCTCCAGAGCTATTTTGCCGTTCAGACTCGCAAAACGGAAATCATTGAGCAACGCATGGGAGAAATCAGCCGGCTCGCCGGCCGAGAGGCCCTTGCCACTGCAGAGAAGAAACTCTATCCGTATACCCAAATCACACACAACAAAACCGCACAAGAGCACATGTACACGCCCAACCACGCCGCAGAACGCCGGCAAGGATGTGATACAGGCCACAGAAAGCGTTGTACCGCCTAGGCAATGCAACAATTGTCCGCTATGCTCTGAAGGCAGATGGCGGCACGGATGCCATCCCAAAGAGGGGGTATGACCATGATTCGGGGTATGAACCTATGCAGCATCGCCGGCTGCACGCACGAAGCAGAAGAAGCGGGCATGTGCAACATGCATTTCACATCGGCGCTGGTTCACGGAGCGCTGCACTACACTGCGGGCGGACGTCCGTCGCACTGCTGAGCGCAACAACAAAGCAAAACAACCAGTAACGCTCAACGGCTTCCACATGTTCATGCTCTAATTGCATGTACTTGCAGACACAATGGCCGTCTGAGCCAGCTGCCCTCGCATGGAGCAGCTGGCTCAGACCGGCCATTATTGTTGCTTTGTACTGTTTGCACTGTATTGCGCCTGCATTGCGCAAGCTCGGGCGCACTCGGGTGCACTCGCTGAGTGGCGTGAATCGCAGATTGCTCAATAGCAACGCAATCCACGCCACTCAGCAGTTGCCATGGTTATGCGCGGCGTTTGCGGATGACGAGCAAGGCACCAGCCGCAGCTGTCAGCACCACAACCACGACCGCAATGGCAGCCACGGCAACACCCGTATTCGAAAGGGGCGCAGCGCCATTAGCAGCCGGCTTATTCGTGGCAGTGTTACCGGGCTTAGCAGTGTTGCCAGGATTGTTGGTATCGCCGGGCTTCTGCTCTCCAGGGCCGGGAGTGACCTCCGTGGCCCGTGACCGTGACTTCGAACGTCGCGTTCACGCCACGATAAGAGACGGTGATGGTCTTCGTGCCTGCGGTGGCAGAATCAAAGCCAGCGAACTTCAGATCACCATCAGTTGGATCAATCAGCTTGCGCAGCGTTTCGGTATCGCCGACTTTGTAAATGGCGGATACCTTCACATCGGCAGCGTTGAACTTATCGCCTACCTGATAGGAATCCTTGGTCACTTCCACAGCAAGCTCGGCCAACTGAGGCAGTTCGCCGAATGTCACTGTGTAGGTTTCCGCCGTGCCATCCTCAGCAGTTACAGTCACCGTGCCACGCCGCTGTTCTCGGTCGAAGCCTGCTCCACCTGCACCGTAGCCTTCGCGTCAGCAGCAGTCGCCTCCACCGTCGGGTAAGAAGCAGCGTCTCCGGCCAGCGCACCGGCATATTCGGTGATATCCGCGGAGAATCCGTCAACCGTCTTGCCATCCACAGTCAGATCAGCAAGATTGGCGTTACTAGACGGCTGCGGCTTTGGCGTTGCTTCACCTTCGGCGATGCGTACTTCAGCGATCTTGCATAGTCATTGCCATCGGCGTAGGTGAAGTTGAGGCGAATGCCTTGGTGGCGGGCAGAGCGCTCACATCGGCTTCCGTCACGGCTCCAGCAGCACCATTCACAGTGACTGCCGGCAGCGTGGCATCAGTCCACGTGGCGTTGTCTTCAGCAAGGTACGATACAGTGAAGCTCTTCGGAGCGGCCTCGCCCTTGGCCTTATCCACCGCAACGCTGAGCTTGCCCAGCTGATATGCCTTATCGAAGGTGTAGCTGAGCCACGGCGAGGTGTCGCCGGTGCCCCAGTTCGACCAGTTGGTGCTCAGATTGTTGTCGCAAGTCAGGTCGGCCGTAGAAGCGGAGGCCCAGCTGCTGGCCGGCTCATACTTCGAGGCTGCGGCGGACGAGCAGAACAACCGGGCAAGGTTGCTTTCCACAGTCACGGTGAGCGTGGCAGTTACTGAAGAATCAGTGACAAGGCGTACCGTCACGGTTTGCTCGCCCAATTTGGTGGTGTCGAAGCCTTCCAACGTGTATTCATCTGGCTCCAGTACACGCGTCTTGCCATTGGTGAGCGTAGCGGTAACCGTCACGTCCTTATGCGCGAGCGTCTGCCTCTTGGCGATAGTGGCTTCAGGGCCCTTGGCCGCGATGGACTCCACAGCAGCAGTCTGCGAACCGAACGCAGTGCCGTTGAAGGCCACGGTGAATGCGCCGGCATTGCTGTTCGACGTGGCGAAAGCACCGGCATCGAGCCCGGTTACGTCCGCACCGGTCAGCGTTACCGTAGCGACATCCTGCCATTCATCGTTCGCGGAAGCACGCCAGTAGCCTTTCAGAGTATCGGTTGAGGTGCGCTCCAGCTTGAGCTGCACTTGGTCGCCGAAGCCGGTACCAACATGCGATGTTTCCTTATCGATGTAGCCATCGGCATTGGAATCGTACTGCATGTAAACGCCGCTTGGGCTGGCAAGTAACGTGGCATATCCCTTGCCGCCGTTAGCGCCAGTAAGACCGTTACGGACCACCAGACCGGCGCGCGGATCGCCATTACCGCCCAAGTCGAGCGGCTTGACCGTGGTTTCCAGCGTTTCGTTCACGTCCAGAGCATCAGCTGGTACACCGCACTGCCCTCGTTGCGATCCGTCCAGACGCCACGATTGGCGTTGTCCGTAATCGTGAAGTCATAAGCACCGCCGGACGCAGAAACCTGGCACGCGCTGCCGCCCTTCCAATGAGCTTCCTTCCAACTTCCGGAAATCGGGTTGGAGCAGGAAACATCGATGGTTCTACGGAATGTACGGCCCGGATTGAAGTTACTGCTCTCGCAAGAGTGCCCGTAATGGTGTAGGTTCCCGGCACATTGAATGCGTAGGTGCTGCCGGCAGCCTTGGTCGACTTGCTGACTGCCGTACCGCCTTCCACATTCCATGTCACCTTGGTAGCAATGGTATCGTCGCCTTCCTTGACGTTGACGGTGTCCGGCAGAGTAACGGTTCCGCCCGTGTTCACGGTCTTCGGGAGATCATCGCCGGTTTCCACAGTCCAGTTGACCAGCTTGCCCTTGGCGCTACCATGGTTGTCCCAATAGTTCAGATCCCAGCCGTCGGGCTCGCCTTCTTGAGCAGGATTATGCATTTCGATGGTGCCGTTCTCACCGATGGTCAGCGGCAGCCAAACATAGGTGGAATCGGCTTTACCGGAATCCCAACGGTCACCAAGGTAGATGAAGTGACCTTTCTCCTGGTCTACTGCGAGCACACTAGCCGACTGCGAACCGAATGTGGTGCCGCGGGTATCGCCCACAGACAACAGACCATCCGCGCCTTCCGGCATGTTGTTGTACACGTGTTCTCGTTGGCATCGTCCTTTTCCACGCCACGGGTCCAGCTTCCCAGCATGGAGTCGGCGGTGTAGTAGGTCTGCTTGTTCGGGTCCCAGCCGGTTGCACCAGATGCGATGATGTTGTAACGCCCGTCATATTGGAATACGGCAGGAGCTTCCAGCGAACCATTTTGTTTGACGATTTGGAAATCTTCGCCACGCACCGGGGCATCCGTAGTAGCGTCTGCAAGAATGTATGGGTACTGCCCGTCAGCAGAGTACTGCTTTTGTCCCTCGGACTGGTCCACATTCGTGGTCTTGACTACATTGGTGTAATCATCGTTGAGCTTGGCGATGTACAGCGTGGCATTGGCTTCGGAAGAATACAGTACATAGGCACTGTCGTCCTTCGGGTCCACGAACACAGTCATATCGCGCTGTCACCGTTCTCACCCCAGCTGGGGTTACCTGCGGCTTCTTTCCAATTGTTCTGGTTAGGCAAACGATAGGCACCCACCATAGTGAACGGGCCCGCCGGATTGTCGGAAACAGCCACGCCCGCAAGTGCACGTGCATAGTTGGAACCGCCCGGCGTGGTGCTTCCATCGGAATGCCACCACAGCACGTATTGCTTGTTCTTCTTGTTGTAGATGATCTTCGGACGCTCGAAAATGCCCTGTACGGAATCAACCGCGCCATCACCATCCTGATCGGGGTTGGTGTTGAGGTACGGGAAGATTGCGTCGGCCTTGGCAGCGTCCACACTGCCGTCGGACTTGGTCAGGTTGTAGGCCTTGTCGAAGTAGGCGTAATCGGCATTGCTCTTATCCGTCAACTGAGATTTGCTGGTCACCGCACGCAGCGCCACACCAAGATCGGTCCAGTTGTATAGATCTGTCGACATATAAGCATGAACACCGGGGCTGTTGTCGTAACCGTTAGAACGGTCTTCGCCATACCAGTAGTAGCGTCGCCAACCTTGACCACTTGGCCACCGTGCGCTTGGATGTGTGTGCCGCCATTATCATTGGCGTTCTTGGCATACCAATATGGCTGGAAGTAATCGCTAGCGTTCTTGCCCGGATCGGCTGTGGGCTGGAACTTGGTGTATGTCGGCACTTGGCCGATGGTAGCAGGTAATCCACACCTGCCGCACTGGCACTTGCAGCGGCCAGCCCGCATGACAATAGCGTTGCCGCGGCGGTAATTGCCGCGATAAGAGCGCCCTTGCCCTTATTGTTTATCTTCATTGATTTGGTTCCTTGATTGATGATAACGGTTTTTTGAACAAACAGTTATGTCGCTATCCGCGAGGCCAGAAAAGGTTCGACAAATCAATATACCGATACTGAAAATTCAGTATTCAACTTGTCGGACCAATTATGGTCAAAGAGCGGAGGAACCGGCCGGCAATAGTCAATATTGCCGGCTTGTTCCTTCACCCATTACTGCGCGAGGGTGCTATGCACGCTTGCGCAGCATGAACAGTGCACCCGCGGCAGCGGCCAGCAGAGCGACAGCGCCAGCGATGGCGGCAACACTGGAACCGGTGTTGGCCACCGTGTTCTTGTTGCCGTTGCCGGTGGCACCGGGCTTGTTGGTGTTGCCGGGCTTCTGTTCTTCAGGGCCAGGGGCGACTGCGTTGGCCTTGACCGTGACGTTGAAGGTCGCGGTCACACCACGGTAGGAGACGGTAATCGCCTTCTTGCCTGCGGTGGTGGAGTCGAACGAGCCAATCGCAAGCTGCGGGTCGTCAAGAGCGACCGGCACTTCCTTGGTCTTGTCGCCACTCTGGTAGACGGCAGTCACCTTCAGACCGGCGGTATCGAGCTTGTCGCCGATGGCGTACTCGGTCTTCGTGGGTCCGATCACCTTGAGCGAAGCCAAAGTGAAGGCGTTGAAGGTCACCGTGTAGGTCTTCGTCTCAGACTCGTCGGCTGAGGTCACCGTAATGGCGGCCTTGCCGCCAAGCTTGCCGTTCTCAACCGCGTCGCCAGTCACCTTGACGGCGGCGGCATTGTCGGTGGCGAAGGCTGCAGCACCGGGTTTGCCTCGGCGTCGACCGGCAGATCAACCGTGTAGTCGGTCTTGGACGGGTCGAAGCTTCAACGGTTTCGCCGTCAAGACGCAGGTCGCCCAGCGTGGCATCGGATGCTGGCTGCGGGGTGAGTACCGTGCTGTCTTGTGCGAACACCTGGATCTCAGCCACGTTGATGTACACCTTGGTGTCCTGCAATGTGTTAGTCAGGCGGATGCCTTGGCCTTTACCGGGGTGCCGAGCACGAAGTCAACGGTCGGGGTGTCGGCGGCGGTGATGCCGTCGGAGCCAGAGCCGGCATCGCCGGCCTGTATCTTCCAGCCATCCTTGGTACCGACTCCATGCCATTCGCCAGCCTCATCCTGGTATTCCAGCGTCTGGCTCTTCGGCCAAGACGCACGACCATCGTAGTAGAAGAAGGTCTTCACTTCGGTGATGGTCTGAGCTTCGTCGAAGGTGAACGTGGCGACCGGGTCCACCGTCGAGGCTGTGGAAGCCCAAGTGGACCAACCCTTTGACGTAGTGTCACCATCGATGGCCTTGGAAGCGGAGGCACCCTCCTGGAAGTTCACCGAGAAGTTCGTGCCAGAGGCCGCGGCGATGTTCTTCGCAGCACCCTGAACCGGCGTCACGAATGCCTGAATTTCGGTGGCGTTCATGTAGTCGTTGTTCACGGTGTTCACAATGCGCACCTTCGTGGCATTCACTGTGCCTTATCGGCCTTGAACGTCACGTCTGGCCTGCGGCAGGCTTAACATCGCTACCGAATTGCATCCACGTCTCGCCATCAGTGGTGTACTCGGCCTTGGCGGAAGCCGGAGCCTTGTCACCATACGTAATGGTCACTCTGCTAAGCTCACACTCAGAGCCGAAGTCAATCGTGGCGGTCGGGCTGGCGGAATAGTCACCAGCAGAGTTCCACGTCACCCAGGCTTCAGCTGACGTGTCACCATCGGTGAGCTTCTTCCACTGATCGCCCTTGCTGTATTCCGTCTGCTGGTTGGTCACGGTCAGGCTGGAAGCAGTGTCGGCCACATTCTCAGGCGTGGCGGCGGTGACATAGATCGCGCCTTTCAGCGCAATCGTGGTCGCGTCGTCCAGCTGGTAAGTACCGGTCACGGCAATGTTGTCGCCAGCCTTGGCATCGGCGAGCTTGGTATCAAGCCCATCGAAGTTCCACGTAACCTTAGCCGCATCGCCCTCGAATGCAGGCGATGCCTTGACGTGCAGATACACCGGCGCAGCCTCAAGCGCGGCCTTCGCCTCGCTCGCACTGGTGCCGGCCAGCACTGTAGCCGATACCGGATCGGAAACGGTGAGCGCGCAACGTAGACCGTAGCGGCGACATTGAACTCGTTGCCGTACACATCGGTGGCGGTAGCGGTGGCTTCGTAGGTGCCTTCCTTGGCACATCGACCTTGGAAGTATCCCAGTTGGCAACCGTGGCCTTGCCTTCGCCCCAGGTGTAGTAGAGCGTGACTTCGGTCGGCAGCGCGGCCTTCTCGTTAACGGCGGTCTGCACGTTCACGGTCTTCTGGCTGGTCGGCGTTACATTGCGTAGAGTCCATGTCTGGTTGGCGGACGGCGAAGTGCCGCTCGGTGACTGCCACAAGCCAACCTTCGTGCCGACTGTGGTACCAGAGTTATCCACATCGAGGTTCGTCTTAGTCGCGGCATTGAGCAGCTGGTAGGTCGAACCATCGGAAGTGTTGAGAATCCACTTGGCAGCCGGGTCGGACTTAGCGGCCTCAACCGTTTCGTTGGAAAGCGCGTTCGTGCCATCCTTGGACACCAGCACCTTGCCTTCGGCGTTAGTAATCACATAAGCTTGAGATCAGGGCGCTCGGAGTCGGCGGGCTGCTCGATCTGGGTAAAGGTCCAAGTCTGCTTCTTGGCGTTCTCGGCATCGGAAGCGACGTTGGCCAGGGACAGCGCGGAATCACCAGAAGTGGTATCAGCCACGGCCTTGCCGGACTGCTTACCAACGAGCTGGTAAGTGTCGCCGGTCTCGACGGCAGCATCCTTAGCGTAGCCGGTCACGCCAGTGAGCTGGATGGAGGCGATAGAACGGGCGGGCACAGTGACCGTAGCGGTCTTGGCAGCCTTGTCAATCATCACAGAGCCTTCAGCTTGCTTGACGTTGCTGGTCTTGGCGAAGACTTCCGGAGTGGCGGAATCGACACCCGCGTTCTTGTCTTCGGCAGAGGTTTCGGTGGTCAGGTAGAGCTCACCGTAAGCGTTGTCGGCAATCTCGCCGTACTTCGACAGGTCGATGACGAAGGTCTGGTCAGAGGTGCCGGAGTTGCGGTGGATGACGGTCTGTGTCTTGCCATCGTCGGAGGTGGCAGTCATGTTGTTGTCCTCATCGTTGTTGGCGATGACCTTGTCGCCCGCGTGGATGAAGTGGGTGATGGCCTTGACGCCGTTGTACTTGGCGTTTGCAATAACCGTGCACGGTTCAAGTCCATCGGTGGTACCGCCGTTGTTGTTCACGCGGCGCTCGGAGTAGAGCTTGCCGTCCATGCCAGCCACGGTGCAGTCGAAGTCGATGAGCACGGTGCCCCAGTTGGTGTTCTCACCGGCCGGATTCACATTCGAGCCCATCTGCATGTTGTAGAGGTCCTCGACCACCTGCCAGAAGGTGAAGTCCTTGGACTGCAGGCGGGTGACGTTGGAGCTGATCTTGCTCATCATGCCCAGCGCGTTGTCGAAACCGTACGGGTTGTAGGAGCCAGACTGCCAGGAGCCGTCCACCTCGCTCATCGACAGCTTCTTGCCGTCTGCCTGAGCGATATCGCGCGACTGCATCTGGTTGCTGTCGGAGTAGGCGTGAACGTTGTACTGGCCGATAAGGTCCTTGATCGCCTGCGGGTACTGGTTGTACGACTTGACGAAGTCGGCGGAGTTCGTGGCATCGGTGGCTGCGATGATGGTGTCATCATTGTCCTTGAGCGCCTCAGCGAGTGCGGTAATCGTCTGCTGCTGCTGGGCGTTGCTGACATGCATACCCTCCTGCGGCTTCTTCAGCGCGTTGGAGTATGGGGTGACGGACCTATCTTTGTCGGAGTAGTACTTATCCCAGTAGTTGTTAATGAGCTTGGTGTTGTCATCGCTCTCATCGGTGTACTTCGAAGCCATGTCGCCCGGAGTGCCCCAGTAACTGGTCTCGGACTCGTTGAACGGCTCGACCGTGTCAACGTTTGCGCCAAGGCTTTCGAGGTGCTCGACGTTCTTGGCCATGTACTGAGCGAATTTCTCAGGGTTTGCAAGATTATTGCTACCGGAGTTGCGTCCACCAGTGGCGTAACCGCTGTTGGTCAGGAACCACGGAGCGGAGTTGGCGAAGGCCTCTACGTCGGTGATGTCAGGGTTATCGCCGGTGGCACCGCGCTCAATCCACCAGTCTTGGGCGGCGGACTTGGAGAAGTCATACTGGTTGTCGTCAGTCGGGTCGAATGCCGCAGCCAGCTTGTCTTTGTCGGCCTGCTTGGTGGTTACGCCATTGCCATACGTGCCGGAGCCGGTGGCGTCATCTTTCCACGTGCCAGGCACGGCAGCGCTTGGCGCATGAATGGGTAGCCGTAGGCAACATCGGAGGCATTGCCGCCGCCCACGTTGTAGCGGGCCATGTTCAGGTCCAGTCCTTCATCACCGAAGATGGACTGGTAGAACTGTTCGCGCAGCTGTTTGCCGTATTCCACAGCCTTAGCCTTGGAAGCGTCATCGCCGAGATTGGTGGTGATGGCCGATTCCTCGCCGAGGCTGCCGGTGGCGTTGGCGAACCAAGCCAGTGAGGTGCCCCAGCCATCGAAACTGTTGGCATACCACGGTTCGGGGTCACGGTAATGGCATCGTTATCAGCCGCATACGCAGTGCCGGCAACCGCAAACGCCCCTCCTCCCACTAGTGTTGCCGCCGCAACCATTGCAGCAAGCGATTTGCTCAGTACCTTCATTGGTCTCCTTAGTGTTCCTGCTATCCGCCTTATACCGGGAAAAACGGCCTTTGCTTCACTGAGCCGGCCTCTTTGCCTGATACATGACCTACGTCGACTCCTTCTTTCGGCGCAGCCAAAATGTTTACGCAAACATTTTGATATGAGCGATTTTATCACAAAACCGTCACCCAGCAAACAACTTCAGAGACCACAAACGACGCACAAAGTCATGAGCCATTCGAATTGCGCTGGCCCAATCGCTACGAATCATATTTGCCGTAGCCCTTAAGTGAATCCCACTGCATCGAGATATCGCGCCCGCTATCCCTTCCGATAACGCCGACCACGCGTGTTGCCTTCAGCAATCAGCTTTCCTTGCGCAACTAAACCGTTTAGGAATTTGCGGACTGTTCTGTTATCGAGCTCTGTTATCTTGGCGAGTTCAGGTACAGTCACATAGTCAACCTCTGTCAAGCGTCGATTCATCGCCGACAGCATCGCTGCCCGCGAATCAATTTCACCCGATGCGGTTGCATCTGCTTTCTTACCATCCACACGTTCCCCGCCAATGAGCCTCGCACCCTCTTCGGCATCTTTCTCAACTACAGATCTCACGCTAGCAAAACCAGAACCATCAACGGTCTTCAGCGCAGGAACAATAGGAATCGTCGCCTCGAATATGTCACCATCGCGGAACTCAGGCTCTCGCTCAGTATATTGCCGGGACGCTCTTATCAGATTCCGCAGTCCGCTACCCGGCTGCTCGGCTATGCCGGTCTGCACAAACACATTAGCGATAATCGGATTCTTTGGCATTGGCGTGAACTCGCCCAGCTTCATTCGACCTTCAAAGAATGAGCGCGAAGCATTAACCGTCCGGATGGATTCATTATCAATGGTGACACGCGCCACCACCGGACTGGAATACTCCCGATGCATGAGCTGTTTGCCACCAATTCACGGGCGATCATCGTACGCGGCTCACTCGCTTATCGCCCTTTAACACAAAGCGGTCAGGCAGATTCCGCTCAGTAAATTCACGGAGTTGCTCGTACGAATCGAACAAGTTGGTCCGCACCATAAGTCGGTCATCGTATCGGTCAATATTGTCTCGCCGAACCACGGCATCAGTAATATACGCTGGGCAAACCGAGGAAATGACTTCATCCTTGCCCAAGAGCAGCACTGCAGCAAGATTAAAGCCCTCTTCGCCGGTCGTGTAATCACGATCGTATAGCTTGGCGCTGCGGAACAGTTCTTCGTCAGACATAGTTCCCCAAGGGTGCCCAGCTCGCTGAGCGACCGCCAGCTGCCGCATTCGCGCAATCAGCTCAGGACGCAAATCAAACGGAGTCACGTAACGGAAAATTCGCCGTTCGGAATAGTAGTTCTGCTTGCGAATATACATTTGACTAATCTGGATATCGCTTTCGATGTGTGTATCCACATCAGCAATGCGATCAAACACTGCGCCCTTGAACCGCACAACCGAAGAACTCGGAGCTACCCAAATACGAACAATAATCCGTTCGTCGTACTCGATATGTTCCGTTTCCACCATTGGAGCCGGTTCGAACATCTTACGATTAGACACTACGTTGACAACGTTGCGCTCTATCTCACTAACGCGCTTAGAATCGACGCCGAGCACTTGACCGTCATCGTCAACGCCAAGATAAATGCTGCCACCAGAACGATTGGCGAATGAGCATACAGTCTCAAAAGTATCCGTATGAGGCAATTCGCTGCAGCGCTTGAACTCGACCATAGATGATTCACCGGCCTGCAGCACTTGCATAAGTTCATCCTGCGTCATCGCATTCCGCCCTTCATAGCGATAATTCATACATTAGGACATGGCACTTATCGTATTTTAGCATCTAATTAGTACAGTAGGACATTGTTTTATGTCCTAATGTACTAATTAGGCGGCTAATTGTACTAATAATTGCACACTGATGTACTAATCCGATGATTGAATGCACTAATTGTCCGCGCAAATGCACTAATCGGATGACCGAATGTATCAATGAGACCTATAGGCAGCCGATTGGCTGACGATCAGCCCAGTCATTGGCTATCGGCCGCTAGCCAGTCAGCCGCCAGCCGCCAACAGCCACCCAACTAATAACCGCCAGCCAATCAGCCCGTCCAATCACTCCTTGTGTTCCAGTGCGGCCTTCAAATCGCGGCTACGGTAGCGTTCGCGCAGCATAGAGAATCCACCGAAGCCCACAAGCCACACCAGGCCGGCAATCGCGGAATTGCGCGTATCGTCCGCAAGGAACAACGTCAGGTAGATGAACACGAAGAACACGATTGCCACCGTATTGAGCACCTTCCAAGCGGGCATGACGAACCCGTCCGGAATGAAATCAGCGGAGCGACGGTACTTGCGGTGTGCCATCAGCGTCAGGATGTAGATGAACAGGAACACCGCGGAGCTGGCGGACGAGAACAGCACGAACGCTCCGGACACGCCGGGGATGGCGTTGACGATCGGCGACAGCAGTATCAGCGCCGCGGACACCAGGATGGCGCGGGCCGGCACCTTGCGATTCGGACACCTTGCCGAGCTTGTTCAGCATCGGGTTCGGCGACACCTCGGACAGCTGGTACAGGTGGCGGCCAGCCGAGTACAGCAGCGAGTTCAGCGCGGAAGATGCGGCGGTGATCACCACGAAGAACACCAGCGCGGACGCCAATTCAGCCCGGCGTACTGGAACACCATAATGAACGGGGAGGCAAAGGAGCCGTCCTCGTTCGGCTTGAACGAGGTCCACGGCACGATGCACATGATGGCCACGAGCGCGCCCACGTAGAAGATGAGCACACGCACGATGATCTCGTTGACGGCTTTGGGCAGCACCTCACGAGGATTCTTGGTCTCGGAGACGGTGACGCCCACGAACTCGAGCAGCTCATAGGCGAAGAACACCATCTGGAAGCTCATGAGGAAGGCCATCCAGCCGTTCGGGGCGAACGAGAAGCCGGCGAACAGGTTGTCGAGTCCGGCGTGGCCCGCCGGACTCACATGATCCACGCCATGAATCCGCGCGGCCGGGTAATGGTAGCCGATCACGATCATGACCACGGCGGTGACGATCATCGCGCAAATCAGCGTGATCTTGATCATCGAGAACCAGAATTCCACCTCGCCGAACACCTTGACGGCGATCAGGTTGACGGACACCAGCGACACCAGGAAGCACAGTTCGATCAGCCATTTCCAATGGGTCAGGTCGATGCCGAACGTGTCGAAGAAGGTGATGAAGTACGTGGAGACGGCCGTGATCTCGGTCATGCCCAGCAGCACGAGCGCGGCCCAATACGTCCAGCCGGCGAAATGCCCCCACCCGTTGCCAAGGTAACGGGTGATGAAATTGATGAAGGTGTGCTGGCTGGGGTCGCGGTACATCATCTCGCCGATGGCGCGCATCAGGAAGAACATGATGACGCCGACCAGGATATACACGAAGACGATCGAGGGGCCGGTCAGTGCCAGCGACTTGCCCGAACCCAGGAACAAGCCGGTGCCGATGGTGCCGCCAATGGCGATGAACTGCACGTGGCGATTGCTCAGGCCACGCTCCATCTCGTTGGTCTGGTCCAGGCTTTCGACAGACTTGAGTTTGCCCGTAGCCTGCCGTGTACCACCATTCACATTCGTATCGGCCATACTGATTTCATTTCTCTTCTCTGCCGCCCGATTGTTACGTACCGGACGCGATACTCGTTCAAAACAAGTTCAGACTGTATCACCGAAATATGTCGCGAAAACCGCTCAGCTCAAGAATACATGCGATGATACTGTAAATATTCAGCCAAAAAAGTTCAATTCACCAACACCTAATTGAACTTCTACCTCTATTCCACGGACTTGAGCGAGCTGACCGGGTCTACGCGATCGAGCACTGTTGGTGAACAGCTGCACCAGCAGCGCGAACGCCAGCGTCGCCACCACGGCAATCGCATAGCTGTACCAGTGCACTTCCACTTCGAAATACAGCGACGGCATATTCAACGCAGCAGTCAGTAATCCGCCTATCCACCTGCCAAGCGGCAGACCAACCACCACACCCATACCGGTCAATATCATCATCTCGCGGTTCACGTAGTTGTGCACCTCGCGGTCATAGAAGCCCAGCACCTTCAGTGTGGCCATCTCGCGGATGCGTTCGGACACGTTCGTATTGGCCAACGTAAACAGCACCACCAGCGCCAGGCCGCCGGCGAGCCCCACAATCAGCGCCACCACGGCACCCATCAAATCGAACTTAAACGTGGCGGCCAGATGCGCACAGCTCACGGTCTTGAGCACCGACGATTCTCGCCCAACCGATCCGCATATTCGGCCTGTTCGGTCTCGGAACCTTTCAGCTTGGCGAGCATCGCGTTCCACGTCAAGGTCGAGGCAGTGCCATCTCCCGAAGCCGAAGACGTCACACCGCCGGCCGCAAACTTCTGGTCGTACAGTCGCTCACTGATGTACACATCAGAGCCAATAAGATTGCGCGTCACGGCCGTGACCTGCACCTTGGCCCGGCTGCTACCGCCATTGCCCAGCGTGACGGTGTCGCCGGCATGAATATTCAGCGAGTCGGCGGCGGACTGCGATACAATCACGCCACTATCGTCCAGCGCTACAGTGCCGCCACCCGCTTTGCCGAAGATATTGGGCAGCCCAAACCATCCATCATCGCCAGCTTGTTCCAGCGTGACCATATCGTTCAAGATATTCAGCGAATCGTTGGGCACGGTCATCAGCTGCACGGTTTCGCTTTCCTGCGCCGCATTGCTCATCTCGCCACTATCCACGCGCAGATTCAGCGTTTCGGTGGTTTGGCCATCTTGTGCCACCTGCTTGCGCATCGCGGTGGCGTCATCGTCATTGGCCACGACCATCAGGTCGTACTGGTAGATCTGCTCGTATTGTTTGACGCCAATCGTGTCGACGGTGTCATTAATCGCAAATCCGCAGATAATCAACGCTGTGCAACCGGCCACGCCACCCACGGTCATAATCAAGCGCGACTTGAATCGGAAGATATTGCGCGCGGTGACTTTGCCGAGGAAGTTCAGCCGGCTCCATACCGGGCGAATCCGCTCCAGCAATATGCGAGCGCCCGCTTTCGGTGCCTTCGGCCGCATCAACGCGGCGGGCGTGTGCCGTATCTCCTCGCGACAGGCGAGCGCGGTGGCCACGCCCACGCCGACCACGAACAGCACGATGCCGGCCGAACCGTACAACCAGTCGTATTCGAGTCGCACACCGGGCAATATATACAGTCCCTCAATCACCACCAGCAGGAATGCCGGGATGCCAAGGAATCCGACCAGCAGACCGATGCCGCCGCCGACCAAGCAGGCGAGCAACGCGAACAGCAGATACCGGCTGGACACGGCGAGTCCGCCATAGCCGAGTCCAAGGTAGGTGCCGATAAGTCCGCGGTCTTCCTCGACCATGCGGGTCATGGTGGTCAGGCTCATGAGCACGGCGACCAGCAGGAACACAATCGGGAATGCGCGGCCGATGGATTCGATGGAACTGACGTCTGATTTGAGCGAGCTGAATCCGTCGATCGAAGCGCGTGTCTGCACATACCAACGTGCGTTGGCCACATCGTCGATGCGCCGTTGCTGCTTGGCGAATTCGCTTTCCGCTTCGCTTCGCTTCGCATCGAGTTCAGACTGCGCATCATCCAGTTTCGCCTTGCCGTCCGCGAGCTGTTGTTCGCCTTCTTCCAGCTGCCGCTCGCCTTCTTCGAGCTGCTGCTTGCCGCTGGCCAGTTGGGCGGCCTGCGCTTCAAGTTGCGCCGACTGGGTTTCGAGGGTTGCGGCATTCGCTTCGAGTTCCGCGGATTTGGTATTGAGCTGTGCCTCTCCTGCAGCCGCTTCCTGTTCCTTGGCGGTCAGTTGCGCGTTCTGCTGGTCCAAGGTGGATTGTGCGGGGGCAATGGTTTCGTTTAATGTGCGCTGCAAATCGGCTTTCTGCTGGGTCAGACTGTCTCGCTGCGTTTGCAGTTCCGTTTGCTTGGCGGCCAGCTGTTGCCGCAGCTCACTGATTGACGGCACTTCAGGCAGGGTAATGCCAAGCGCGCGAGCAGTTGCTTGATGGCCTGCCATGTGGGTGAGTTGAAGTCGATATTCGGGTCAAGTTGCGCCAGTAGATTGTCGGCCTGTTGAATCATGGACAGCATCTGATCAATTTGTGCCACGCCTTGGTCGATTTGGGTAATGCCCTGTTCGATTTTCGTGCGATTGGCGGTCAGTTCCGTTTGCGCCGCATCGAGCTGTTTGCGAGCCGAGGTGAGCTGCGTTTTGCCTGATTCGAGCTGGGTGCGCGCTTCGGCTATCTGCTGGCGACCTTGCGCGATCTGTTGACGGGCCGATGCAATCTGCGCACGTCCATCGGCGAGCTGCCGTTCGCCATCGGTAATGGTTGTCCTGTTGTTCTCCAATTCGGTACGGCTATCTTGCAATGTCGTTTTGTTGGCTTCCAGCTCGGCCCAGTTGTCGTCGATCTGCTTCTGGGCTTCGTCCAGCTGCTCGTTGGCCTCGTCTTTGGCATCATCCAGTTTGCGCTGCGCGCTGGAGACGATCTGTTGACGACGGGCTTTCTGGCGTGTGGCCTGTATCTGATGTTCGATACGGTCGGCCACGGTTTTGATGGCTTCAACGTAGGCATCGGAAAACGTGTCAAAATCGGACGCACCAGTGACGGCAACCGATATCGCAGTGTATATATTGCCGGTCACGCCGTCGCTGGGTGCAAAGAACGTATAGTCCTCGGATGAGGTGGACCGGAAGGAGGTCATGCCCGAATAGCCGTCTGGATTGTTGAGGTCGCGCGGGTCGAGTACGACGCCGGTGATGGTGAGTTTCGTGGGGAACTGCGGGGATTGCTCGGCGTCGGCGTCCGTATTGGCGTCGGACTTCGCATCGGATGCCGAGGCATCGGCGGCGGCACCTACTGTATCGGCGTTATCGGAATCGGCATTTCTGGAATCGTCGGTCTCCGTGGCAGCCACCGATATGACGGATGAAGAGGTGTCTTGTGGCGTCACAGTAATGGTGCCGCCAATCTTGAGTCCGCTATCGTTCAGGAATTGCTGCGTAACCGCCACTTCGCCGGCCTTGTTCGGCAGTTTGCCCTGCCGTATGTACGGCTGATCAAGCCCTTCGGTACCGATTTCCTGCATGGTCACGGTTTTCTTGGTGCCGTCCACCAACGTGGTCACCGTCTGAGAACGTTCGGGCTGCACGGTTTGCACACCGTCGATTCGGCGCAGTGCCGCCGCATCATCATCGGTCAGGCCGTATGTGGATAGCACTTGCAGGTCATGCAGTCCCTGCTGATTGTAAAAACGACCAGCCGCCAGAAAAGCATCGCGGCATCCGGCGTAGATACCGGTCAGCACAGCCACGCCAAGCAGCGTAATGACGGCGATAGAGACGAACCTCTTCCAGCTGCGCAGCCAGCAACGCAACGTGTCTTTGACGAATACCGCAGAAACGCCCGCTCCTCGACCGCCGTTATCGTCGAGGTTCGGCCGTTTCATGGAGCGTTTCACAGGATGTTTCACGAACCGCCTCGCTTGTTTCACGAGGTGTTTCACAGAGTGTCTTGCAGTAAGCATCGCCAATCACCTACCATTCGATATCGGCGATGGGCTGCGGCGTTGCGTTGACCTCCTCGCTGGTCACCTTGCCGGAGCGGAAGCGAATCACTTTATGAGCCATCGGTGCAAGCGCGGAATTATGCGTGATGATCATCACGGTCATGCCTTGTGTTTGGCAAATATCCTGCAGCAGCTGCAGCACTTCCTTACCGGTCTCGTAATCGAGCGCACCGGTCGGCTCGTCGCACAACAACAGCTTCGGCTTTTTGGCAATCGCGCGGGCGATGGATACACGCTGTTGTTCGCCGCCGGACAGTTGCGCGGGGAAGTTGTCCATCCTCTCCCCCAGTCCGACTTTGCGCAGCGTTTCCTCTGGATCGAAATGGTCAGGGCAGATTTGCGAGGCGAGCTCCACGTTTTCGAGCGCGGTAAGGTTAGGCACCAGATTGTAGAACTGGAAGACGAAGCCGATATCGTTGCGCCGGTAGGTCACCAGTTCCTTTTTCCGCAGACCCGTAATATCGCGTCCGCCGACCACTACGCGGCCGGTTGTGGCGGTATCCATGCCGCCCAGAATGTTCAATGCCGTGGTTTTGCCGGCACCGGACTGCCCCAGAATCACGCTTAATTCGCCTTGTTCGGCGGTGAAGCTGGCCTCGTCGAGCGCGCGAATCACACTGCTGCCAGAAGGATATTCCTTGACCACATGGTCGAATTCGATATACGCCATCGCACACCTCCAACGCGCTCGTGGCAGCCACCTAGCCCCATAGGCCCCGCCAAAACTTCCTGCTATACTCAAGTAAAACAACACTGTGTCGGTTCTGCAACCAACAGTTGGATTGTGGGTTGTCGGAATTTGGGGAGAAGGCCATGGCCAAAGAATTGACGGAAAGCCGCCGCACCCGATACACACGGCTCGCCATGCAAGACGCGCTCGTCGAGCTGCTGCAGGACCAGCCGCTTGGGTCCATCACCGTCAAGGCATTGTGCGAGCGGGCGGACGTGAACCGTTCCACGTTCTATGCGCATTACACAAGCATTGAAGATCTACTGCACGATATCGAAGACGAGACCATGGCCTGGGTTACTGCCGCGCTCGACCAGTTGCTCGCGCAGCCTGATTCAGCCGGCATCGAGCACGTCATCGAACGTATCTGCCAATACATCGCCGACAATCGCAAGCATCTGCAGGTATTGATGAGCCCGAAAGCAGATATCGGCTTCCAACAGCAGCTGCTGGGATTGATTTACAGCCAGCGCGGCGTAGGCGAACAGTTGCAATCTTCGGCGGGTTACCCAGCCGAGGCGCAGATGCGTATGCGATTCGCCGTGTCCGGCAGCATTGGGCTTTTGCAATATTGGCTCGCCACCGATCTCGCGGCCTCTCCCGAATCGGTGTCCCACACCATCTTCACCATGTGTATGCCTGCCACGCAGTGAACACGGTGAATTCAGTGAACTCAGTGAAGCGTGCGGTTTCATAAGCATCGCTCGCTATAGCTTCGCCTGCTCACCGGCCGCGCCCACGCCCGCGCTTGCGATAGCGCACAAATAGACGATTGACCATTTCTGAGACGATACGGCGGCATAGAATAACGAACGTTGCGCATCGCGGCAAGCCCCGCGTGCGCCAAAACCCAAGAAATGTGAGAGAAGGGCACAATGAGTACTGCTGATGCGCCTAAGAAGCCGCGCGAAACCGACGACGTGCCGGTGCCGGCCACGCTGCGCAAGTCACTGAAGAACCGTCATATCCAGCTGATTGCACTGGGCGGCGCCATCGGAACCGGCCTGTTCTATGGTTCCAGCGAATCCATCGCGCTGGCCGGCCCCTCGATTCTGCTCGCCTACTTGGTTGGCGGCTTCGCAATCTTCATGATCGTGCGCGCGCTGAGCGAAATGTCCGTTGAGGATCCGAAGGCGGGCGCGTTCAGCTACTACGCCACTCGCTACTGGTCCAAGCGCGCCGGCTTCATCTCCGGTTGGAACTACTGGTTCAACTACATCCTCGTCTCGATGGTTGAGCTGTCCGTGGTGGGCAAATTCGTAAACTACTGGTTCCCGGCGATTCCGACATGGGTGTCGGCGGCCGTGTTCTTGGTGATCATCTGCGCCGCCAACCTGCTGGGCGTCTCCAAGTTCGGTGAGTTCGAGTTCTGGTTCGCCATCATCAAGATTGTGGCCGTGATCGCCATGATTATCGGCGGCCTGGCCGTCATCATCTTTGTCCTGCCCACCGCATCCGGCGTGCGCGCAAGCTTCGCGAACTGGTTCACCGTGGGTAACGGCTTCTTCCCGAACGGCCTGATGGGGCAGAATTCCGACGGTTCCTGGACCGGCCTGCTGATGGCACTGGTTGTGGTGATGTTCAGCTTCGGCGGCACCGAGCTCATCGGCATCACCGCCGGCGAAACCGAGGATCCGAAGACCACGATTCCGCGCGCCACCAATGATATTATTTGGCGAATCCTCGTGTTCTACATCGGCGCTCTGGGTGTGATCATGGCCGTAGTGCCGTGGAACACCATCGATGGCAAGTCCAGCCCGTTCGTGCAGATCTTCGATTCCGTGGGCATTCACGCGGCTGCCGGTATTTTGAACTTCGTGTGCCTGACCGCTGTGATGAGCGTCTACAACTCCGGCCTGTACGCCAACTCCCGCATGTTGTACTCGCTGGCCAAGCAGGGCAATGCGCCCGCTTACTTGGGCAAGCTCAACTCGCGCGGCGTGCCAGTGGCCGGCGTGCTGACGTCCGCCGCGATCACCGCCATCGCCGTGGTCGTGGTGTTCGTGTGGCCTGAGTTCGCGTTCAACTACCTGATGTCGATTGCCACCATTGCCGGCATCATCAACTGGACGATGATCATGCTCACCGAAATGAAGTTCCGTAAGGTGGTCGCCGCGGGCGGCGCTCCCGAGGATTCCGAGCTGGCCGGTCTGAGCGGCAGGAGGCACTGGACGCGATTCACTTCAAACTGCCGTTTGCCAAGGTGACCCCGTGGGTGGTGCTGGCGTTCCTGGCGCTGGTCGTGGTGCTGATGTGCTTCTCCACCAGCTACCGCATCGCCGTCATCGCCGGCGTGATCTGGCTGGCCATCCTCTTCGCCGCCTACCAGCTCACTCAGGCGAAGAAGTAAGGCTCCATTTGCGAATAGCTCTCACTGATGAGCACTCAGTGAGAGCTATGCAAATGGGATTTATTCATGAAACAGCTCATCGATGCCGACGAGCTGAACGTCGGATTGAGACGCCGCAGCATCGTCGACCAGTGATTGATCGAAACCGCCGAGCGAAAACAGCAGGTATGTTCGCTGGCCGATACCGGTTCGCGCAGCACGGTCTCGCAGTAGATTCAGCACGGAACGGTCCACCGGCGCATTGCGGAATTTGCACTCGCCCACAATGGCAGCATCAGACGCATTGTCAACGGCCATCACGTCTATCTCATCCTGACGATCCCACCAACGGCCAACCGCACGCGCGACGGAAGGGCAACCGTCCAGCAGCACTCTCACGCCACATCCATTCACGGCACAGACCCTCGAACGGTTTGCCGGCAAAATCATGTAATACCGGCTTGATATGACGCTCGTATACGCCTTCCACATCGCCCCGCTCCAATTCCGAGCGATACGGAAATACAAACGAATACCAGAATCGGAAGAAATTGTCGTTCAGCTGATACAGCCCACGCGAACCTTTCGCCCGCTCCTTAGGCTTCGCCGTGACTGGGAACTCACGTTCCACAATCCCCAGTTCCATAAGATTGGCGAGATACGACGATACTGTTGCGTTTGCCATCATCGTGTGTGTCGCGATCTCATTCAGCGAAGTTGCGCCGAGCGCGATCGCCCGTATCACGCTGTTATATTTCGCAGTTTCCCGCAGTTCTTCGTGCAACAAAAATTCAACCTCGCTGTATAGCGGAGCAATGCGTCTCAGAATATGCCGCTTGACATTTGCGTCTATGGTCTCATCTGGGTCAAATTCCTCTAGGTAACGCGGGATACCGCCCAGTATTGCGTAGGCCAGCGCCTTATCCTCGCTACTATAGTTGGGGAAGAATTGCGCTGCATCCCAATATGGCATCGGCAGCATCTTCAGGATGCCGGTCGCACGACCATATAGCGGCGATTTTTCTCCCAACAGCTCCTTTTCGATGAAGCTCATGGCACTGCCGCAAATCACAATCATCAGATTTGCATGACGCAACGTGTGGTCCCAAAGATTCTGTAGCACTGACGGCAATGACGGATCAGATTTGACCAGATAAGGAAACTCATCGAATATCACAAGCCTGCGGCCGCCATCGCTCGGCTCTGGCAGCCGGGTTAACTCGGTTAACGCCCTTTCCCAAGAAGGATATTGACTCAGATAATCCTTGCCCGGGGCACCCGCCTCGAACATGAGACGGGAGAACGATGCCAGCTGTTCATCTTTAGTGGCATTCTGCGCCGCGAAGAATAAGGTTTCCTTGTCTTTTGCGAGTTGAATAAGCGTCTCTGTTTTTCCCACGCGCCTGCGGCCGTAGACGAACACAAGCTGTGCCCTACGCTCAGTGAAACATTCCTGCAGTTGCCGTAAATCGCTATCTCGTCCGATGAATGTCATACTGCCCGCCCCTCTATGCCATACGTTGGCGAATTCCTATTCGCACCACGATTTATTGTATCACGATTAATATAATCGTGATTATATAAGATGCGGGCGGTGCGGACTCGGGCCCACTTGCAAAAGACTCTCACTGAGGAGTGCTCAGTGAGAGTCTTTTGCAAAATCAGGCCACTCGTTGCAAATTTCTCTCACCGACTCAACGTCAGTGAGAGTTTTTTGCAAATGAGGGGTCAGATACGGCGCTTGCGCCAGATGGTCAGGGCGATACCGGCGGCGGCGAGGACCACCACGGCACCAGCCACGCCGAAGACGGCGGCACCAGTGTCGGAGATGACGGCACCCGGCTTCTTGCCATCAGCGGAGACCTTCACGAGGGCCTTGCGGGCTCGGTCAGGTGACGAATCGCATCCTGGACCTCGGTGGAGATGGCGTTCTCCTTGGCGAGCACCTTCTTCGCTTGGGCCAGCGCATTGGCGTAGGCCTTCCACGAATCGGCGGTGTAATCGTCCTGGTTCAGCTTCTCGGCTTCGGCCTTGGCAATGGCGTCTTCGAGCTGCTTGAGCTCTTCCTCAGTGGCCAGATCGGGATCCGGAGTCGGCGTCTCGTCGGCAACGACCTTCACGGTGAACGTGGCGGTCTTGGTCGAATCGGCCACAGACTGCACGGTCACGGTCACCTTGTCGGAGCCTTCGAGGAGTCGAAGCCGAGCAGCTCGTACTCATCGGCGGCGAGCTCACGGGTGGTGGAGCCGCCGTTGCCATCGGCCACGGTCGCGGTGACGACCAGACCGGCAACGTCGAGCGCTTCACCAACCTTGTACTCGGCCTTGGCGGGCTGCGCGGTCACGGCGATGGAGAGGATCGTGCCTGCGGCCGGGTGCTCCGGCTCGGGCTGGCTCTCCTCCAACGCATTCTGCGCGTCGGTCAGGGCCTTGGCGGCGGCATCGACATCAGCCTGAGACAGGCCGGAGTCAAGGAAGGTCTGCTTGGCCGTCTTGGCTGCGGCGAGCGCATCCTCGAATGCCTTCCAGCTGGCCTCGGTGTAAGCAGAGCCATCGGTGCCGAGCTTGTCGGCCGCTTCAATCGCGCCATCAAGCGCCGTCGTATCGGCCATCTCAATGGACACGCCTTCGTCGGTCGGGTGAATGGTCTGCATCAGGCCGTCCGCGTCGAAGGTGATCTCGTCGATGGCGGTTTCACGGTGGTAGCCGAGGCCGGAGGTGAACACGCCGAGCGGCGTGTAGTGGCGATGGTAGCCATGAGCCAACGGTCGTTGCCGTCCGCGTCGGTCACATGCACGTCGGACTGGTGCGCGGTACCTTGCAGGTTCTTGGAGGAATCCTTCTGCAGCAGCACACCCTTGTAGGTGATGGTGCCGTCGATGGAATCGGAGACGCCGTACTCACATGGTAGTTCGGGGAGTTGGCATCGTCGCATGACCAGGTCCAGTGGTACTTGCCGTCGCGGTAGGCGACGACCACGGACTCGCGGAAGTCGTTCAGACCGTTGAGCTTCTTCACCGTACCGGCCTTGATGCTCACCATGTCGTCGTTGAGTTCGGCGATGGCGGGCGAACCGTTGCCGTACAGGATGTACGACTTGCCGGTGTTCGGGTCGGTGAAGATGGACGGGTCGATGGCCTGTCCAACGGTGACGCCTTCCATCGTGCGAGTGACCAGCGGTTGGTCGGCGGCCTTGTACGGGCCGGCCGGGTTGTCGGCCACGGCGACGCCGATGGCGGATGTACCGTTCGGCAACTTCGCGCAGTAGTAGAAGTAGTACTTGCCGTTCTTCTTCTCGATGGTCGGCGCCCACGCGGAGCCCACGGACCACGGGGAGATGGCGGTGTTCTCATCGCCATCGGTGGTCGGCTGGTGGTCCTTATTGACATCGAGGATCACGCCCTCGTCGGTCCAGTTCACCAAGTCGGTGGAGCTGAACGCATGGAAGTAGTTGCCGCTCCAGCCGGAGAAGCCGTCGGTGGTCGGGTAGATCCAGAACTTGCCGTCGAAGTAGTCGATGTCCGGGTCGGCGTACTGGCCGGGCAGTACCGGGTTGTTGCCCACGGTGACCTTCTTCAGCGTCCAGGTCTGCGGCGCACCGTCGCCCAAATCAACGACCAAAGTACGGTCCTTAGCCAGGTCGGCCGTACCACCATTGGTGAACGCCTGACCATCAAGGGTGAGCTTGATGGAGTCGTCGCTACGGTTGACAGACACCTTGACGGGCACCTTGGTCGCGCCGCCACGGCGGTTGAGCACGGTGGTGACGGTCTTCGTGGACCAGTCGAGGGTGGAACGGACCTGAGAGTGGTCGTCAGTGCCACGCAGCGAGTTCGGGTCGGACGGCACAGTGCCCACAGAAATACCCTGCAGAGCAATCGGCTGGTCTTCTCGACTTCCTGAGCAGTGAGCGCGCGGTTCCACACGTTCACATTGTCGAACGAACCCTTGAAGTATGGGTCGTTGTAGAAGGACTTGCCCAAGTAGGCCAGCAGATCGTTACCCAAATCGGTGACCTTGTTCTTGGTCGCCTTGTTCTGAGCCACCTGCGCACCGTCAGAGTACACGGTCATCACGTTGTCGTCCAACGTGACCGTGACACGATGCCATGCGCCGTTGCCAGACAACGTAGCGTTAGCCGCGTCCTCCGCACCATACGAGTTGGTGGTGATGCGGCTGGCGAGCTCGCCGGAGTTGTTGTACTTCAGGAAGTAGTACTTGGTGGAGTTCTGGCCGAAAGCGAACGTGAACTGGTTTTTATTGATCTCCGACTTGACATCCATCTGCACAGTCAGCTTGTTACGGCCATCGAACAGGCCCTTCGGGAACTCGGCGTAGGTGCCGTCAGAGCCGTCGAGCTTAAGCACCTTGCCCTTTTCGGCATCCTCGGAGACCTTGGCGTTGCCGTTGAAGGTCAAGTCGTTGCTGTTCTCAGTGGTGTCGGTACCCTTGCTGTCTTCGAAGTCATACTCGGCAATCGGACCGGAGCCGTCTTCATCGGGTGTGACTGGCTCGGTGTCCTTGTTCTTATCGAATGCCTTCAGGATTGCGTTGTACTCGGTTTCAGTGACAGGCAGGATGGTGCCGTGACGCTTCTTGAGCGAACCGAAGTTCACATCAGAGGCAAAGCCCAATCAGCCTTATCAGTGCTGCCTAAATCGGCAGAACGGTATGGGGTGTAACCCTTACCGGCTGAGTACTGGTCCCACATCAGACCGTAGAGCATCTTCTTGCCCGCATCACTGGTCTGCACGTCATCTTCATTGTAGAAGAACAGCTCCGGGCCTTCCAGCTGCGCACCGGTCAGACCGGTACCAGTCAGGTCACCGAATGTACCGACAAGCGTCCACTGGTTCGGATCACTGTCAGTGTTGTAGTAACCATTCGCAATTGTGTCACCAGTGGTGAGCGTTGTGGCATACGGATCCTTGCTACGCTCAACACCGAGGTACGTGTCACCGGACACACGATAGTAATAGCCGTCATCGGCCTTAATCATCGTGGTATCGATAACGGACTTGACTCGGTCGATCCACTTGACAGGCGTCGTGAAGTTCACGAAATCACGCGTGGTGGAGTAGTACATGTTGGTGCGATCACCGGACTTGTTGTCGGAGTCGGATGCGGTGGCCCAGTACACCATGTACTGCTTGTTCACATCATCCCAGTGGGCTTCCGGAGCCCAAGCCATGCCGGCTCCCGGAATCTGAGAGGCAACGTCAACGGCGCGCGGTTCGCTCCAGTTGACGAAGTCATGCGACTCCCACACGATCAGGTTGGTGCTACCGGTGCTGGTGGCCGCGGCCGCGCCCCAACCGCCACGGTTGCGGATGCTCAGCTCGGTAGCGATGAGGTAGACAGTGTCGCCTTCCGGAGAGCGGACCAGATACGGGTCGCGCACGCCGTTGTCCTTGCCACGAGAGTTGCCGGTCTGGCTGTTGTTCCAGCTGAGTACCGGATCGCCGGACTCGCGGGTGTCATGCCAGCTCAGGCCATCCTTGCTGGTGGCGAAGTACATCTGCTCGTCGGTAGTGCTGCCTTCGGTGCCGGTGAAGTGCGCGAACAGATAGTCCGTGGTCTTCGGCTGTTCGACGGCGGCCTTGACGGTCAGCTCGAATTCCTTGGTTTCCGTGTTGCCGTCAGCATCGGTAATGGTGGCAGTGAGCGTCACCTTGCGTCGGCCTTCTGGCGAGTGACGACGCCGGCTGCGATGTCGCCATCTGCAGCATCAGTAATGACCTTGGCGTCGCTGGACTTCCATGTAATCGCGGAACCATTAACCGAACCCTTGGCTGGAAGTGTGATGTCGGAATACGCATCGGTGCTGCCGTTGTTGATGGTCAGCGCGTTAGCGTCGGCCTTGGCGGCATCGGACTTCGTGGAATCGTAGGCTTCCTTGATTTGCTCCGCAGTGTGCGCGGAGCCGTAAATATTCAGGTTGTCGAGTGCGCCGGTGTAGTACTCGCCGTTCACCCAGTTGGCCTTGCGATCTGCAGCACGCCGCCGTCTGCGCCGAGAATATCGGTGAGCTGAGCGAAGCTCGCGCCATCAGCCGGGGCTACGGTTGCGGCCTGCTCACCGTCAATGTACAGCGTGGAAGCGGCCTTGTCGATGACCAAATCGACGTGACGCCACTGGCTGGCGAGACCATCCTTGCTCACATTGCCGGTGGTGTCGCGCTTACCAGCGTTGTTGTAACGCTCAACGTTCACCGAAGTGGTGCGATCCATCACGCCGAGGTAACGCTCTTGCTGATAGGTCTGCGCATTCGTATTCGGTGCCGCAAATACCGACCAGCCTGATTGGTGCTGGCGGACTTGGAATCATACGAAATCGTGACCGCATCCAGGCCCTTGAGCACAGCCGAATCATCCGACTTAGTCACATTCAGCCAGAAGCCAGAACCGAGCTGAGCTGCGGTAGTGCCGTCTTTACTGGCAGTTACTGCGGCGGCACCGTTGATGGTTGCCTTGGTGCCGGTTGCCTCATCGGTGAAGGTACCAGTGGCACTTGCCGTGACGTTGTTGAAGTCAAGGCTGGCAAGCAAATCACTGTCTGCCGATGCTTGGCATTTGATTTCAGGCTGCTGCCAGCGCCCGCTGTGCGGCCGATGAATCGGTGGTATCCGATTCAACCGCATTTGCTGCTGGCGCCAGCGCCATCAGCATCGGGACAGCTGCAAGAGCTGCCACCGCTTTCTTCCACTTACCCATATGTCTCCTCTGATTGTGGGTTTTGGTTTTGTGTTCAGTTATGGATTGAAGATTGAAGTTATGGTGATACTAGGTGCTCCCTCTCCGTCCGCCAGAAGCCGACTGAGAGGGAGCATTTGGATCCGCTCAGGCGCGACGCTTGCGCCAGATAGTGAGAGAGAAGCCGGCAACGGCGAGCACAACCACGGCACCACCAAGGCCGAGCACGGCGGCACCAGAGGACGGCAGACCGGAGTCTGCTCCCGTACCAGCGTTACCGTTATCGCTGCCTGCACCATCGCCGGAACCGTCGCCCGAACCGGGCTTACCGGGCTCGGTCTTGGCACTCACGGTCACCACGAACGACGTGGTGAGCTGATCGTTGGCCTTGAGCGTGACGGTGACGGTCTTGGTGCCCACAGCGGACATGTCCACGTCGCCGACCGTGTAGTCGGCGGCATCGAGCGTCTTCACCGTGCCGTCCGACATCGTCGCCTCGATTACAAGACCATCGGCGGAGAACTGCTCGCCCACCGTGTACTTGGTCTTTGTCGGCTCGCTCTTGACGCGGATGCCGGTGATGGACGGCTCAACCGGCGTATCGGGCTCGCCGACGGTCACCGTAATGGTCACCGTGCGGTTGGCCGGAGCAACCTCCTGATCCTTGGTCAGCGACATGTCGAGCATGCCGTTGGCGCGCACGTTCACGGCCTTGGCCCACGTATTGCGGTCCTGATCGAACAGGCCACCCGCTGCGGAACCGGAGTGAATTTCCGGGTAGGGGCGTGCGTGGTAGGCCATGACGATGTTGCCGGCCTCATCATGTGCAAGCGAGATGTGGCCGGGGCCGGCCTGCTTGCGCTCGTACGAGCCTCATCCGCACCGTAGGCACCGGTGTAGGTGTCGTTGGTGTCGAACGACGGGAAGTCGGCCGTGGTCCAGCTCGACAGATCCTGCAGGTCGGCATTCTTGGCGGCACGCATCACGTTGGTGTTGTAATACTTATCCACCGTGGCACCCGCATAGGCAATGTAGACGTAGTCGCCATGTTCGAACATGAACGGTGCCTCTACGATTGCCTGATCAGAACCTTCAGAGTTGTCTCCGGGGGTAGGCGCATACTTGCCGTACTCGAACTGCTGGCTGGCCTGATAGATGTGCTCAAGCTGCCATCCACCAGCGGAGTGACGCCATCGCCCATCTTTGCCTTGGCAAGGTACAGGCCTGCGCTCTTCGGGAAGAGCCAGTAGCCTGGGCCTTGCCGTTCTCCTCGCGCTCGAAGTACGTCACGTCGAATGCGGCGCCTTCCAGCACGGTCGGCTCGCCCCAGTTTTCGGCCTCGAGGAATCCGCCATCCTTGATGGACCGCTCGTCGCCGGTGTACGGGATGAGGATGGTGTTGTTGCACCAGCCACCGTTCGTGGACGAGGCACCCCTGTGGAAGCCGGCCACAATCCACCACTTGCCGTTAATCTTGTGGAACTCCTGGGCCCAAATGAACGCGCTCCAACCGTAGAACGAGTTGGGGTACTGGTCTTCGTGGCCCGGAGTGCCGTTCTCCGGCTTGATGATGATGTGTTCCTCAGCATCCTTCAGACCGTTGATGGTCTTGGCGCGCTTGAGGCCGATGGAACGGTAGCTGTCCTTCTGGTTGTTGGTCGAATCAGTGGACTTTACCTCATAGGTGGAACCGGTGAGGTAGTAGTAGCCATCGTCTTCGTTGTAGAAGATGTCCGGATCGGCGCGAGCGTCGTTGTACATGGCCTCGGTGGTCTGCTGAACAGTGCCCTTGACCTCATACGTGCCGGCCTTTGAGGTGTCCACGGCGGCCAGATCATCGGCGTTCCAGTCGACGTTGAAGGTCTTCGTGGAGCCGTCGTTGTAGGTCATTGTGGCCTGCGTTCCGGAAACCGCTGCGGTGACGTCCTCGGCGGAAGCACCGTTCTCCACGGTTGCGCCGCCCAGAGCTTTAACGCCGGTGTTCTGCAGATCGACATAGTTCTTGTAGAACGCATCGAATTCAGAGGAGCTCACAGCGAATGCGCGGGTCTGGCCTTCGCCGGCCCATGCGGGCAGACCTTCGGTCACGTCGCCCACACCCATCGCAACCGCGTCGGCCTTGAGCGTCTCGCCGACCGTTGCTTGGCAGTCAGGTCGGAGAGCGTGGCCATACGGCCTTCGCCGCTCAGGCCATCGGTCCAGAAGACCTTGTAGCCCTTGGAGGCGGCATCATAGACGATGCGCGGTTGGTGACCATGGAGCTGTCGGTCACGGTGATGGCGCGCTCGTTGGTGAACGTGGCACCGTCGCCCTTGCCATCCCACACGTAAATCGCACCGGTGGCGTTGTTCTGCGAGGAAACCACACCAAGGGTACCGTCCTCCGCACGGAAGAAAGCGGGCGAGCCCATCTGCGCATTCGGCTTGGCAGACTGCGAGCCGTCCCACTTGACCGACAGAATCGACTGCGAACGGTTCAGGGTCTCCCATTTGCTGCCATCGGCGGCCTTGGCGGCCACGTACAGCGAGTCGGCGCGACGATCGTCGTTGTAGGCGAGCGGGTCGTACTTGGCACCGTTCTGGTCGGAGCGATCGACATCCTTGACGTAGGAAGCGATTTCGCCGCCGTTGTTGAGGATTTCGGATTCGGCGGTGATGGCCTTATCCACGCCGTCGATGGTGGCGGTGAGCTTGACCTTCACGGCCTTCTCGCCGGACTTCGGCTGCGTGACCTTGCCGTCTGCGGCTACGAGCTTCGCACCGTCGCCGGTCGCGGACCAAGTAACCGTCTTGCCCAGCACAGTGCTCGGCAGGTCGCCGGTGATTTGCGCCGGGATGGCGAGCGCGGCGGCGTAGTCGGTCTTCGCGCTTTCCACGCCAAGCTCGTCGTCGCTCAGGGCCTTGCCCCAGATCTTGAAGTTGTCGAGCAGACCGGAGAAGTACTCGCCGTTGCTCCAGTTGGCCTTGCCGATCTGCAGCACGCCGTCATCAGCACCGAGGATGTCGGCGAGCTTCTGGCCGTTGTTGTTCACGGCTACCAGCTTGGAGTCGATGTACAGCTTGGCGGTTGCGCCGGAAATCACGATATCGACGTGCTTCCAGTCGGCGTTCGTCTTGGTGTATGAGACGTTGCCGGAGGAATCGCGCTTGCCGTCGTTGTTGTTGTAGCGTTCGACGGTAATACCGGTGGTCTTGTCGAGCACGCCGACGTAGTGTTCCTTGCCGTACTCCTGCTTGGTGGCGTTGGAGGCGGCGAAGAAGGTCCAGCCAGTGTTGTTGGAGGCATCGGGCTTGACGTCGTAGCTGATGGTCACGTCGTTCTTGCCCTTGAGCAGAGCGTCGCCGTTCTTGGCGGTGACGTTGAGCCAGAAGTTCTTGCTGAGCTTCGCGGCCTTGCCGTCCTTGCCGTCGGCGAGCGTGGCGGTGCCCTGCGTGGTGCCCGTCGCGTTGCCGCCGTCAAAGGTCTTATCGCCATCATCGAACGTGAAGTCGGCAAGCAGATCCGGGTCGGTCGGCTCGGTTTCGCCGGTCACGGTCACCTTAGCGGTCACGGTGATGGCGGTGGAGCTGTATAGCGTGCGGTTCTTGTTGGCGGTTTCATTGTCCACAAAGCCACCGGTCTGCTTCCAGCTGTTGTTCGCGTTCGCACCGGAGTTGATGAGGTCGTCCTCGTCGGTCTTCGACTCGCCGGCGGCGTTCGTCCACTTCCAATGGTTCTCGTTGGCACCGATGGTGTCGACCGTGCCGGTGACGGTGTATTCGCCGGGCTTGGAGGTGTCGACGTTGGAAACGTCCCACGTCACGTCGCGCTTGGCAGTGCCGTAACCGTTGGCAAGAGTGACCTGCTGCGTCTTCGGCAGCTTGGCAGTGATGTCCGTATCGGCAGCACCCTTATCCACCGTCACATCCTCGGCCTTCAGGTCGGCGTTGTCGGAAGCCTTGGCGTCAGCCGCGCGGATCGCGTCGTACTGGGCTTGGTGAGCGAGACCACGCACCGTGCTTGGTGTTGGCGGTGAGGAAGTAATCGTCGGCCTTCAGGACGCTCCACGGATTCTCGGAATCGAGGTTGTCGGCTTCGAGTAGGTTGTAGCCGTAGCGGGCACCGGAGGCGACAGATCCATAGTTGTCGACGAACATGTACCACTTGTTTTCGCCGTTGACCTTGAAACCGTTGGCACCTTCCTGCGCGCTGCCGAGCGTGTGTCCGATGTTGGTCTGGCGCAACACCCAGCCCTTGGCCGGGTCGGTCGCGTACTGGCCCTGGTCGTTGGCACGCCACCAATCGGCACGATCGGTGTATTCCATGAAGATCACGCCGGAACCGGTGGTGCGGTATGTGCGGGAACCGTTCTGCAGCATCGTGGTGTCGATGGTGTTGCCACGGTTGTACTTGCTGTTAGGCACGAAGACGCCGCCAAACATGTAGGTCTCATTGGTGAAGTCCTTGGTGGCGGCCCACAGCACGTGAGTCACCTTCTTGCCGGGCTGACTGTTCTCGCCATCGTATTTGGCGGAGACAGACCAATACACAACGAATGCGCCGCCCTGCTGGTTCTTCGGGTTGTCCTTATCGGAACCGTTGAGCTGACCGTCGTCGTTGAGATCATAGAAGTTCGGCACCCACGTAGCTCAGGAGCCCATGCCATGCCGATCTCGGAGATGGTCTTGCCGGTCACGGAATCGGTGAGCGTCTGGCTCTTGTTCGGATTGGCAGTGTACTTGTCGGCGGTGGCGGTCTCCAGTTCCGTCATGTCGTTGAAGTGAATGAGATCTTTGGACGACCACACATGCAACTTGGTGCTGTAACCTGTAGCCCACGTGCCCCAACCGGCATTATCGCTGCCGAACACACGCAAATCGGTGGCCAGCACGTAGTAGTCTTCGACTCGGGGTTGTAGGCGATGAACGGATCGCGCACGCCGGTGGTGGATTCGTTGCTCACAAGAATCGGCTCGCCGCCGTTGAGCGTGTCCCACTGGGTGGCGTCATCACCGCGTGAGATGTTCGAGGTAGACCTTTTCGGTCGTAGCTTGTTGTTTTCGATGAAGTGGACCATCACGTAGCCGTAGGCGTCATCGGCCTTGACCTCGGTGACGGTGACCTTGAGCTCGGCGGTCT
>ENA-OQEX01000217-OQEX01000217.1-human-gut-metagenome-genome-assembly--contig:-NODE-217-length-33175-cov-3.292665_pt1 | contig 33175 bp, 33 predicted proteins | sample MGYA00242802_ERZ504649 | MGnify/ENA primary metagenome ERZ504649 (study PRJEB26092, sample SAMD00036194) | human gut metagenome | host: Homo sapiens | study: EMG produced TPA metagenomics assembly of...
TGTTCCTGGACGTGGAATGCCGGACATGAAGGCATGGAACTGCTGGAACAGATAAGGGGGGCAATCACTTGGAATATGCAGATTGTGTTCTATACGGCTTATGATAAATACATGATTTATGCCATCCGTGGGGCAGCTTTCGACTACTTGCTGAAGCCGATAGACAAGAAGGAGCTGGAAGGGATTATCGACCGCTTCATGAAAAAGGAGGAAGAGTCGGCAGCTGCATCTTTGGCTATTCCTGCGCGTGTGCATTCGGTCGGCGAGCATACCTTTATGATATCCACGCCTACCAATGATTTGCGTATTCTACGTTCCATTGACATTGGTTTTTTCCGTTATAACTCCGACCGGAAACTGTGGGAAGTGGTGCTGAACAACCAGCTGCCTCTGCTGCTGAAGAAAAATACTACGGCTGATCATATCAAGGGATATGACCCTGCTTCGTCCAGATCCATCAGTCGTATATCATTAATATCAATTATCTGATGATGATTAAGGAGAACCGCTGTGTCATGTTTCCCCCGTTTGAGAATATTACGGAACTTCAGGTTTCCAAGAAATTCAGAAAAGAATTACAGGATAGGTTTTATTTGTTGTAGTGAATCTATTGATAACATTGAAAATACAAGTTTATAGAAAGTGATTTTAAATCACAATGGAAGAGCAGGAGTCGTGAGATTGCTGCTTTTTTGCTTTTAGTGCTTAATTTTTCCTTTGCGGTATATGGAAATGAGGTTATATAGTCATTAATTTAGATAGAATAGTATGCTTATTAGGCTGTTTGATACTTCTCTTGGTTTTGTGAATTTGTAAAATGGCGTTAATTGTTTTTCTTTGAAGCCACATAAGGTTAAAAAAAAGACATGTATATGAATGAAGTAAAAAAAGTAATATTGTTTTTGTTATGCTGTGCTATACCTTTTAGTTTTTATGCGCAGAAAGCACGCCAAAATGCTGCAACAAAGAAATGGGGATATGAGCAGACCGAAAATAAAGGATGGTGGGAAAATTCAAAATATAGAGGTAATTCTATGTTTGGTGAATGGGATGCGGCTTTAGTAAATCAGGATTATGAGATAAATTGGTTGATTTCTCCACAATATGAAGAGGTGACTAAGAGATTTACAGAAAAGTTGGCGGGAGTAGTTTTAGGAGGAAAAGTAGGTTTTATAGACATACACAACCGTTTTATAATTAAACCGCAGTTTGAAAATGTAGATGATGTTCATGGGTTTAATTTAGGACTGTCTGCGGTAAAGAAGAATGGCAAATTTGGCTTTATAAATAAAAAAGGAGAATTTGTCATTGAACCTCAATTTGATTACGCTGATAATTTTAGAGATAACATGTTGGCTACAATCAAGCAAGATGGTAAGTTCGGGGCTATTAATTTGAGGGGGGAAATCGTTGTTCCATGTAAATATATTCTAGAAGAAGCAATGATAAGCGTTCCTATATCCAATAAGGTATATCGTCAGAAACAAGAAGAAATGAAAAATGCGAAAGGGAACGGTGATTTTGATGATTTGCTTGATAAAATCGCTGAATGTAGCAGAGAGGTCAATGAAAAAATTAATAATCCTGGAACAGAAGTTATAACCGATTCTCTCAGAATAAGGGAAGATAATGGTAAAATGGGCCTTATAGTGGGAGAACAAATTGTAATTCCTACAGAATATGAGGAGCTTATAATAGCTGAAGATGGATTCGTTCTTGCTTGCAAGCGGGATAAATGGGGAGTTTTGGATATATATGGGCGTACTATATTGCCTTGTGTTTATCAATGGGTATATTATGATGTATCGGCAAAGGTCTGGATTGCCAAAAGTTTTGCAATGGGGTTATATAATAGTCAAGGTGCTTTATTACTACCGGGAAGGATTGATTATATAGGTAGTTTTGTGGATGGCAAAGCACCTGTTTGGCTGAATTCCGTACTTGGTTGGATAGATACGAAGGGACAACTCTCTGATGGCTTTGCAGAGGATGTGACAGAATCCTTTTTGAAAGAAGAAAAAAGGGGAGTGGCAGGTGCTTGGGGGTATGTTTAATTTATTAACAGACTTGATTCCGGACTATGCCATGGCCCACTATTATATGGGAAAAGGACAAGTGGCAGATGGCATTTATTCTAAGGGAATGGAGCATCTGAAGATAGCGGCAGAATTGGATCCGGATAATGAAGAAGTAGCGTTGGCGCTGAAGCAAGCCAAAAAGGACAAGAAGAAAAGAACTTTGAATACGATTGGTTACATTGCAAGTGTGCATAATGATTTGGAATCTACGAACTCTAATTCTTTTAAGGATGAAAGCAGAAATCAAAATAAGCCTTCATCCGGAATTAGTCTGGGGGTTTCTATGGATGAGATAGATGCCCTTGGTGGATCTACAGCTACTGCTATAGCAGGAGGCAGTAATCATTGCGATTTTTTGAAATATGTGTTAGAAGATCTTGAAGAAAAGATTCAGGAGAATACAGGCAATTGATGGGAGAGTATTATCGGAAAGTGAAGGATGAATATTTGCAGTTTGCCAGTAAAGAAGGGTGTGAACAATAATATATAATTAAAGATTAGAATTATGAAAGTAATGAATGTGAAATTTGTCGGTAGAATCATTATGACGATTCTTTTTGTATTCATCTGTATTGGAGCGTACGCAGGTGATGACCTTTTAAAGTATGAGATAGAGGGAGAAGGAGTAGGTGTACAGGGTACTTATTTAGTAAAAGTGACAGTAATCCAGAAGAAAAGTAAATTGGATATCGATGTGATCAAGAAGTGTGCGGTTCATGGGGTGCTTTTCAAAGGATTTTCCAGTCAGACTTCACGTACCGGCAGAAACCTTTGGCAGGAAGTATGGTGGTAGAACAGCAGCATCAGGATTATTTTGATGTCTTCTTCCAAAAAGGAGGTTCTTATATAAATTTTGCCAATATGATAGGAGAGAATCTTTCAGTGGTGAAAATGGGAAAGCAGTATCGAATTTCAGCAGTGGTTTCCGTTGCGAAAGACGCCCTCTATCAAGAGCTGGTATCAGCCGGAGTTATTAAAGGACTAAATAATGGATTTTAGCTTATGTATAAGAGATTGATTGTTACTTTTCTGATACTGGCTGGCGCACTATTGCCTGCTTTTGCCCAGCAGGCTCATGAAGTGTTTTATCTGAATAATGGTACGTAGTGAAGGGAGTTATCTTGAAGCGTACGGATAGTGAAAATAAAGGCATCCAATGGTGAAATTTATCAGTATCCTTTGGTCGTTGTGGAAGTTTGTGGAGGAGAGCGTCATTTTGAGAATATTGTATTATTGAAATTAGGCTATGAATTTTAAAGAAGAAAAATTATGAAATATCTATTTTATACGTGGAAATTGGGATGTCTGCTTTTACTTGTCTTTGCCGGATGCAGCAGCAAAAAGAGTGTTTCTTCCTATCATTCCTTTGAGAGTGAATGTTTGGGAGTAGAACTGGATGGTTCGGAGACACTTCGAGCTTGGGGCAGAGGGAAAAATCGTACTGATGCTATAGAGCAGGCAAAGAAAAATGCAGTAAGGGATGTTTTGTTCAAAGGTGTTGCTGCCGGTAGTCGTGAATGTAGTGTGCGCCCTTTGGTAACAGAAGTGAATGCACAGGAACGGTATGCATATTATTTTAACGACTTTTTAGAGACGGAGGGGAATACCTGAAGTATGTAAGTATGGAAGATAAGAAAACAAATTCTAACATGAAGACTTCTAATAAGACTCAAATTTCTTATTCCACTACGGTGCGTGTGCTTCGTTCTCAATTACAGCAGAAACTGATAGAAGATAAAATTTTAAAACCATAAAGACAGAAAAACATGAAAAAATTATATGCTATTTTATTTATTGTAGCACTTGTACACACCGGAGTGTATGGACAGGCTAAAAACCCACCATTATGGTTGTTCCTGCTAATGTGTGGTGTACCCATAATGGTTATACACAAAAATATAACAATCAAGGCATTATTACCGAACTTCCGGATTATAAAAAGGCGTTGGATAATGATCTGAACTTGGTGAATGTCATAACGAAAATAGGTGAGTTGATGGCTGAAAAAGATTTTCCGTTGAAAGATATGGCATCTTCTATTCGTTCCATAGAGCAGAGTTCGGCGGAACATGAGATGACTACCAGTTCTACTTCGGGAGCTTCACTGGCAGAGTCTCCTTTGGATCGGTTAATGAATAGAGCTAAAGCTGATATTCTGATTGAAGTAGTTTGGAATATTAATACAATGGGTCCCAAACGTTCTGTTACTTATACTTTGCGAGGCTTGGATGCTTACACTAATAAGCAGGTCGCAGCGACGCAAGGTACGGGAGAACCTTCTATGGCTGCTGAAGTGGCAGTATTGTTGGAAGAAGCGGTAGTAGACAAGATGGATGCTTTCGTAAGTCAGTTACAGAAACATTTTGATGATTTGATGGCTAATGGCCGTGAAGTAGCATTAGAAGTCCACGTGTTTGATAATGGGAGCAGTGTTAATTTGGAAAGTGAATTTGGGGGGCTGAACTACAGGAAATCATAGAAGATTGGGTGGCGCAGAATACGGTGCTCATCGTTTTAGTTTAACTGATGCAACTGAGAATATGATGCTTTTTGAGCAGGTACGCATTCCGCTTTATCGTGAAAATGGAATGGCTAGAGATACAAGAAGCTTTGCAAATGATTTGCGCAAATATCTCAATCAGAAAGCCAATCTTACCTGCAAAGTAATGACGAAAGGGTTAGGTAAAGCTGAATTGGTTATCGGAGAAAAATAGAAAAGATATGAAAATAAGGAATATGATATTTACCGCTTGGTGTGCATGTTGTGCCATGTCTGCGGCAGCACAGGATTGTGAGATAAGCCTTACAATAGCTAAAGCTGCCCAGAAAGAGGAACTTCCATCTCAGGTACAAGAGATTTTAGGAAATCGTTTAGCTGCGGCAGTGGCCGCTCAGGGGGGTGTTGCCAATTCCAATTTTACACCATTCTTTATCACAGCTAAGGCCAATACTTTATATAAGGAAACATTGTCCGGTCCTCCTGTCAGTACAGCGCTTACTGTTCAATTGACTTTGTATATAGGAGATGCAGTAGGGCAGAAAGTATTTTCTACTCTCACTGTGGATGCAAAAGGAGTAGGTACTAATATTAACCGGGCATATATCAATGCTTTCCGTGCAATAAATGGCAAAAACGTGAAAATGCAAGAATTTATACGCGAAGGGAAAGAAAAAATTATCTCTTGGTATAATAGTAATTATAGGCAAATATTGATAAAAGCGCAAAAAAGTGCTTCTATGCATGAGTATGATGCTGCATTGTATTATGTTACCTCCATTCCTGAATGTTGTGTCGGCTATGAGGAAGCTAGTAACTGATAGACACTTATTATACTCAATATGTGAATTATAATTGTCAATTGATTATGCAATACGCCAGATCCGAATGGGCAAAGTCACCCGATGCGGAAGGTGCTTCAAGGGCTTTTGACTGGTTGGTTTTCATTGAGCCGGGAAGTAGTTGTGAAGGTGAAGCTAAAGCTTTGTATAATGAAATAAAGCAAAAGGTGACCAGTGATTGGGATTTTGAGAATCGTGAGAAATATAAGGATGAAGCGGGGCTGAAAAAGCAGAGGATAGAAGCTGCCAGAGCTATAGGTGTAGCATTTGGTAATGGGCAGCAACCGGTTACTACTAATATTACTTGGCTCCATTAATTCAAGTTCAAATGATTTTAAATAAAAAGAATATGAGAAATAAAAAAGTTATCCTAATTCTATGTCTGCTGGTGCTGGTCAGTGGCTCTGTGCAAGCTCAGAGGTTGAAGGCCGTGCAGAATGAAAAGGGGCGTTATGGCTTTATGACGGAAGACGGGACAGTAGTGATAAAGTATAAATATGATGAAGCTACCCCTTTTAAAGACGGTATCGCTAAAATAGGAAAAGATGGAAAATACAGTCTGATTAATGAAGATGGTGAAATCATTACAAAACGGAAATATACATATATCGGTGAATTTTATAACGGGGTTTGCCCCGTCGCTGAAGGTGGAAATACTAAAAAAGGAGTAATGCTAACAACGGGTGGACTCATAGGCAATAAAGCTAGTAGTAATACAGGTGAAAAATGGGGGTTGATTGATAAGACAGGTAAGGAAATCCTGAAAACTGATTATGAGGCAATGGGAGATTTAAATAAAAAACTGATATATGTCTTGAAAGGCAAGAAGTTCGGGTTCATTGATTCAGCTGGCAATATCATAGTGAAGCTACTTATAATTTTATAGGCAGTTTCAACGACCAAGGAATCTGTTGGGTTAATATCGGTGGCAAATACGATAAAAAGAACAACATGGTGTCTAAAGGTAAATTCGGGTTAATCAATGAAAATGGGCGGGAAATAATTCCTGCCAAATATGAAGATGTGGGCAACTTCCCTATTTTGCGAGATAAGAAAACTGGAGCTTTGCTTGATGAGGCTGCCTTTTATACTAAGGCAGACCAGTCCGCATTTCCTGCTACCAAGCAGGAGATACAGAGCTTGCTGCTTCCCAAGCCTCATGCTGCTGAGTCCCAGTTGCCTTCATCGAGGGTAGATTATTTTTATTTCATTAATAAGAAATCCCAAGGGTTGGTAGATGTCCATGGAAATACTATTATTCCTTTAACAGCCAATCAGGCTATTCTTCCTCCTTCAGACAATATGCTTAGGCTTGCTAAAGTGGAAAAGAAGCAAATAGCTAAAGCTTATTATGATTTGGATGCTGAAGTGATGGTCAGAATACCTTCTTCAGAAAAGGGAAAGTTTGGGGCTTTCAGCCATAATTTAGCTCCGGTTTCATTGGATGATGAATTGTATTTCATAGATAAAAAGGGGAACAAGGTGATTGGTGGCCTGTCAAAGGCTTTCCTGAGCAATGAAGGATACCGGGTGGTACAAAAGGGATCGGCTTTTGGTGCAATTGATTCTACAGGGGCAGTTGTTATTCCTATTGAATATACTAATTCGCTTACCAGTGTGAACAATGGGCGCTTGGGAGTACAAAAAAATGCTTCTTGGTTTTATGTAGATATGAAAGGACAAATCGTATCCGATAAGTATGACCGTATAGGCAATTTTCATCGGGGGTATGCATCCGTATGCCTGAACAAATTATGGGGGGCTATTGATTTGCAGAACCGGGTTGTCGTTCCTTTAGAGTGGCAAGGTGTAGCTCCTATAGTCAATCCGCAATTGATATGGGTGAAAAAGGATAACCTGTATTACCTTTATGATGGGGTGCAAAAGTCTGTTCGTCTGAAGCAGGGATTTGCCAATGCATCCAATTTTGATAATGAGATGGCTTATGTGATGTCCGATGGAAAGTGGGGGATTATTGATCCGGATGGCAAGATACTGGTGCCTTGCTTGTTCGAAAAAGAAGAGGATATGGTCTTGGCCAAACAATATATGTTAGCGGAAGACAAGAAGAGCTTGACCGAAGTAGAGGCTCTTCGAGTGATTGCACGTTTTGACCCGGATACAAATATGTTTAAGATAACCTCTGTCATTCCAGATAAACATTGGGATTATTAATTATTGAATGTTTGAAAAATGAAAAGATTCATTATAATACAGTTGTTGACGGTGGTATTCGCCGCTCAAATTCAAGCCCAAGGAGACGGCGAAATAAAATATCGTCGCAGTTCTCTTTATAGCATGATGATCAATCACGAAGGAAGAGAATTTGGTGATGAAATAAAGGATGTTTTTCTCAAAATTCCTGTTCCTGATAAATACAATAATCATGATTTAAGTGTAAAAGTAATCTATACTTCTGAAAAGAAATTGGATAAAAACCATGAGGAGATAGATGAATTTATCAGAAATAATGGTATTGCCAGTCGTATGGTAGGACGCTGGTTTAACCGTGATTACATGACAGGGGTCTGTGATGTAGAACTGGTGAAAGAACGAGGGCTGTACAATGCTTCCGAACTGGACAAGGCTTTGGCATCCAAGACTCAACGCGGAAACGCTCTGTTGGAAGATGCCGGTGAGGACTTGATTGGAAATACTTTTCTTATTGTGAATGATATTCGCTATATTGACCGTTCAAAAGGTTCAAGTGTGTGGGGAGGAATTGTCAAAGGGCTGGGTGCGGCAGCGGCCATTTACACCGGTGAGACATCCTATATGGATTTAGGTAATTCTACGGGAGATATAGTTGCATCCTATAAGGGGTTTAAAGTAAATATTGATACTTATCTCTATCAACTGGTTTGGGATGAAGAGACTGCAACAAAATTCTATACTCAATATTATACTGATAAGGATAATAAGGAGAAGGTGAATGCTTTCAATAATAACCGTAAGATGTTCAAGTTGAAGTATGTGGGCAGCCAGCATAGTGATGGAAGTAACACTTCCTTTTTGGGTATTAACTTGGACGAGCCCCAGCAAATGGTGCGAAAGGCATGCCAACGTGCCATTGATGAAAATATAGCGAGTCTGCAAAAGAATTTTGACCAGTTCAAAGTAAATACCCCCTTAATTAGTGTTTCTCCCCTTAAAGCTTATATTGGCTTGAAAGAGGGAGTCACTGAAAAGTCTAAATTTGAAGTACTGGAAGCCGAACTGAGCAAAGAAGGCAAAATGACTTATAAGCGTGTAGGAGTGATTCAGCCTAAGGAGAATCTGATTTGGGATAATCGTTATATGGCTTCCGAGGAACAGGCTTATGGTTCGGACTTTGGTTTTACCACTTTCCGAAAAGTGTCGGGTGGCGATTTTTATCCGGGAATGTTGATTCGTGAAATAAAATAAGTGTTTAAGTTAGCCGCTTCGTCAACAGAAGTGAAAATTGGTTGCTTGCCAAAAAGATTTGTTGATATGGCTGAATAGTGAAATTCAAAACAAACAGGCGTTCATTTCCGAGGAATAAACGCCTGTTTGTTTTATGTTTTAAATGGTTCTATAGTTCTATACTGCCAGTCTGGAGAGGTGGTGAAAAGTATAACTGGGCTTTTGATGGTTCTTCCGATTCTATATCATATAGAGCTGGAATGTGAAGCCTAAATTTATATATTTTCAAGCTTGTCTTATTTGCATAATTTATTTATTGTATATATAGTCGTTAATTTTAGCTGCTTGGTATCTATTTTAGTGTGTTTAGTGTAAATCTTGACAAATGATAGTTTTTTGAATATAAAAGTTGCAATACATTTGCAAATGTAACTTATAGAGTCAATTGTTACGAAGTATGGAAAAGACAATTATTGCAGCATTTTAATGCTAATTTCGTTAACATCGTATGCACAGGGTTTAATGTGGAATGCGAAGGCTGCTCAATATGAGCAGCATGTCTAGCGTAGAGGAATCTAAAATGCATCCAGGTTTCTATGCAGGAATAGGAGCTGAGTATGCTATTGATGAAATTGGTCTGTCCGTCTTTCTTTATTGTTCACTATGAAAGGAGTGAAATAAGATTACAAATTTTAATAAAAATACTGCATTATGAAGAAACTGTTTTTTATCATGGCTATGTCCGTATGTGCATTTATGGCACAAGCACAAACTACTTCCGGTATTCGCGTGGGGTTAAATATGACCAGTGCTACAGGGAAGTATAATGATCTTATGGCAGATCAAGATTATAATAATAAAGCTATATGGGTTACAGTGTCCATTATTTTATAGATGTTCCTGTGATTGGCAACTTTAGTATTCAGCTGCTATTGGACTTTCTATGAAAGGTATCACTTATGAATATGATAAATTTACTACTAAAAAATCGCATCGGGTCGATTTGGATTCTTATAAGAAATATGATGTGACAGAATCTCGCGGCACTAGTGTCACTCAAAAACATAATCTGGGCTATTTGGACGTTCCTATTTTATTTGCTTATGCTTTACCTTTGTCAGAATCGTTTAGGGTTCAGTTGGGAGTGGGCCCTTACTTCTCTTATGGGTTGTTTGGTAAGTTTAAATATGAGTCGGATACATATTTGACAGTATCCCCCGACAAATATGGAGAAAATAAACATACCATAACCAAAGATGATTGTCCCTCCTTTGGCAAGAATGATGATGGGGACGATCCTAAAGGTAATATTAACCGTTTTGACTGGGGAATTGCCATACAGGGCAGCATCTATTGGAAGCGCTTGTTTTTGAATGTTGCTTATCAAAAAGGTCTGAAATCGGCTAATATTACTGACGAGAAGAATGAAGGGAAAGATAAATTGGCTCTTTCCAATTTGTCGTTAGGGTTAGGCTTTATATTTTAATTTGTGAACAGACTGCAGGAACTGTTGGAAAATAGAAAGATAGAGGGGCTTCAGAAATTTGATGAAACTCGTGCATCCTTCTTGCTGAAATGAAGAATCTGTCGGGTGAAATGGAGGTTCACTTGGAAACTCATTTTCTTGTTTTTAGAGATAAAGCGGTGTGAATTTGATGTTCCATCGCTTTTCCTATGCTATTGGAATGAGCTCTGATTAGCTTGCCCGATAAGTTATGGAAAAGGGAATTTGGTTTCGGGGTCAGTCATTATAGCAAGCAGGTGGCAGGATATTTTTTTTACACGTACATACGTATGTGTAGAAATCTGTTTCCGGTCACAGTCCCGTATCGTTCCGAAAGCCTTTATTCTTTTCGGAAAAAACAAGGATGTTTGCAAAAAAGATGAAGACGTCTGATAAAAAGAACAAGACGTTTCGTTTCAAAGATCTATATCTTCCGACCTTTAGTTTAAGTCTTTCCGGCTATCGGTTTATCCTTCTCCTCCGAAAGGGAAGGATGCTGGGTGTAACGGCAAAACTTGGTACAGGATTTCGTGGAACTTGCTGCAGGATCCGACAGAACTTGTATCAAGATTCTGAATACTTTGGCAAGGAAAGTCGTTGTTTCGAGGCTGCACAAGTTTACCGTGTTCACCGTACAAGCTATCGTGTTCATTGCACAGGCTTGTCCTGTCTGGTGGACAAACAAAGTAGGTTTGTACCATGTAACAAGGTGGATAAAGTGGTGGCAGTAGGCATTTTTGTACATAAAATAATGTGCTGCCACCACCTCTCTAACTTCCTGTTTATAGGGGTTGCAGGGAATAGGTGACAACAGTGACAGCAGAATTATAAAACTCTGTTGTAGGAAAAAGTGGGACAATTGGAGACGATCCCTCTGTACAACGTACATTATCTTTTATTTTCTTTCCCCGGATAATTAGGTCCATAAAGCATGGTCTTTTCCTTGACCACCAATCGACCGTCCTTCACGAACTCTTCGCCACGTTCACTTAAATGACGGATCATTTCATTACGCATTTCCGTCAGCTGCTTCCTGTATTTTTTGTCATTGACGGCATTGTGCAATTCCTGAGGGTCTTGGGTTAAGTCGAATAACTCTTCGGTACCGGTGTGGATACGCCATATATATTTTATTTTGCCGTCAGTCAGTGCGCACCAATAGTTGTCATCACTGTAACAGGTGGCATGTTCTAGATCCAGATACTTGCGCCAGGTTGTTTCCATGCCTTTGGCAAGTGGCAACAAAGAACGGCCGTCCATGTCAGTGGGGATGGTCACATCGGCTGCATCAAGGAAAGTGGGAAGAATATCACGTAACTCTACAGGAGCGTCTGTTTTTCCCGGTGTAACGTGGTCGACGGAAGGCCATTTCACGATGTATGGCACATGAGTGGAGCCCTCGTATGGATAAGTCTTTCTCCAGTGATAATGGTCGCCCATCATATCGCCATGATCGGAAATGAAAACGATTAATGCGTCATTATACATATCCTTTTCTTTCAATGTTTGGATAATTCTGCCTATCTGTTCGTCAATGAAAGTGATGTTGGCATAATAATGACGTCTGGAATTGCGTGCATATTCATTGCCAAAATTACCGTATGGAGCGTCTTGTGCCGTCTTTTCAGGATTTAGTTTTTTTGCGTATTTGCCACACCAGTCTCCGATAGCAGGATCGGGTATTAGGGCATCCTCATACATGTCCAGATATCTTTGTGGTGGATCATACGGACTGTGTGGACGGGCAAAAGAAACTTTCAGAAATAACGGTTTGTTGGTCGGATCGTAGTTGCTGATAAGTTCACAGGCCATTTCTCCTGTCCAATAGGTAGGATGGAGGTTTTCGGGCAATTTATATATACTTGCCGTATGGTCGTTCCAGCCTATACCGGTGGCGTCAGGATTCTTTCCGGGAGCTTTTGTTTGGAACCATTGGCGGTAATCACTGGTGAAGTTCTCGTCTTCCACGCGTCCGCTTTCATCTAGCAGAGTGCCTTCGAAACCATGTTTTACCCGTTGGGGATGCCAGTGCATTTTCCCGATTCCAAAAGTATAATAACCAGCGTCTTTTAGCATCTGTGGCATTTCGTATTTATATTCGGGAGATACTTTTCCATATCCCAACAAGCCATGATGCCAAGGAGAAAGTCCGGTCAGCAGACCAGCACGTGCCGGAGTGCTGCTTGGACAAGAAGAATAGCCATTCATAAATAATGTTCCCTCGGCAGCTAGTGCGTCTAGGTTAGGGGAGATAACAGCATCGTTTCCCATACAGCCTATGGCATCGGCTCGCTGTTGGTCTGTCATTATCAGTATGATATGAGGATGGTTTTGTGCGTATGCAAAAGAGGAGCACAGTCCGGCTGTGACAGCCAATGTGTATTTCAGGTTGGTTAGAGTATTCATGTTTATAGGTTTTTCATAATGTTATGTGGCAAAGGTAGGAAATTTTTGGTAACCTTAAGCCATAAATAGTGATGGTAAAAGTAGAAATATTTGAAATTGAGGTCTTATTTTGTGCATACGTATGCGTGGCCTCATATATACTAATGGTAGAAAAGGTTATAAAAAGCTTGTTCATGAAGAACAAGCCTTTTTTATATGCATGTATTAGAAATTATTCACTCCAATTCATTGCTTCCATACGTTTGTAAGAAGCATAACGTTTCTTGGCCATTTCTTCGCAAGCAGCAAACAGATCAGCAGCTTCAGCAGGATACTGCTTCATTACAGAGGCAAAACGAACTTCGTTCTTCAAGAAATCCTGGAAACCTTCCCATTTCGGTTCTTTAGAGTCAAGCATGAATGGATTCTTGCCTTCTTCTTCCAAAGCAGGGTTGAAACGCCATAAGTGCCAGTAACCGCATTCTACAGCCTTAGCCTCTTCAGCCTGGCTCTTACCCATACCTGCCTTCAAACCGTGGTTGATACACGGAGCGTAAGCGATAACCAATGACGGACCGGGATAAGCTTCTGCTTCACGGATAGCTTTCAAAGTCTGAGCTTGGTCAGCACCCATAGCAATCTGGGCAACATATACATAACCGTAAGTAGTAGCGATCATACCAAGGTCTTTCTTACGTACACGCTTACCTGAAGCGGCAAACTTAGCGATAGCACCCAGCGGAGTAGCCTTAGATGACTGACCACCAGTATTAGAGTAAACTTCAGTATCCAATACCAAAATATTTACATCTTCGCCGGAAGCAATCACATGGTCCAAACCACCGTAACCGATATCGTAAGAAGCACCGTCACCACCGATAATCCATTGGCTCTTCTTAACCAAATAGTTCTTGAATTCTGCAATGGTAGCGCAGTTCTTACATTTATCTTTAGCAGCTTCCACCATTGGAATGATCTTTTCGGCAGCGGCTTTGCTCTTGTCTGCATCGTCCTTACCATCAATCCATTCCTGGAATGCTTCTTTGTATTCTGCTGGACAAGTATCACTGGCGATAGCATCCTTCATAGCAGCTTCGATACGTGCACGAAGTTTCTTGTCAGCCAAAGTCATACCCAAACCGAATTCGCAGAAATCTTCGAACAATGAGTTAGCCCAAGCAGGACCTTGACCCTTTTCGTTCTTAGTATAAGGAGTTGAAGGAACAGAACCAGAGTAGATAGAAGAACATCCGGTAGCGTTAGCAACCATTTCACGGTCACCGAATAACTGGGAAATCAGTTTCACATATGGAGTTTCACCACAACCTGAACAAGCTCCAGAGAATTCGAACAACGGAGTAGCGAACTGAGAGTTCTTCACATTGGCTTTGATATCTACTAAATGTTGTTTGCTCTTCACGTTCTTAGCGCAGTATTCCCAATTGGCTGCTTGAGACAACTGGCTTTCCAAATGTTTCATTGTAAGAGCCTTGCCTCCCTTCTTCGGATTGCCCGGACAAACATCAGCACAGTTACCACAACCCAGACAGTCAAGCACGTCAACCTGGATACGGAATGTCATTCCGTCAAATTGTTTACCTACAGCTTTCAATGTCTCGAAGTTTGCACCCTTTTGTTCTTCAGCGTCAAGTACGAACGGACGGATAGAAGCATGAGGACAAACATATGCACACTTGTTACACTGGATACAGTTTTCAGCATTCCATTCAGGTACGAATGCAGCTACACCACGTTTTTCGTATTGAGCAGTACCTTGTTCCCAAGTACCGTCTTCGATGCCTTTGAATGCAGATACCGGCAATAAGTCACCATCCTGAGCGTTGATAGGACGAACTACTTCGTTGATGAATGCAGGGTCATTGTTAGCAGCAGGAGCTTCAACTTCCAGATTAGCCCAAGCCGGATCAACAGCCAATTGTTTGTATTCGCCACCACGGTCTACGGCAGCATAGTTCTTGTTCACCACGTCTTCGCCCTTCTTGCCATAAGACTTAACGATGAATTTCTTCATCTGTTCTACAGCCAAGTCAACAGGAATAACGCCTGTGATACGGAAGAATGCTGATTGCAGGATGGTATTGGTACGGTTGCCCAAACCGATTTCCTGAGCAATCTGAGTTGCATTGATATAGTAAACAGTAATGTTGTTTTGTGCGAAATATTTCTTAACCTTGTTCGGTAAGTTCTTGGCCAGTTCTTCACCTTCCCAAATAGTGTTCAACAAGAAAGAACCGTTCTTACGTAAACCACGAGTTACATCGTACATGTGCAAATAAGCTTGTACGTGGCAAGCTACGAAGTTCGGAGTATTTACTAAATAAGTAGAACGGATAGGAGTATCGCCGAAACGGAGGTGAGAGCAAGTGAAACCACCAGATTTCTTAGAGTCGTATGAGAAATAAGCCTGACAGTGCTTGTCGGTGTTGTCACCGATAATTTTCACTGAGTTCTTGTTAGCACCTACAGTACCGTCAGCACCTAATCCGTAGAATTTAGCTTCAAACATACCTTCGCCGCCTAATGCGATTTCTTCTTCTTGAGGAAGAGAAGTGAAAGTTACATCGTCTACGATACCCACAGTGAAGTGGTTTTTCGGCATTGGCAGAGCCAAATTCTTGAATACAGCGATGATTTGAGCAGGAGTAGTGTCTTTAGAACCTAAACCGTAACGTCCACCTACGATAACCGGAGCGTTTTCTGTTCCATAGAAGCAGTCTTTAACATCCAGATACAAAGGTTCGCCGTTTGCTCCCGGTTCTTTAGTACGGTCAAGAACTGCGATAGTCTTGGCAGTCTTAGGTACAGCAGCCAAGAAATGTTTAGCAGAGAACGGACGGTATAAATGTACAGAAACCAAACCTACTTTTTCACCTTTGCTCATCAAGTAGTCGATAGCTTCGCGGGCAGCTTCTGTAACAGAACCCATTGCGATAATTACGCGTTCAGCGTCTTCAGCACCATAGTAATCGAACAAACCATGAGGACGGCCTGTGATTTTGCTGATTTCGTTCATGTATTCTTCTACGATAGCCGGAACTGCTTCATAGAAGTTATTGCAAGATTCTCTGTGTTGGAAGAAGTGGTCGGGGTTTTCAGCCATACCGCGTGCAACAGGGTTGTTAGGATTCAACGCGCGTTGACGGAATTCTGCCAAAGCCTGTTGATCAATCAGACCTGCCAGATCTTCATTCTCCAGCATTTCAATTTTTTGGATTTCGTGAGAAGTACGGAAACCATCGAAGAAGTTGACGAATGGCACGCGAGATTTGATAGTAGCAAGATGAGCTACAGCAGCCATATCCATAACTCTTGTACAGAACCTTCGCACAACATGCGAAACCTGTTTGGCGGCAAGACATGACATCCTGATGGTCACCAAAGATACACAATGCGTGTGAAGCCAATGTACGAGCCGATACGTGGAATACGCAAGGCAGGAATTCACCGGCAATTTTGTACATGTTAGGGATCATCAGCAACAGACCCTGAGATGCAGTGTAAGTGGTAGTCAACGCACCTGCCTGAAGAGAACCATGAACAGCACCTGCTGCACCGCCTTCTGACTGCATTTCTTGTACCAAACTGTTTCGCCGAAGATGTTTTACGACCTGCGGCAGCCCATTCGTCTACGTATTCAGCCATAGTAGACGACGGAGTGATGGGATAGATAGCAGCTACTTCAGAGAACATATACGAGATATGTGCTGCTGCCTGGTTACCATCACAAGTGATGAATTTTTTTTGTTTAGTCATACAATTACTAATTATTAGGTAATAAAATCTATTCTCTATCTCTTAATATAAAAAGCCGAAAAGCCATAATGGGATCATATTTCCGTGTCCTAATTCCAATTTGTGTAGGGCATAATACACGTTTGGATTATTTTTGAACTTGCACCCTTCTGCGCAAATACGGAAATGCAGTCCGTTGTCTACCATAAATGAAGTGCCTTTATCGCCTTTATATAGTTTATGGTCCTTATACAGGGTATTCATGAAAAATGTATCCAGTACATCCTGTTCTTCGACCTTTACCGGATAAATGGAGTACATCAGGTTGGTGTTGTGCATCATCAGTTTGGAAGGTTTCTTGGGAAATTCCTCTCCCTTGGGATAAACCATATTGATAAGACGCGCATCTGCCAGATACTTAATGTAATTCATCACCGTGGCACGTGAAGTTTGAATCTCCGTGGCCAGCTGGCTGACGTTCGGAGCAACGGGTCCGTCCACAGCTAGCAAATATAGTAATTTTTTTATCTTTGAAAGATATTTCAGCTCAATTTGTTTGATAAGAAGTATATCTACTTCTATCATCATATTCATGGTTTTAGCAGATTCTCCGAAAAGTTACGTTTTTCCAGGAAGAATGGGTAGAAACCGTGATGCAGATAGTCTTGAAAATAATCCAAGGGCTTCACGTTGCGCAGGATGGTTTTCGCTATCTGTTCGTGATTCTCCAAAATTTCTTGTAAGGTATAGGCACGGAAACAATTGCCGCTTTGCAAATTCAGATATTCGCGGAATGAGAAACCTCTCAGATAGTATACCTTGACAATGCCGCTCAGTTCTGGATTTTCTTCTTTCAGTCGCATCACAGATGATCCGGTGAATATAATCTTCAGAGTAGGAAACATTTCATAGCAAGCACGCAGGTCGTGGCTCCATTCGGGATACTTAAACACTTGGTCTATCAACAAAACTTTTCCTCCTCGTTTTACGAATTCTGCGGCAAACTCCACTAATGTATATTTAGAGAAGTAAAAGTTATTCATGTTGATGAACAGACATGAGTGATCCGTTCCGAACTTTTCTTTTGCATATTGCAGGAGGAAAGTCGTTTTCCCTACGCCACGAGTACCCTTGATACCGATCAGTCTGTCATTCCAGTCTATCTCGTCCATCAAGTCCCGGCGAACAGGAGCATTTGTATGTTCCACCAGATAACTGTGTGTTCTGTAAAAGGTTTCCATGGTTGCTTTTTTATCGGCTGCAAATATAGCAATACTAATTCAAATTGCAAACTGGAGATAGCAAAATATTATTTTTTTTCTACTAAAAGACGGACAAGAGAAATGGTTTGTACTCTAAAACATTTATCTTTGTGTCCGGAAATGGAAGCGCTTTATTTATTCAATCCGGAAAATGATATGGCATTAGCTTGTGGTGATCCTTATTATATGGCACCTGCCAGTGCACGACGAATGGCGGCCGAGCTATCCATGTTGCCTGCATGGTATGCAGAAGAGGGAGGAACTGTGTGGCTGGATTCTGCTCAGCGTATGAAAACAATGGAAAGACAATCTTTTTTGCCGCTTTCGGTCAATTGGGTTTTAGAATTCGTACCCATTTATAATAAGGTGATTCCTTGGGGATGGAATCCGTCTTTGGTGCGTCGTTTGCAGGAAGCTGGATTTCCTGATACAGCATATCCTTCAGTAGAGCGTATGAAGCGTATCCGTCAAATATCCGGACGTCAGACGGCTGTAAAAGTGTTACGCCGCCTATGTAGACATATAGGTGGGAATATTCCCATATTGGGGGAGGCTTTTGTATTGTCGTCAATAGAGGAAGTGAAGGCTTTTGTGTTGTCTCATTCTCGTGCTTTGTTAAAAGCGCCATGGTCTGGTAGTGGAAGAGGGATACAATATGTTTCAGGTAGTTTTCCCATCCCTCTGGAAGGGTGGATTCGACACATACTTACCACTCAGCATGAGGTGATAGGAGAACCTTTTTATGATAAGCTTTTGGATTTTGCCATGGAGTTTTTTGCAGACGAGTGGGGACAGGTACATTTTATAGGGTATTCCTTATTTGAAACGGATAAGAGAGGTGTTTATAAAGAAAACTTGTTGGCGGCGGATCGGGTTATTGAAGCGAGGATATCCACTTATGTTTCTGCGGAAATCTTACATCAGGTTGGGAGGGCGTTACAGGTAGAGTTGGCAGAGGTGATAAAAGGGAGTTACGAAGGCTATCTGGGGGTGGATATGATGATATGCCGTACCCAAAATAGCGGGTATGCCATTCATCCGTGTGTGGAAATAAATCTTCGTATGAATATGGGAGTGGTAGCACGCTTGATATATGATAACTATGTGTGTGATGGCGTGCAGGGACGGTATGTTATAGAATATTATGCAAAGCCTGGTGAGGCATGGCATTCTCATCTTGCGCTTCAAGAAAAGTATCCTTTATATCTGGAGAATGGAAAAGTGAAGTCGGGTTATTTGTCACTTACACCGGTAGAGAACAATACGTCCTATCAGGCATATATCTTAATTTGATTTTCCGGATAAAGGAAGATACAGAAAAGAGGGGATGGTTACCATCCACCCCCTAATGCTTTATACAATTTTACTAATGTAATCTGTTTGTCTCTTATTGCATTGCTTAATCCTATTTGTGCGTCGAAATAGCTACGTTGTGCATCCAATACATCTAGATAGCCTATTACTCCATTGATGTATTGCAATTGGGCCAGTTCCATTGTTGCTTTAGAGGAACGTTCCAGTTGCAGGCGCGATTCGTAGATATCTTTTATCTTATTGAAGTCCACAATGGCATTGCGGGGCCTCTTTGAATGCAGTCAGCACTGATTTTTCATAGCTGTAGCATTCCTGTTCGTATGCGGCTTTTTTGGCCTTTAGGGTTGCTCTGTATTTTCCCATGGCGAAGAGAGGAGTTAGAAGATTGCCACTGATATAATGAATGGGCGATTTGAAGAAATCAGAGAATTCTTCACTTTCTACGCCATATTGTGCTGTGAGGCTAAGTCGTGGGAACATATTGGTATAGGCAATACCTACACTGGCATTGGCTGCTATTAATTTCTGTTCTGCTTCACGTACATCGGGACGACGTTCCAGCAGAGTGGAGGGTAGACCTACTGGTAATGTTTCAGGTAGTTTTACTTCTTCGGGTAGAATGGAACGCTGTATGCGGTGCGGGTATTCGCCTGCTAAAAATGCAATATCATTTTCTTTCAATGAAATTTTCCTTTCTAGTTCAGGAACTAAAGTTGCGGTACGTGCATACTCCACTTGTGCCTGTTGATAAGAAGTTTCTGAAGTTAGTCCTCCTTCAAAACGAAGTTTTGCCAAGCGTACTCCTTCTTTACGGGCATAGAGTGTTTGACGAACAATGTTCAGCTCATTGTCTAATGCGACCAATTCAAAATAGGCTTGTGCCACTTCGGACACAATACTCATTTTCAAGGCACGTTGCGCCTCGATGCTTCCCAGGAATTGTGCTATGCTTTTGTCTTTTGCCCAACGCAGGTTACCCCATAGGTCTAATTCCCAAGTTACGGTAAGTTTACCACCCAGTTCGGGGTCATTTTTATAGTTGTTACCACCATAATTACTTCCTTCTTTTTGAGCATAAGCGCCTCCGTTCAGTTGGGGGAAAAGGTTGGCAAAGTCTATGCGCTTCATTGCGGCAAGTTCTTTTACACGTGCCGCAGCAATTTTCATGTCTTTGTTGTTATCCAACGTTTTTTCTATCAAGCTTTGCAAGGTTGTGTCCGTATAGATTTCCCACCACTGCATATCGGCAATAGATAATGTATCCTGTTGTCGTAACGTATCTAATTGTTGGGGCAGATGCAAGTCGGGACGTGTGTAGTGCTTACCTAATTGGCAAGAAGTCAGCAAAGTCATTCCTGATACGGCTATATATAATAATGTATGTTTCATCATTTCTTTCGTCTTTTTATATCCTTATTTTTGTTTCATTTTCGCTTTCATCTTGTATATCAGTACAAAGAAGAAAGGTACTAACAAAATTCCCACAGTTACAGCAAAGATCATTCCGAAGAATACACCTGTACCAATAGCTTGACGGCTGGCTGAACCTGGCCCGCTGGCGATAACCATAGGTAACATACCTAAGATGAATGCCAATGAAGTCATCAAAATAGGTCGAAAGCGGAGTTGTGAAGCATGGAGTGCAGCTTGTACCACATCTATTCCTCTGTCCACTTGTTCTTTGGCAAACTCTACAATAAGAATTGCATTTTTGGCGGCCAGTCCTACCAACATCACCAATCCGATCTGGAAATAGACATCATTCTCCAATCCACAGCCCCATACACCTAGATAGGCACCTAATGCGGCTACAGGTAAAGAGAGTAATACTGCAACCGGTACCATCCAGCTTTCGTATAAGGCAGCAAGGAACAAAAACACGAACATGAACACTAATGCCAGCACCATACCGGTCTGTCCACCTGCTTGTTTTTCCTGGAAAGATAGTCCGCTCCATTCTACACCGATATTTTCTGGTAGGTGTTCGCGAGCTATTTGTTCGATAATTTCCATGGCCTGTCCTGAACTGTAACCATCTGCGGCCTCACCGCGAATCACAGAACTGTTGAACATATTAAAACGTTTGATGCTGCCCGGACCTGTGGTATACGAAGTGGTACCCAACGAGGTGAGCGGTATCATGGCATTGTCTGTACCCCGTACAAAAAATAGGTTGATATTCTCCTTATGTTCCCGGTAGGGTGCTTCTGCTTGAATATATACACGGTAGATACGATTAAACATATTGAAATCGTTTACATATACCGAACCTGTATAAGCTTTCATGGTCGAGAATACATCTGCTAAAGGTACTCCTGCGAATTTTACTTTGTCACGGTCTACATCGAAATAAAGTTGGGGGATGTCCGCTTGTAAAGCCGAGGATAAACCTGATAATTCCTTACGTTTTGATGCATAATACATCAATGTATCCGTAGCTTGTACCAAATTTTCAAAAGTGGCATCTCCACGTGCTTCCAGTTGCATCTCGAAACCACCCGAACTGCCCAATCCCGGAATAACGGGAGGGGTGGAAAGATATACCTTGCATTCGGGGTATTGCGACATGTCTTTTTTTACCTGTGCCATAATATCGTCAATAGTTTGCGAGTCACGTTCCTCCCAAGGTTTTAAGATGATAGTCAGTTCACTTCGTGCCTGACTGGTCCCTACACGCGGACTGCTTCCTGCCACGCTTTGTACATATTCCACTGCCGGATTTTCCATCAGGTATTCCACAGCACGTTCCGTCACGATACGTGTACGTTCCAACGTTGCACCTTCGGGCAGTTCCAACTCTATTTTAAAATATCCTTGGTCTTCGATGGGGAGGAAGCTGGTGGGAATAATGCGATGGATTAACAGGATGGCGATCAATACCATGCCGAATGTGCTCAGTACCCGACGCGGGTGTTTCACAATGTGCTTGATGAGTCCTACATATTTATGATTGCCGATAGCCAGCCACTTATTGATACGGCGGAATATGATATTCTTTTTCTTGTTCGGATCTTCCGGTTTCAGAATAAGTGAACACATGACTGGACTCAGTGTCAAAGCTACTACCGTAGACAGTAATACAGATACTACGATGGTTACCGTAAACTGGCGATAAAGTTGTCCGGTAATTCCACCTAGAAAACTTACGGGAACAAATACTGCTGCCAGTACCAAAGAAGTGGCGATAATGGCTCCTGTAAGTCCTTCCATAGCTTTCTTGGTAGCTTGGTAGGGAGATAGTTTCTCCTCTTCCATGATACGCTCCACATTCTCTACTACCACGATAGCATCGTCCACCACAATACCGATGGCAAGTACCAATCCCAACAGGGTCAGGATATTAAGCGAGAATCCGAAAATCAACATAAATCCAAAAGTTCCAATCAGTGAGATAGGTACGGCAACTAGTGGGATAACTGTTGCACGCCAGCTTTGGAGTGAAAGGTATACTACGATGATAACCAGTATCAGGGCTTCAAACAGTGTTTTGTACACTTCATGAATGGATTCCGAAATATACGTAGTCATATCGAAAGGTATCTCGTAACTCATTCCTTCGGGAAAATTCTTGCTGATTTCCTCCATAGCTTCTTTCACGCTTTTTGCTACTTCCATAGCGTTGGCTCCTGGTAACATATAGATGGCCAATACCGCTGCATTTTCTTTGTTGATGGCACTCTCGGTATTGTATGATTGTGCTTCGAGTGAGATGCGGGCCACATCACGTAAACGGATGATGGAACCATCGGCATTAGCACGGACTACGATTTCCTCAAACTGGCTTACGGTAGATAGACGTCCCTGAGTAGTGATGGGAATGGTTACGTCTAATCCTTGTACGGGTTGTTGTCCCAGTACACCGGCTGCTGATTCTCGATTTTGGTCTTTTAGTGCATTCTGCAAGTCGGCTACAGTCAGACCGAAATTGGCCAGTTTGTCGGGTTGTACCCAGATTTGCATGGCATAATATCGGCTTCCGATGTTTGAAACACGTCCTACGCCAGGGATACGGCGGATTAGGTCCAGCACATTCAGAGTGGCAAAGTTGCTAAGGTATATTTCATCGAACTTCGGGTCTAGAGGTAAGGCATAGGGTCAGCAATTGACTGGCAGCCTGTTTCTCTACCGAAATACCATTTTGTATAACTTCTGCTGGGAGGCGTGATTCTGCTAACTTGATACGGTTCTGTATTTCCACTGCCGCTAGATCGGGATCTGCCGAGATATCAAAAGTGACGGTGGCTGAAAAACCTCCCGAATTGGAACTATTTGATTCCATGTAAAGCATTCCTGGGGTACCGTTCAATTCCTGCTCTATAGGAGTGGCTACAGCCTGTGATACTGTCAGGGCACTGGCACCCGGATAGGATGCGCTGATTTTCACTACCGGCGGAGTAATCTGCGGATATTGGTCAATGGGTAGCATCGTGAGACCGATGATACGACAATGACTATTAATATGGAGATGACAGCTGAAAATACCGGTCTGTCTATAAAGAAACTAACTTTCATAATGTCTATTGTTTTTTTGAATGCGTAAATTTTCCTCCATAGGGGAATTCGTATTCGGGAGTGAAATTATCCGATCGTATCTTCTTCCTCCGTTTTTTTGTCCTCTACGGCAGGACTTACTTTCACTTTCATGCCTGGATTCAGCTTGTGGTATCCTTCTATGACAATGTCTTCTCCGGGGGCCAAGCCTCTTTCCACCACTACTTGATTTTGGAATTCAGGACCTAATTCAATGAAACGTCTCTCTACTGTAGAATCTTTGCGCATTACATAAATATAGCGCCGCCTTTTTCTATGATAACGGACTTTAACGGGACTACCGTAGCACTCTCTCTGACATCCAATAATAGTTTTACTTTGGTGAACTGCCCAGGAAGTAATACCCGTTCTGGATTCGGCATTTCGGCACGTACGGAGAATGTACCTGTGCGTGGATCAACTTGCGGTTCGGCAAAGTCTACTAGTCCTTTGTATGGATAAATAGTATTATCTGCCAAAGTAATGGATACATTGGGTTGCCAGGAGCGGGTGGAGTCTTTTTGACCTAAGTTCACATTACGTTCTTTACTTTTCAGATAGTCTAGAGCAGTCATGCTGAAATCCACTAATACAGTATCACTTTTTACTATGGTAGCAAGCAATGATTTGCCACCCGGACCGACTAATGTTCCTAAATCTACGTGACGTTCACTGATATGCCCTGCTAATGGAGAACGAACTATAGTATAACCTAGTTCCAGTTCTGCTTGATCAAGATCGGCACTACTCATAGCTACCGACGCTTCTGCTGTTTCATATGCAGCAGTAGCATTGTCCAAGTCCAACTGGCTGGCAGCGTTTTGTTCATATAGCGGACGGATACGTTCTAAGTCGCGTTTTGCTTTTTGTGCTTGTGCCTCATCCTTTTTCAATTGGGCGCGCGCTTTGTCAGCTTTGGCCCGATATTGATCTTGATTGATAACAAACAGCACTTGATTTTTAGTGACATATGTACCTTCTGCGAAAAGCATTTGTTCTAAATATCCCTCTACTCGGGCACGTACTTCAACGAATTGCTGTGCACGTACGCGTCCTACATATTCACCATATATTTCCACATCGTCTTGCGTTGCTGGTGCTATGGCAACTACTGGAAGTTCCGGCATCTTTGCCGGTTGATGGGAAACAATCAGGTAAATCCCGATAACTAGTCCAATACCTATTACTACAAGCGCTGTTCTTTTCTTTTTTAGCGCAATTTCTTTGTGTGTAAAAAATAGTTTCATACTTTAGTTTTGTTATTGTTTAAGATGCCATCAGTAGAAATACAAGCAGCGTGCCAAACTATTGTAAATAGTCTTTCCTATTCATAATCAGTGCTTTATTTCTGTCTTTTGTTGATAGGGAAAGTGTGGAAAATAGGCAACAGCTGTAGAATAATTCCACAGTAGGCGTAATTAAATTTAGTAGAGGATTATCGATTTGGATGCAAAAATAGTAAAATAGTGGGTAATCTTAAAATATTTATTCACTATTCATTATAATGAGGAAGATGTTATAGTGTTAGCAGATATGTATGCAATTTAAATTTTGCTTGAGATCGTCGTATCTGCAACCTTATTGTTTTGAAAACACGCCCCCTTTCATTTTGAAAAGGGTTGTGTTTTTCTTTTTTATGACTGAATATGGTATCTGTTTGTTTATCAGGAGATTATAGTCTTCTTTTTCATTTTGGCATAGTATTCGCTATATACTTGTCAAATATAAAAGGTATAAAAAGATGGGAGAATTTTATAATCCAGATAAATTATATAAAGGTGGAAGCCGAAATAATAGCTTGATAAATAAAAAAATGATATTCCGTGTATTGGGAGTATTACTTTTTATTGAATCTGCTATGTTTCTGCTTTGTGCGGCTATTTCCTTATGTTACGGCGAGCAAGATTATCAATATTTTCTATATACCATTCTTTTGAATACATTGGTCGGTGGAGTTTTGCTAATTTGTAGTAGAGGTGCTGAGAATCGACTAACACGACGAGATGGGTACTGTATTGTAACTTTTACTTGGTTTTTGTTTACGTTGTTTGGAATGCTACCTTTTTATTTTAGTGGAGGAATCCCTTCAGTGACAGATGCTTTTTTTGAAACCATGTCGGGTTTTACTACTACAGGAGCTACTATATTAGATGATATAGAATCTCTTTCACATGGCCTGTTATTTTGGCGTAGCCTGACACAATGGATAGGTGGCTTGGGTATTGTTTTTTTTACTATTGCTGTGCTTCCTATTTTCGGGGGAGGAACTATACAACTTTTTTCAGCTGAGGCTATCGGAGTGACGCACGACAAAACACATCCTCGGATTGATGTGATGGCTAAGTGGCTGTGGATGATATATGCTATCCTTACAGTTGTAGAAACTATGCTGCTGATGATAGGAGGAATGAGTTTTTTTGACGCGGTATGTCATTCATTCTCTACAACGGCTACAGGTGGTTATTCTACTAAACAAGCCAGTGTGGCTTATTGGAATTCTCCGTTTATAGAATATGTAATAGCGATATTTATGATTCTTTCGGGTATTAATTTCTCTCTCTATTTTATGTGCCTGAAAGGGAAGGGCAAGCGTCTATTTCAGGATGATGAATTCCGTTGGTTTATGAAATCAGTAAGTATTCTGACGCTTGTTATCACGCTTGCCTTAGTTTTTCAGAATCATTATGATTGGGAAAAGGCATTCCGCAGGGCTCTGTTCCAAGTGGCTACGGCACATACGTCATGCGGTTTTGCAACGGATGATTATAACTTGTGGCCATCTTTTACATGGATGCTTCTTATTTTTGCTATGTTGTCGGGTGGATGTACGGGGTCTACTAGTGGGGGAATCAAAAACATGCGCCTTATGATTCTGGCGCGTAATATCAAGAATGAATTCAAACGGATGCTGCATCCTAGGGCTGTATTGCCTGTTCGTGTGAACCGTCAGGTTATATCGCCTTCCATTATTGCTTCGGTGAATACATTCTTTGTATTTTATTTGTTTTGTGCTTTGGTCGGATGGACACTACTGATGTTTTTCGGGGTGGGGCTGACTGAGGCGATGAGTACGGTTATTTCTAGCTTAGGCAATGTGGGACCGGGGTTAGGGGCATTCGGTCCTGCTTTTTCGTGGGCGGCGTTGCCCGATGCTGCTAAATGGGTATTGTCGTTCCTTATGTTGATAGGGCGTTTGGAATTGTTTGCTGTGTTGTTGCTTTTCTATTCAGGATTTTGGGAAAGATGATAGTTCTCCGAGAAAAATTGATATGTATCATTTAATTAATGGGTATTCGTTGAAATGAAGTTCTAGAATATGTATTTTTACAAAGGATGGTATATATTTGTGCTCGAATTTACAATACATTCATGTTATGGCAACTTCGAGAGAGATGACTTCGGGACGTCCGTTCCCTTTGATATTGAATTTTGCTTTTCCTTTATTGCTGGGTAATTTACTTCAGCAGACTTATTCCTTGATGGATGCTGCTATTGTGGGTAAGTTTCTTGGAATTAATGCTTTGGCTTCTGTAGGAGCTAGCACTTCGGTGGTGTTTTTGATATTAGGCTTTTGCAATGGCTGTTGTGGTGGTTTCGGTATTCCTGTTGCACAGAAGTTTGGAGCAAGGGATTATGGTATGATGCGGCGTTTTGTGGCAGTTAGTTTACAATTGGCAGCGGTGATGTCTGTGGTAATTGCTATTGTGACTAGTATGTTTTGTTCGGATATTCTTCAGATGATGCAGACCCCGGAGAACATCCTTGAAGATGCTTATTTTTATTTGCTGATTACTTTCATCGGGGTGCCCTGTACCTTTTTCTATAATTTGCTTTCAAGTATTATTCGTGCATTGGGTGATAGCAAGACTCCGTTTTGGTTTTTGCTTTTTTCTACGATATTGAATATTTTGCTTGATCTTTTTTGTATTTTGGTACTTGATTGGGGAGTTGCGGGAGCGGCTTTAGCTACGGTATTCTCACAAGGTGTTTCGGCAGTGTTGTGTTATTTGTATATGATGCGTCACTTTGAGATTCTGAAGGGGACTTCGGCAGAACATAAATTTCGAGGAGCGTTGGCAAAGACTTTATTGTATATAGGTGTGCCGATGGGATTGCAGTTCTCTATTACTGCTATCGGCAGTATTATGTTGCAAAGTGCGAATAATGCGTTGGGTACTGCTTGTGTGGCTGCTTTTACGGCTGCTATGCGTATTAAGATGTTTTGTATGTGTCCACTTGAGAGTCTGGGTATAGCTATGGCTACTTATAGTGGACAGAATTACGGTGCAGGAAAGCCGAAGCGTATCTGGCAGGGAATCAAGGCGAGTGTATTGATGATGACTATTTATAGTGCTTTTATGTTTGGAGTCTTGATGTTGGGAGCGCGTACTTTTGCCTTGTTATTTGTTGACCCTGTGGAATGGGAGATTCTGAAGGATACGGAACTGTTTTTGCATATTTCCGTTTCTTTTTTTCCGGTTTTGGGTTTACTTTGTATCTTGCGTTATTCCATTCAGGGGGCGGGCTTTACCAATTTGGCTATGTTGTCGGGGGTATCCGAAATGATTGCCCGTATAATGGTTAGTCTTTATGCGGTACCAGCATTGGGCTATTTAGCTGTTTGTTTTGGTGACCCTACGGCATGGATATTTGCAGTAATTTTTTTGATTCCCGCATTTATATATGTGTATGGAAGAATAAAACGGATGCCACCTCAGGAATGGTAAAATACTAATTTAGTGTGTGAGGTGCTGAAAATATTTTTTTCGGCACCTACAGATAAATTTTCTGAGCAATAACTATCAGAAATTACTTTTCTTTTCTACAAAAATTATTTTTTTAGTTATAGGATGAACAAACTCTAAACTTTCAGCATGTAAATAAAGCCTGTCTGCTTTTCGTCCGTAAAGTTCATCTCCTCGTATAGGACAATGTAATCCTTCCGGATGGGCGGCATGTACTCTTAATTGATGTGTCCGTCCTGTTAATGGATAAAAGGCAATAAGTGTTCTTCCTTCTTGTTCGTTTAAAACCCGATACAGTGTGATAGCGGTTTTTCCATGTTCATGATCTACTATTTGTCTGGGCCTGTCAAGAGGATTCATACGGAGGGGGAGTGTTATAGTCCCTTCTTTAGAGGGAATCTTGCCATCCAATAAGGCAATATATCGCTTTTTTATCATTCTATTCTTGAATTGTGCTTGCAGATGCTGATGTACTTTTTTGTTTTTTGCTATCAATAACACACCGGAAGTCGCCATGTCCAATCGGTGGACTATCAGAGGACCTGTGGCATCTGGATAAAGTGTCTTTATATGTTGATAGACAGAGTCGATTTCTCCTTTTCCTGGAACCGAGAGCATTCCTGCTGGTTTGTTGACTACGACTAGGTAATTATCTTCATATACTATCTCTAATGGTATTTCATGATAATGTTTTTTCAACAAGGGGTTTTCTTCCACTTCCAGTCCTTGTAACATATGTTTCAAGATAGGTTCGCATTTCCCTTTACATGCTGGATAGTAGTATCCATGATGTCTTATTTCTGCTTTTGGAGAATCTCCCACCAGAATTCTGCCATGGCAATAGGTTTTAATTGATGCTTATAGGCATACTGGAGTAATTTGGGAGCAGCACATTCACCGGCTCCGGCTGGAGGAAATTTTTGTATAGTTTGTGCAAAAATACGACATAAATCTTTTGTTTCTCCACGGGCGTTTAGTATCTGAAACTGCTCAAATAGTTTTCGTTGCAAAGTGGCAGAACGTTTTTTTCTTTCTATCTTCATTGTTTCTATTTTTGTGATGAAAGTATCGGCCTCTGCTTGTAGTGAAGCGATTTTTTCTTTCCACATTTTTTCCATGCGTTTTAATTCAGCTTTTTGAAACTGGCTTTCGCGTATCATTGCAGCTAATTCCTTTGCGTCGGGAACTCCCGTCTTACGCCGGATTTCTCTGTTTTTTTTAGCGGATTTGAAAAATTCTTTAGCTTCTGTCAATTCCTGCTGGGACTGCATTGTTTCTTTTTCAATTTGTCGGAGCAAATCTATGTAATGGGGATCGTTCTGTGTCTTTTTAATGCGTACATTGATGGCAGATATATGTTCTTCCTCTATTTTGAAGAATCCTTGTGGTTGTAACAAATCATAAATTGGTGGGACGAAGAAAGGATGATGCTTTTACTAGCCAATGTTCCTGAAAATGCGGCCAAATAACCTATTTTATTCTCGGGTGTTTGTACAATTAGGACGCCAAACATTTTTCCTTGTTGCAATTCTTTTTGCCATTGGGATTGACTTGCCAGATAGGCTTGTACTTCTTTAGTCGCTATTATGCAAAGTGGATGAGGGGTATAGTGAAAAGGATAAGTGAACTTATCGGGTAACTTTATAGCGGCAATGGAATTCTTAAAAAAATGTATCATAATTCGTTTAATATAGTTGATAATGATTCGTTCTTCTTGTGAGGTTATTATGCGGCAAGTCGGAATGGATAATAAAGTTTTTGTTTAATTCCTGTAATACTTCAGTTAACTGTTTTTCAGCCTGTAACGGGAATATAGATATACGATTTAAGATTAGGATGATATCACGTTGAAAATTGCGGAGTTCTATTATTTTTATAAGCGTTTCTTTCTCTCTTTTTACCATATAATTCCCTTCTATTTTGTTCGTGTCTACATTGCTTTCTATTTTGAAACCGCTAGTTGTTTTTATGACGGTTATTTGTGGCTCTTCTTTTCGAATTGTGATTTGTCTTTCAGGATTTTCGTCCGAAAATACCAAAGGATATTCTACCAGCTGCATAATAGCTTGGCGCCACTGAAGCGCATACGGCTTTTTTCTTCCCAATCATTAGAAAGTTTTTTAATACATAAAGTTAATGCGTGATCTGTTTCATTCATCTCGGACATACCTTGCTGAAAAGTAGTGAGTGAAATGATACGTCCTTTACTCCATACAATGCCGTCCTTTGATTTTTGTAAGTATGGATTAATGTTGTTGTGTCGGTCTATACGGTAAATAATCCGGCTTTGTGATTCGGAACTTCTTTTTTTCTTTGTTTTGGGTGAGAGTTCTTTGGATTTATCTAAGAGTAATGCAAGAACTCTTTCCCATTCATTCATTTTTTGAAAGGGAGGGAGTAAAGGGGGAAAGCCTATTTCTTGAATCAGACAGTCTGCTTTGCCAATGTAAGGAGAGAAATCTAGAGAGCATTCCAATTGTAATAACTTAAGATGATCGGCGTCAATGAACTGCTGTATTTCATCATTACTTATGTTTAGTTTTATTTTTTTCTGAAGTTGATAATGATGTGTTATAAGCATAATCAGAACTTTGACTAATGGTGAAAATTTGTCGTAATTATAGAGAATATGTTCTATGGCTGATTCCATTTTTCATTTAAAGCATAAAGGCAAGTAGTTGGGCAGGCATCATTTCTGATGGAAGATAATCTCTCATAAATAAGTTTCGCAATGTTTTTTTTGACTCGATGGTGGAGTCGTTTAGTAAGGCAATGGTATAGAAGAGATTGAGCAATGCGTTGTCAAAGGTTTTAGTATTCATTCCTTTCAATGATTGAGAATAGAGATCAAGAGCTTTGCTGAGATCGCCTCTATATTGGTGATAAATAGCATGGTAATACATACCTTCGGGCATATCAGTAGAAATTTTTTGGGGAATTTCGTTGATGTGTCCGGGTAGGATATATTGGTAAAATGCAAATTCCAATTTATATTTTTCCCGGATTGTCGGTTCTATTTTTCATTTTCAAAGTATCCGTTTATCATACAGGTTATGTTGGGATGAAGCAACCCTGATGCCCATATATATTTGTATTCGTGAAAAAGAGTGTCGATGATGTATATGGGAATATTTTGAAAAAAAGGCATCCATTCGGGAAAGGTTGGCATATGCATTAATATGTAGCGTAACGGTTCGAAATCAGCGTAAGAAGGGAGTTGACTTTTTAAATTTTTTCCTAGTACATAATCCTGAATGATGATAACCCACTCTTCTTTTCTCCAGTTATTTGAGGGAGAAAGCCGGGAAGAGATGAGGAAAGCTGGTTTTTGAGGACTTTTCTTCATATCTATAAGAAGTTGCAGCTGGATGTCAGCCTTCAACATATAGTGTATGTCTCGTGGCCCTTCTGCTGTTAAAGGGAATATTTTGTTTTCATCTTCTAGTTCTTTCAAAATACTTCTATTTCTTCCGGAGAGAAATTGAATATTCGGCTTATTTCACGGATTTCATGGTAGAGGGCAAAAGGTTTGATTTTCCATGATAGATATTTCATTATTTGTTCTTTGTGATCAGATTTTGTAATATAATCTTTTTTTCTGTCTAATTTTATTTCCATAGCTACACTTTTATTTTGCGGTTTTATATTCTTGGGCAAAGATAGGTATTTTCTTGCAATAATCTTTTTATGTTGTGCAAATTCACTATGGATGCTATACAACTGATTTTTTTTCTATTTTTGTCGATGATTTATAAGAAAAATTGGGTGTTGGTTTGTTATTTTGGATAAAAAAAGAAAGTAGGCATGAGAAAATTGTTGTGTCCGCAATGCAAAATTGCAGGGTTATACGTTAAAAATGAGAGGAAAGAAAGGTTGTTAGTTTATGTATCGGATGAAGGAGAAGTGGTACCGAGAAATTTGGAAGAGAATATGGAAGGGTTTGATTTAACTATTGTCTATTGTTTGGGGTGTTCGTGGAGTGGCTCTCCAAAAAGACTGGTGAGGAGGTAGGTATGGAAGGAAAACTTAAAATTTCATTTATTGGTGATAGTCACATTGCTTATTGGCCGTTTGAGTCTTATTTTCCCAAATGGGAATGTTACAATTATGGTGTTCCGGGGAAAGGGCTGGATTATGTGGAGATGTTTCATAAGGATGTTTCGGATAGTTATGTGGTTGTTCAATTGGGGACTAATGATATTTATAATCTGAATACAGAAAATATGGATGTTTATGTGGAGAGGTATGTGAAGGCGGTTGGTGCTATTTCTTCTCGTGGTACTTATTTATTCTGTATCTTTCCGCGTAATGATTTTATGGATGGCACAGCAGTGAACTGTTTTATAGCTTTGTTAAATGGAAAAATTAGAGAGAAGATAAAGGAAGAAACTAATGTTGTATATTTAGATGTGTTCGACAAATTGTTATTGAATGATAAATTGAATCCTGATTTGACCATTGATGATTTGCACCTGAATGGAGCTGGATATCGGATATTAGTTTATACCTTGAGAGATCTTTTTTTGACAGATAGATAAAGAGAGTATTTTTATGTTAGTAGGGATGAATGAAAATAATCATTGAATCTAAATATAGAAATAGCGATGAATATTTTATTAGTGAGTAATAATGACATGTGTCGTAGTCGTATGGCACAGAAGATATTATCTTCTTTTGGACATGGTATAAGGATATTTACATCTGGAGTTCTGCCGGGAAGAGTGATACCATCTTCAGTGGTAGGGGTGATGGAACAGAATGGATACGACTGTTCTCGTAAGAAAGCTAGTGATGTGGATATATATTGTCATCAGCCATGGGATTATGTGATTACTCTCTGTGAAGAAGCGAAGGAAGTGGAGGGTGATTTTAATAAGGAAG
>ENA-OQEX01000218-OQEX01000218.1-human-gut-metagenome-genome-assembly--contig:-NODE-218-length-32923-cov-4.974905_pt1 | contig 32923 bp, 29 predicted proteins | sample MGYA00242802_ERZ504649 | MGnify/ENA primary metagenome ERZ504649 (study PRJEB26092, sample SAMD00036194) | human gut metagenome | host: Homo sapiens | study: EMG produced TPA metagenomics assembly of...
AAAGTACTTCTCGTTCATATTAGTAAATGATACAATCTGTTCACAGAAACGAGCATATTCTTCTTTATCCGTTCCACTTTCTACGTGTCTGTCGATAATCTCTCCCAGTTCATCGAAGCAAACTTCATCACTAATGCATCTGGTTTCTTCCTCATTCAAGAGATACACCTCATAATAGTCAGAACCATTCAGACAAATCAAAACATAACCCTGAAAGAGATGTCCGTTGACACGGAACTTCAATCCAGGCAAATCCTTATATATCGTTGCCATAAATTCCTGAATTCCCCATGACATAAGGATTGCTGTATCGGTCATTGATACCAACTGTTCGCGGATTGTTCCGGCTATACGCATAACATAATCTTTATCCACAATGCTAAAAAATTTAATGATTATATACTAATTATTCAAGCCACTCACTGTTATCCTTCTTCAACTCCTCGATAAACTGCTCCTCTGGCAAAGCAAGAGTCTCTGCATCAGTGAAGAAAAAAATCTCGTCATAAATATATTCGGCTTCCTTATTGGCAAAGCTTCATTTTCATCTTCAAAGCTACCGGGTTGGATAACATCCAATAAAGCTGTAGGTGCGATTACAAGTTCTTCGCCATCATTGGTTGAACAATACGACATACATAAATGCTGCCATCAAACTGATATTCCTTTGTTTTCATTGTATAATTTTTAATTATTATATTTTTGCATAAATATTCAACGCCAAAGTGTGGAATAAGGCTGAGTTCATACTACAATTATTTAAGAGGTATGTTACGTCCATGTTTATTGAGATATTCCATCAGGCATTTTGCTTCCTCATGCGAAGCCATGTTACGGTCGTCGTAGTAACGCGTATCATCTGCCATAACCTTGATGCATTCCTTGATCAGCCTGTACAGGCTCTGTTGCAGCGTAGGGTGCATCGTAGGGATTGCTGCCGCAAAGCGTTTCGGATCAAAAGAAAAACTGTTCACCGCCATTTCCCAATCCTTTGCAAGTCGGAACTCTTTAGATTTCTGAATGTTTTTGTCCATAGTTGATTCTATTATTAAATTTGAAAACTTGTTTATTTTTCCCTCAGTTCGGCTTCCTTATTACCGGAGCCGCTTTGGGTTTTATGGTGCAAAAATTGTCTGCCGTAAAAGCCTATTCCGACGTTTTTCTTGAGAAAATACTCTTGCTCCAACAAGGAAGATTTTCCCAAGAAATTCATCCCAAAACGTGAGGATCAGGCGCGGCTGACTTAATTTGCACCTGATAAAACCGATGCGGTGACAAAAGGAACGGTGAAAGGAAAAACATGACAGCCAGAGCTTCGGTATAAAAGGGAAAGATATAAATGGACAAGGGCGGCGGTGGGGTAATATGACGGACGGCATATAATTGGAGAATTATAAAGGTTTCCGGAGCGGCCGATAACAGAACCCTGCACGTGCAGGATTCCGTCATCAGCCACAGCTCCGGACCGTAGTGCTTACAGCAGCCCAAGGCTGCCGTAGACATGCAGGTTTTATAACAGTCTCCGTCTAGCACACATGAGGGTGGCAGTATAACAGGATTTGTCGTAAAAAGAGATGCTGTCAAAGCATCCCTTCGTCCGCATAGCTCAGATAGCCCGTATCCGAGAGTATGATATGGTCAAGGAGAGTGATGTCAAGGAGTTCGCAGGCTTTCTTGAGTTTGCTTGTAATGGCATTGTCATTGGAGCTAGCCACCATGTTGCCTGACGGATGGTTGTGGCTGAGGATTATGCCCGATGCGTGAGCCAGAAGTGCCGTCTGTAGGATGATACGGACATCCACAACGGTTTGGCTGATGCCGCATTTTGATATGCAGGAGAGTCCGAGAAGCCTATTGGCTTGATTGAGGAACATCACCCAGCATTCCTCATGATGCTGCATACATTCATCGTATGCTTCCTTGAAAATGTCGTAGCTTATTCTGGAGGAGTTTACCATGGTACGTTTTGCAGCATCGGCATCCTTGTAATTTACTGAAATCTGAGGGAAAGAAAATGTATTCATATAACGAAGATTGGAGGTGAAACAATTTTTTTGCCCGGGCACAGCTCTGTCGGGACTTCATGCAAGATTTTGGGAAAGAATACTATCCGCAGGATTGGAGATTGTTTCCCAAATTCACCCGGATCTTGCATTTGTCCAGAAAGATGCTGTAACTTCGCTGAAAACAAATGTTGAGATTACTAGAGTATTATAAGAGGTTCGGCTATAAAGGTTGCCCGGGCCGGCCGATGACGGAAGACTGCCCATGTGGTCTGTAGGAATCAGCCAGAACCCTGGTTCGTACTGTTTCAGCAGACGAAAACTGCCGAAAAACAAGAAGGGCAGTAAAAAAGGAAACTGAAAGTAGAGTATATCATAAACATATATATGCAACTATTCTACTTTAAGTTGCTGTAGAAAAATCCTCTCCTACAGCAACATTCTTACGATTAATAAAGGTACTATCACCAACTTCTCTATCAGTATAAAAACTCCAACGCTTCTTCCATTCCCTTATTCAAGGCTTCCTCAATCGTTTTGAAACATTTCGACTCTCTTTTTGACTTGTAAACGACACAATTACAATTTACTACAACGATATGATATATACCTTCATTTTGGGTGATTTCAAATGAAAAATTATGTTCGGTAATAAGCCAATGGTAACATTCTTCCAAAGTATAACATTCGCACATATACATTGGAGTATCTCTACTTATCGAAGTATCATACTTCTGACCAAACTTATCATACCAATACGGACATAACGAATAATAATACTGTTCTTGCATCATTAAGGCAACAGAACTACTTACCAAGGCATCTTTACTAATCTTTGAAATGAAGTTTTTCATAATAGAATTTCTTTTAAATATTAAACATTTTATTATTCTCTACAAATTACATATTATAAGAGCAGGACGGATTGCTCCGTCTTGCATCTGAAACAAATTATGAATTATGGTCAGGCTGCAACCTCTTGCGACTGAGGCTCTTGTTCGGTAGTATCACTTTCGAACTGGTCAGTTTCCTGCTTGGCCTGTTCCTGCACCTGCAGAACAGCTTTCTTTTCCTCGATGCGCTGATGCCGTTTTTGGTACACCTCGTCATGCGTGTTCTTGATTTCAGCCAGTGCTTCGGGCATATGCTTCTGTGCAAATGCAAGCAACAGGTCGGCCACGACATTGTTTCCGTATGCATCACTCTTGAAATTAGCTATCAGATAATCCCTGCGGATGACAGCCTTTATCTTCGATGTAAGGTTGGCAATGATATTCATTTTTTCTTCTCCTGTAAGATATGGAGAATGTTCTTCCTCAATGCCAACGACAGAGAAATGCTCCTTGCGCAACGACGAAAGCATGAAGTAGTACATCATCCTGTCCTCGTCTGTACCAAATTTAGTTTCAGTAACATCAACTTCAAAAATCCGTTTCTTGATGTCATCCACAGTCTTTTCACGTGCAATCTCCTTGTTGCGCTTATCCTGTTTCTCCAGCTTCAGTATTGGAGAAAGCTGTTCCAATTCTGCTGTCTGTCCACTAATTAAACTTCGGGTTGCCACTTCCACATAGCACATGGATATATCTTTCTGACCTATCTGTGCGTACAGAGAAATCTCGCCCTCTTCATTTCTGCGAACCAGTTCCTTGCATTCTTCCATATAATCGTTGACTTTCTGGTCGTACTCCAACTTGGCTTCTCTGAACGCATCTTCCGTTTCATAGTTACCAGACTGCGGTTCTTCCGGCAATTCGGGGTATTGGTAGCATCTGCCTGTTAATTCTGTGACTTCATAGCCCAACTCTTTAAGACGGTTTACTGCTCCCATATCATAGCAGTATTGATTGTACCCGAGCGAAAGGAGCGGATGGGCACTTAACGCTTGAATAGACTTTTCAACAATGAATGCCGTATTCATTTCAGCAAGACAACTGCGCTTTGCACAATTTCCACAACTGCCCTCACAAAAGAGTGTCATGTTGTTCGTGTTGTGCGGACATGACAGACAAAGGGTCTTGTCAAAATTGTAGCGGCCAAGATCAGTTGTGAAGTCACGCTCTATGTTCTTCGCCACTTCGGTAGCTTTCATACCTCGCCAACTGCCATACATAACACCCTCTTTCAGATGTTTGTCGAACACTTCTCTCTGAATGTCTTCGCCATAACGACAGATTTCACTCGCTACACTGATTGTCAACTCGTCCTTTTCCAGAAGTTCCGCAATTTCGGGGATAAGTGCGGTGAACTTCAAGCGAGTGCGTATATAGGTTTCGTTCTTGCCAAACTGAACGGCCAAAGACTTAATGTCGTGCCTACCACTATCAATAAGTTTCTGATATGCGTTTGCTTCCTCAATGGGTGTAACATCCTTTCTTTGCAAGTTTTCTGTTACTGCCATTTCCTCTGCCACCTCGTCCGACACATTCAGAATAGTAGCAGGAATTTCCGTCATGTCTGCCATAAGGGAAGCACGGTATCTGCGTTCTCCGAAAACTATCTCAAATTTTCCGATTTCATTAATCGGACGCACTCCAATAGGTTGCAAGACCCCTTGCTGACGGATGCTGTCTGCCAGTTCCACAAGGCTCGCCTCGTCAAAGTGCTTGCGTGGGTTGTAACCGCTCGGCTGAATGTCTGCCAATGCAACCATACTGATTTTCTTTTCTTCTACTGACTGCATACCTGTTCTTTCCATAATTCATTGAATTTAATTGTTCGTTGATAATAATTTTATTTTCCCTCTGGTCAGTTCTTTTTTGCCGAACCGCCTTAGGGTTTTATGGTGCAGATAAAGGATGTCGGTACAGCCCTTTCGACGTTTTTTCTTGGCTAAATACTCTTGCCCAGCAAGGAAGATTTTCCCAAGAAATGCACTTCAAAACGGAAGAATCAGGCGCGACAACCTAAATTCGCACCCGATAAAACCTATGCGGTGGCAGACAAGGAATGACAGCTGACAATAATCGCAAATAGAACAGGAATTGGCCAGCGGCCTGTATAAAAGGTTTATGATAAAAGGGATGAGGCTTGGGCGGGTAAAAACGGTCTGCCGGGCAAACAAAAAGGGGACTCTTTCTGCCTGTGACATGCCGGAGTCACGACGGACGGCACAAGCAGAATGTGTCACCGCTTGCCCATGACGCCGTCGGCCCATAAAGGAAAGATACGGACAAAAGGCGGAATGTGCCGGAGCAACAACCAAGCAGGATGCCCATATAGCGGAATACCGGTTGTTTCGACAAGTCGAAGCTCCGACATGTAGCGGTATGAAGCAGACTACTGTTGATCGGGCACAGCCTTCCGTACCTTGAAATGGAGGGCGGACAGCGGCACAGACATCATACCTTAATTTTTGGGTGGGAAAGCCGGATAGAAAAGGAAGGAAATACCGGAAAGGTATCCATATAAAAGGACACTGGCAGGCAGGAGAAGGCAGTCCTGTATGACCACCTTCTCCTGCCTGTCAATCAACGATGTTGAAATATCTGTCGCAAAGCTCTTTCTGCTTCATGAAGCGTTCGCTCTGATAAAAATCCACCTCGGGATACTTGCAGAAACCGGAAACGGCGTATCTGCCAGTGGGGGTACATAATCCGTAAAGCATAAGCCAGTCGAGAACTTCTTCCCTGTTGTTGTTCGTGTCGATAAACTGACACCCGGCACCGCGTTCCACACCAGGCAGATTGACCGTGATGACAGCTTCCGACTCAAATTCGTTACTGTCTTCTACATACGCCAACAATGCCAAACAAAGTGGTGCTCCAAGTCCATGCTGATAATACGTGACAAACGGGAAAACCCATTTACCGTCCTTATGAAGCAGTGTCAAAGTCATGCCGTCCACAACCACTTCCCTTTCTCTGATTTCATTTTCCATAATGCTATCGTTTTAAGTTTACTTTTTTATTTCCCTGCTTTCGGTCCTTAAAGACCTTCACCGGATTTATTTTTCCGCACCACGAAAGTGATAACGGCAACCGGACAAATCTGGCGACAGAAATACGCTTCTCCCAAAGAAGGAAGATTTCCGTCGGCCACCGCAGGCCGTGAGGATTTGCAAGGTACAGCTGTTATCCGTTACTTTCGCGGAACAATAAGCCGGAAGGTCAAGGCGGACTGTAAGGACAAAGATATAAAAGAATTGAAAGACAGATATAAAGGGAGGTGATAAAAAGGGAAAAGGAGGATAAAAAAGGCAGATGCCAGGCTATAAAAGCCAGCCGGGCCCCGGCAGGTCGGAACACAGGAAAACCTGCCCGATCATCACGACCGGACAGGCAAAAAGGTTAAATCAACGAATCACGGTCAGGCTGCCCTGACTGTATTTTCTTCTTCGGGGACTTCGGACTGCGGACGCTCGGCTTCCTTGAGTACTTCGTCAATCCTATGCTGCAAGTCCTTACATTCCTGTTTCAAGTGTTCCAGTTCTTCCGCCTTACTCCACTTCCGGACGGTGATTTCCTGCAAGGTCGGTATTTCGTGCTGCAGCATGGCTATCTGTTTCTGCTGTTTCTCTATCAATGACGGCATCCTTTCAAGTGCGGCCTGTGGGTAGCGTGCCGATTCGGCAAATCCCAACGGCAGGACTCCCGACACGCCACAGCGGTATTTCAGTCCACTTACGCCCTCGACAAAGAAAACGTTACGGTCGAACGAGCCGGAAAGGGTGTACTCGCTGCTGACAAGCAGATTTAGCCCCATATAGCTGCCAATGGTACGGTAAGCCTCACCTCTATATGTTTTGGCTATGCGGTGCAGTTCACGGCCTGTCTCTTCCCGGGTAGCCTGCGGCAGATTGAGCAACAGCGTTTCCCTACTGCCACTATAAGATGCGATATACTCCATATCCTGCTTGACCTGCGCCACGATGCGTTCTGCCTTGCAGACAGCTTCCGTGTTGGCAGCAATCTTGCGCTCCGCACGGATGCGCTCTTTCTTGAATATGGCCTGTTCTTTCTCCAACTGCATGATTTTGTTGTCGAGCTTGGCTTTGTTGAGCAGGTCGGTATTTCCTGAAAGGATAGCCACGAACTCGGCGAAGTTCATGCCGTTGTCCTCGTCCATGCTGTCCTCGTCGATGCGGCGCACGGCAATAGTGCCGTTATTTATCTGGTTGATGAACATCTGCTTGTTTTTGAGCAGGTTGAACTTGTAGGCATCGAGCGTCTTTTCCGTTCCGTAGATTACAATATCCACCACGTTACCGCCCCAGAGCTTCACGGTGTTACCCTTGCGTACCGCACGACCGTTGCGCTGCTCCATGTCGGCAGGTCTCCACGGTATCTCCAGATGATGCACCGCCACAGCCCGCTGCTGGGCATTGACCCCTGTACCGAGCATGGATGTAGAGCCGAAGAGGACACGCACCCTGCCGCTGTTCATGTCTTCAAAGAGGCGTTTCCTTGCCCTCTCCGTGGTGGCACACTGGATAAACTGGATTTCATCAGCCGGGATGCCGAGGCGTACCAGCTTCTCCTTGATGTCGGTATAGATGTTCCACTCGTTAGGCTTGTAGGTGCTTAGGTCGCTGAATACAAACTGCGTACCCTTATTGGCTGCCGAGCGTACATAATAGTCATAGATGGTTCGGGCACAAATGGAAGCCTTGTTACCTGCATCATCGCTGAACTTCTCACCCAAAAGGCGCATGTCGAGAGCCATCTTGCGTGCCACATTGGTAGCAATGAGCATCTTTGCCTTGTCGAGGTTGTCCGGCTCGATCATGTCAAGCCCGAGGTCTTCCCAGTTTCCACTACCTGCAAAGGAAACGAGGCGTCCGATCATTTCTTCCTGCTCGATAGTCGGCGCATGAGAGAGGAAGCGGACGTTTTTCTCCGGCACGTCAAGATTTATCATGTCGGCTGTACGGTAGTCGGTGATTTCACGCAGGAACATCGCCAGTTCCGGCACTTTGATATAAGTGCGGAAACGCTCTTTACGCTTAATTGAGCCTGTCACGTTCAGCTCATAGTCTGCTGTCTTTTTTGTAAATATAGCCGCCCATGCATCGAAACAGCTAATCTGCTGACGCTTGAGTTCACGTGGTCGCAAATACTTGAACATCACATACAACTCTGTAAGCGCATTTACCACCACCGTACCGGACAGGAACGTAGCCCCAAGGTCACGGCCTGTGCGGTGCTGGATGTCACGGATGGCAAACAGCAGGTTCATCGCCCTTTGCGAGCCTTTTGTGTTTCCGATACCTGCCACCCTGTTGTGGCGTGTCTGGAACATGAGGTTCTTGAACATGTGGCTCTCATCAACAAAGATGTGATCTATACCCATTGAATGAAAGTCCACGGTATCATCCTTGCGGCCGTCCAGTTTTGTACGGAGTTCTGACAGCTTCACTTTCAAATTTTCCTGTCTCACTTCCAGCCCTTTCTGCATCTTGCGGCTACGGTAGCGCATGGTGGACTGTTCCAACACTTCAAGGCTTCGCTCCACATCGTAAAGCTCTTCGGTGAATATCTCTATCATGGTTTCCTCGGACTGCGGTATCTTGGCGAACTGGTCGTGCGTTAAAATAATGCAATCCCAGTTGTTGTTCTTGATTTTGGAAAACACTTCTTTGCGGTTGGCCGGTGTAAAATCTTCCTTGCCCGGGTATAGGACTTTGGCGTTCGGGTATGCCTTGCGGAACGTGTCGGCAATTTCGTGTACATTGGCTTTCAGGCCGATAATCAGAGGTTTCTGTACCAATCCCAGACGCTTCAATTCATAGGCCGAAACGCACATAATCATCGTCTTGCCTGTACCTACTTCGTGCCAGCAGATACCGCCGCCGTTCTGCTTAATCATCCAGATTGCGTCTTTCTGTGACGCATAAAGTTCGTTGTACGGGAACTGCTCAAAGGAAAGCTGCGGAAAGGTCTGTGCCGAGCCGTCATACGCCGGACGGACATAGCAGTTGAAACGCTCGTTGTATGTGCGTACCAGTTCATCCCTGACTTCCAGAGGACAGGCATCGAGCCACTGGTTGAAATTGCTGCGGATTTCCTGTATCTTGGTAGCCGCTTCCTGAATGGCTTCCTCGTCGGGCACACGAACTTTGCCGCTGTTGCGATACACCTCTTTGGTTATTTCGGGTACTGTATCTTGCAAGGCATGGACAAATAGGTCTTCGCCATTGAAATTCCGCACGGAATAGGTGTTGTATGCTGCCGGGGAGTAACCCTTCAGACGCACCACATAGGCATCGTTGACATCAAAGTACATCACTTCGGCTTCCACCCCGAAAAGGTCTGCCGCAAAGTCGGCATAAAGCTGTGGGTCAATCCAACGCTCGCCCATATTGATATCCAGCTCTTCATAGGGAATTGTTTCGGGCGTTGCGTTCTCCAGTGCCTTGACGGATATTTCCGTCCATTGCTGCTGCCTCTCCGAAAGGTCGGGAATGCAGGAAACAAATTCCGTGCATTTAGCTATCACGTTGCCTGCAATGAACTTGCCTTTGTGTTCCCATTCATCCGTAACAGGATTGTAGAATATCTCACTCTGCAGTGCTGCGATTACATCTTCATCAGACAGGCCGGTAGAGCGCATGATATAGTCCATATCCACCTTGCCATAGAAATTGAGGCTGCTTGCCAAAGCTTCAGTCGGCTGTAGAATACGGTCTGTCGCAATCTTCGTGAAAGCTACAGGCTCACGCATAATGTCTGCCTTGACTATATTGCCGCCAAGCTGCATTTCGATAGTGAACACTTCGACACCGAGGCTGTCAAGCATGACAAACTCCTTGTTGTCGTTCTCATGGAAAAATCCCCATTTGGCGACAAAGGCATCATACAGAGTGTTCAGCCGCTCACGTATGGTCGTCTGTTCGGTCTGCAGTTCCCTTTCTTTCGTAGAAAGCAGGAAATACGCCTCACGAACAGGGAAATAGTCGGCTGCACGTTCCATATTGACCCTTCCCTCGTCCACAGGAACGAAATCCACGGCCACATCTGCATAGTGGCTTGACTTGCGAAACACGACCGTACCAACCTGCCCCTCGAACATTACCAGCATACCGCTTTTCATCCAGTCCTCGATTTTTTCCGTATAGGCTCTCCGTCCCCTGTTTACGGATAGTGCGGTCGTCTCCTGCATCCCGAACAGTGACATCTGCACGGACGCTTCGCCCTGCTGTCCGAAAAGACTTTTGCGGAAATACCGGTCAAAATCGTATTTCAGAAGTGCGGAAAGGTATTGCGTCATGGCCGCATCAGAGCCGAGCCACCGGTGTTTGCGTACATATTTGCCGTGCTGGTTCATCACAATACGGCTGTCGGTCGCCAGTACGGTCTTCGGCATGGAAAACAGCCTGTTGGCGTTTTCGGTCATTGTTCCGTTCATGTCGTACATTTCCTTGGCTACCTGCAAAAACATCTGTTCACGTGCGGAGAGTGCCGCCTTATTAGTATGCTTCTGGAATATAAGCAGGTCGCTGCCCACCTCGATACCGCTTGTCTGCATGAAAAGAGCGTCAGGCAAACGTATTGCGCTGACAAGGTCGGCATGGTTCACCAGATACTCACGTACAAACCTGTTTCCTGCCGTGTCAGCCACGCCCCTTGAAGTGACAAAGGCAAGCAGACCGCCCTCGGAAAGCAGCTCCATAGCCTTGACAAAAAAGTAGTTGTGTATGGTCTTGGTGGCCTGTTCGTAGATACCGCCCTTTTTCCACAGGTCAGCATCGAATACACGGAAATTGCCGAAAGGAATATTTGACGCTATAACATCGAATTTCCGATGCTCCAGCTCCTGTGTGTCTATCGTTTCAAATCCTGCCGTTATGGTAGTTGCGTCCTCATACAGCAGCGAAAGTACAAGTCCTGTAATGGTGTCCTTTTCAAAGGCATAGTTGTGTGTGCCTGGCATGGCTACAGGCAAGAAACCGCCGATGCCTGCGCTCGGTTCAAGAAAGCTGTGCATCTGCAAGTCGTTTGCGAAAAAGGTGCCGTGTATCTGTGCCGCCACTGCGTCAATAAGGAATTGCGGCGTGTAGAACGTTGTCAGGACTGATGATTTGATGCTTTCAACAAGTGAACGGCAAGCGGCTTCGTCACCCCCTGCAAGTGTCCTTAACGCATCCAGCAGACGGTTCAACAGCTCGGACACACCTTTGTCAAGCGGTTTGTCCGTACCCAAATCCAGTACATCCTTGATACCACCGAAACCTGAATACTGCGCCAATATCGTTTTTTCCTCTTGCGTAGCTGTCCTGCCCTGTATGCGGATAGCTACTGCTGTCTCTATGGCCTTAATGTTGGCCGATAATGATGTCAATTTGTTGTAACCCATGATTTAACCTAATTTTTATTCCCTTTTTTCGGCCCGTTTGCGGCCGCAGGGATTATTTTTCTGCCTTGAAAGGTGGCGGTGGACATCCGCCATGGCCGGTAAAGAAAAATACGCTCGACAGCCGGAGAGGAAGATTTTTCCGAGACCCCACGGGCAGAATGCCGGCATTGGCAGGAATGGAACCGGCGGTTACCTTTGCTGAAAATCCAATCCCCCGAGGTCGCACGGCGGAGAACGGAAGAGCAGCTACAAGAGGGATGGATAGAAAAGGATTGAAAACAGGCGGATGGAAAGATAGAAAAGGAAAATCTGAGGTAAAAAAGGACAGCGCATGGCAATGCCGTCGATAAAAAGGGATTTTGCCGTCGGCAGACCGAAGCCGGAACAGACCCTGCCGGGCCCCCGGTAAGGTCTGTCCGTGGATTATCAGTCAATATCGTAGCCAATCATGAACTCGTCATTGATAAGCAGATAGTAATAGCCGTTACTGCAATTCCGGTACTCCTTGCTGAATCCGGCAGCCATGTCGCCGTTTTCACGCGGCTCGCACCAAAGCGTACCGTCATAACCGCAAAAGTCGAAACGAAGCGTTGAGAATTTCTCCTTATTCCTCATGGCCTGGCGGAACCGCTGCATATCCCAGCTTCCGCAATACTTTTCAATCGTGGAGAGTCGGATACACTTTCCGTCAATAGCTGTCCCCGTGGTGATACGGTTTTCGTACAGGGACTTCTCAAGGTCCGCTGCTGCAATCTTGCGGAGCCAGTCGTTGGTATGCGTGGCAAGGCGTGCGAGCTTCTGGTATTTGAGAATCATTTTCCTGTCCATATCCTTTTCGTCTTCCTTTTCCTGTGACGGATAATAGATTTTTTCGATGTGGCTCCAATCTGAAAAGATGTAACCATGTTTGCGTTTGCCTTTCGCAATAATACCGACGACGTTCCCCCTGCCTCGGTTGATAAATAATTTCCTGCGTTCCCCATAAATTTTTACATACAAAACCGGTGGATTCTGTTCATTACGGAGATATTCTTCTGCCGGATGCACTGTTGCTGTTATTGTGTCCATACCTGTATTTTTTTAGTTGTTCATTCTTTTAGCCGGAGCCGATCCGGGCTCCCGTTTGTAAATTATCCTCACAAAATTTGACTTTTACATCCTGACTGCTGTTCAAAGTTCGGGAAGTGTGCCTGTCCTGACTTTCTTCCCGTCGCAATAGAGTTCGATTGTACCCGGCCTGAAGCCCATTTCGCCGAAGGCTATGTTTCTGACATAGTCCCGGTACTCCTTCCCGGAAAAGTTCTTTCCGCTCAGATTGTTAAAAAACATACGGATGCTGAATCCGTCTTCGCTTGACAGTATTGCCCTGCCGTCCTGTCTGATTTCTTCTTTCATAACTTCAATTTTCAAGTGTTCAACATTGTCTGTTGTCTTATTTTTCCCTCTGTTCGGCCTGTCGCGACCGTCGGGATTATTTTTCTGCCCCAGAGGGCGGCAAGGAACAACCGGATAAGGCTGAGCGGAAAAATACGCTCGCCGCTGTCAGCGGGGAGGAAGATTTTCCGTCTCACCCTAGGCGCCTGCCGGCATTGTCAGGATTGTGACGGACGGGTATTTTCGCAGCAAAATAACCCCACATCAGTCGCACGGCTGAATGATGGAACATGAGATAAAAGAGGTCTGGAAATGGGATATAAAGAACGGAGAATGTAAAAGAATGCAAAAAGCATAAAAATAGAAAAGAAAAAACAGGTGAATGTTTTGTCGGACAGAAAAAAAATGTGTTATCTTTGCAGCAACATGCTTACCCCGCTTCCCGTAAGAACAGCGCGCTCAGGGTGAGCTTTTTATTTTTATATACCCATGACAACGAATAAGATACCTTATCCCAAGCATCTCATATCCTTTACAGGCCAGATAAACCTGCTCAAACAAAGAGGAATGATTTTCGGGGATGAACCGAAAGCCCTGCACTTGTTACAGAATATCAGCTATTATCGTTTGAGCGGCTATTGGTATCCTCTACTGGCGGACAAACAACAGCATATTTTCAAACCGGGCAGCACATTTGAAACAGCCTATAACATCTATAAGTTTGACAGTGAACTCCGCAAACTGATTATTGCAGAAATTGAAAAAATAGAGGTTGCAGTCCGTACACAGACAGCATATATCCTTTCTTCACAGCATGATGCGTACTGGTTTGAGGATTCCTCGCTTTTCTCAAACCCTGTCCGCCATGCAAAACTGCTGTCAAAAATTGACGAAGAATACAGCCGCAGCGATGAAGAATTTATCAAAGCATTCAAGTCGAAATATTCCAACCATTTCCCGCCAAGCTGGATAACAATGGAAATAACCTCATTCGGAACGCTTTCCATATTGTACGAAAATCTGTTGCCTGGGAAAATCAAGCGTTCCATAGCTGCATATTTCGGGCTGGCGGATAAGGTTTTTGCATCATGGTTGCATAGTGTCGTGTATGTGCGGAATATCTGTGCTCACCACAGCCGCCTGTGGAACAAAACTTTAAGCATCCGTCCATTGATGCCACGCTCTCCGCGCAATACTTTCATCAAATTACCAGCTAACGGGACACCACAGGTCTATTTTATATTGAGCATTATTATATACCTGCTGAATACAATCAATCCTAACCATTCGTTTGTTTCCAAGTTCAAGGCACTTTTAAGCCGTTATCCGTCTATTGATGTCCGAGCTATGGGATTTCCGAACAATTGGAAGACCGAGAGCATTTGGAAAGACTGAATGTGAAATACGTTTATCCATTGTCTAAACCCTAATGGAGCCGAGGCTGCTGTTTCTGATTCTGTTCTGTCTGATTATAGGACTACTGCATGTTATCGCTTTCTGGCGGCGGAAAGCCGGAGAAACAGCGTATGCAGCTGCACGGAACACAAGACGGGAATATGAAAGGGAGTACTATTGCCGTATGGCAGTCATGGCCGGACATAAGGAAGCCTGCCGTATGTACTGTATCATGCACAGTGACTTCTTTGAAGACCAACATCCGCTCAAGCCATACAAATTCAAAGGAATGAACGTGACTTTTTTCGGTCATTATTATCCGTCGCGATTCGGGGAGCTGCTGGATATTGAACAGCGAAGATTCTGTGAAGAACTCTACAGCTTCAAGGACGGAAAAAATGATGGACAAAACTTTTTCAGGCTTTGCATGGAAGCCATAAAAACCGGAAAGAAAACATACCATGTCATGTTCATGCCTTGCAGCAGCCATGAAAAATATGTCTGCCGATTTAGACAGCTAGACAAGTACATCACTTCATATTATCCAAATCTTACTTCCGGATTCGGCGACATTGACCTGTATGGATACAGGGAAAGCCTGCACAAAGCAAAAGGGAATGAAAACCGCAAGCTATCAAGAAACTATCGCATAACCGGAAATATATCCGGTAAAGAAGTCATCATAATAGATGATGTCCTGACCACCGGACAAAGCCTGAATGACTATAGAAGGGAAATAGAGTCTTGCGGAGGAAAGGTAACGGCAGCTCTTTTTTATGGCAAAACTGTAGAGATGCCACATCCTTTCATCGTAAAGATAGTAGTGTGGAGCAGTCATATAGGAAGATTGTTCACAGACTAGTACCGGATATGGCATTCACCGTCTGTTCAAGACGTACGAGTGCTTCCACACATTCTTCACGTATAGATGAAATATGACGGATGAGCATCCAAGGATTGACTAACCTGCCGTTCAGCTTGCAGGTAATATGCAGATGCTCGCCTGTACTGCGCCCTGTAGAACCTGTTATGCCGACCGGTTCTGCAGGGCATACCTTTCTGCCAGTTTCCACCAGAATGCGTGAAAGATGGCAATAGCTGACCTGATAATTGCCATGACGCAGGACAACATACTTTCCAGAAGCATTGTCCTGCCCGACCTTCACCACAATACCAGCCATCATAGCCATAACCTTTTCTCCCCTCGCATGAAGGTCAAGACCTCCATGAAAAATTTTTTTTCCTGTAAAAGGATCTCTGCGAAATCCATAGGGTGAAGTAACCTTCAATTTCCTGAGCGGCAAACTTACGCTCAAGTATCTCTGTATCCAAATTATTCTGGATTCTTCCATATTTCCAGCAAGTCCTGCATTGCAAGTAGCATATTCTTTTTCTCCACCTTCCACAGATACTGTAACTTTCGCTTCGGCACATACATCTGTAGGCACAAGCGGACAGGGCTGTGCAAAGACAGGCCATGATAATATCGAAAAGCCTGTCAAAACGAACCATATATTTTTTTTCATCCGGCAAATATAGTATTCAGGAATCACGGATACGAATTACATAAACAGATTCTAAATTAAATATAAAAACATCGCCATTAGAGTATGATTTCCACAAATAAATCATACTCTAAGTATAAAAATAATGCATTATATTTCTTTATAAAACTGTTTATTTCAATATCTAAATAAAAAGGATTTATATTTGCATAGTATAATTTATAATATGATTTATAGTATGAAAAAGACCCTTTTTAAATTGGAAGAACTACCGTATCCGGAATTGTCCCGATTCGGCCTTATCCGAGAAATGATTGAGGATCTGCCCATTCGTATCCTAAAGGAAATATGCAACGGAAGACATTCTCCTGTACTTCCTGTGCGTGTGACTGACGAAAACGGCCAAATGGCGGAAAGCCGTACCCGCTTTGTATGTATCCGCAAGGAAGACGGGACAACGGATGTTGTCTTCTATCCGGTACTGAAATCATCACCATTGGAACAATACAAGCCGGAACAACAGAAAGAGCTGCTGGACGGAAAAGCCATCATTGCGGATGTAATACAGACAGACAGCCGCCCCGGCAAGGCTTTCGTACAGATTGACCCAGAGACGCGGCAAGTAATGTCTGTACCCACCCCCATTATAGGAAGAAACCTTCAGGTACTTGCCGAGGAACTGCGTCTGGGTGCGGTGGAAATAAAGAGTATGCAACATGGAGATCCGCTAACGCTGGTAGTAGATGACGATACGGTAACGGTAGGCATCGACCTAACGAGTCCAACCGGTATCCGATTCTGCTCCGGTGATGGACAGAAATGGAAAGAACACGACAAGAGAGAATGGGATAAATATACCTTCGGATGCTACGGATGCTGGGTAATGGACGATGACGGCAACCTGGACTATGTACCGGAAGAAGAGTACACGGAAGAACTTTGGAACGAGCAGAAGAAAAGCGGGGAAAGAAACCGTGCGGCAGCCCTACACAAATAAGACAACACAATTAAATCATTAAAGAAAGATGTCAGAACAGAAATATTATCCGGAAGATATTCTGGTAGAAAAAATGGAAAACGGTGAATACGACTGGCTTGATTATGTAAACCATCATTCCTCAGAATGGCAGGATGAATACAGCCGCTATTGCGAAGAGAACTGCCTCAAAATCGGTAACGAATCAGCGGCCGAATTTGTACGACACAAGGATGCTGAACTTGAAGCTGCCATGGAAAACGGAGAGGCATAACAGATAACAAACAATAAAGACTACGTAACGGATTATGGCGATAAGAACAAATACCAATCCCCGAGAAATGGATCTACAACCCGAAATGCAAAAAATACTGATGCGTAACGGGATGCAGGCCCATGTGGTGTCTGACGGTTCGGGGTTCAGACTGGTCGTGCAAGGGCATGACTCGCCCCTGCTGACCTACGCCATCACCGAACGCCAGATGCTGGCACTAACGGCCTGGGGGAGCAATACGGCCAACAAGAAAGCCTACAATGTATTCACAAGCATTATAGGCAATGACTTTCATCTACCCAAAAACTTTGTACACGCACGGAATGCCAACGGACGCGTGGCCATGGGACTGCATGGCTACAGGATAGGCATTGGAGAATACGGACGGATTGCATGGCCGCACATGCCGCCTCCTTTTCTTGGTTGGACTCCACGCAACCAGTGGGGCTTTCATCTGCGCAGAGTTGGCGGCGACCTATTCTATCCGGGCGGACCAGCTGTACCGGAACGATGGAACGGACGAATGAAACCCGGAGAACTGCAATCAGGCGGTTACGGCTTCTACTACAAGGGAAACAGACAGGCGCAATCCCAGCAAGAACGGGACGTACTGCAAGGTCTTCAGGCTGTAATTACTCCGATGACAAACCGACCAAGAAGTACGGAACCAGCAATTCCATACCGCGAACTGATAACATCTCCAGTATATTTTTCCAACGAGAAATGGCAGGAATGCCTGTCATCGCACGGAATAATCATTGACCAGAAAGCCAAAACGATGACCATTCAATCGGAACGGGAGACCGTAGACATGGTCTATGACCTTTCGGACGAAGAGACAGCCATACTGACTTCCAACTCGATAGAAGAGCATCCGTCAGAAAAACGCATCGGCTTGATAAATGATATCATCAGTCCGGACTTTACCGACAAGGCAAGCATGGAAACGCTGAACAGCAACAGCCGTATCGCAGTCGGCCTGCATCCTGAAATACGCAAGGAAATAGAACAAGAGAACCACTTACAGGAAACAGCCCTGCTGCAGGAACAACAGGAACAGAAGCAGCGGATGATAACGGATATACAAGCTGCAGCCACAATTGACGGACGTGACCTGACACCGCTTAACGAAAAGATGGGCTGGTACAGGGAGGAAAGAAACGGCCGTGAGGTCGAGGTAGGCGAAATAAGCGTACAGCCTACTGAAACCGAGGGAAAGTACCGGATGAGTGCCGTCATTGACGGACAGGTAATAAGCCATGAGATAAGCCAGAAGGAATATGACAAGTTTCTTGCTGTTGATGACTATCACAGGATGAAACTGTTTTCAAAAGTGTTTGACGAAGTGGATATGAAGATGCGTCCGGAAGCCCGACAAGGGCTTGGAATGAAGATACTTGCCGCACTGACTGCAGGCACGGTGGTTGCCTCGGAAGTGGCACACAACCTACGGTGTCATCATGCACCGGATGTGTACAGTGAGCATTACTGCAGCCCGAGGCCTTACTACAAACCCGGAGTTGACACACCAAGGGATGTGGCGATACGCTACTTCGAAGCTGAAATGAACCGGGAAATTACAAACATGAGATTAGGAAGATAAAAAATGAGAAACGGAGACCTTACATACGATGACTATCTGCGCAGACTGAATATTCAGGATGTGCTTATTGATGCAGGCTACCGCCTGAACAGGCGGGATGGTCTGCGCTATCCCTCGTATGTCCGCACGGACAGCGACGGACGGCGTATCCGTGGCGACAAGTTCATTGTGACGACCAACGGACAGTGCTGTTTTCAGCCACCGCAGCAGAAACTCTACAATATCATATCCTTCATCAAGGAACATCCTCACCTTTTTGCAGAATACAAAGCCGGAGTTTCACCGGACAGGCTTGTAAACCTTGTATGCTGCCGTCTGCTCAACCATCCCATAGAGGAACGCAACATGCGAATCATACAGCCCCGACGGGATATCAGACCGTTCAACATCGGTAATTACGAACTCCATAAATTCAACCCGCAGAACCGGGAAACACAGAAAAGATTCTATCCCTACTTCAAGAACCGGGGGATAGATCTGTACACACAATACGCATTTCACCGGTATTTCTTCTTAGCCACCAGACACCGTGAAGACGGAACTGCCTATACCAACCTTTCTTTTCCGCTAATCGTGCCGAAAGAACCAGACAAGACTGTGGGATTTGAGGAAAGAGGCCGCCCGCGCATGGACGGAAGCGGAAGTTATAAGGGAAAGGCAGAAGGCAGCAATTCGAATGAAGGACTATGGGCAGCCAGTCCAGCCCATACCAAACCAGCGGATGCGAAGGACATCTACTGGTTTGAAAGTGCATACGATGCCATGGCCTACTACCAGCTGCACCAAAAAAGCAACAAGGACTTGAGAAAGGCCGTGTTCGTATCTACCGGTGGAGCACCGAGCCGCCAGCAGTTCAAAGGAATGATTGAGACTGCGCCACAGGCTTCGCACCATCTCTGCTTTGACCGTGACCGTGCGGGAAGAATCTATGCCATAACCTTTGCGCTCGTACATGCCGGCAGGGAATTTACCAGCTGCACATCGGAAGCAGAGCTGCTTGTCATACAGGAAACAGGAATAAAGAAACAACGTCATGAAATCAAGCTGGAGCCTTATGATTTCGATAAGATAGCCGGAACATTGGGGATTGAACTGATAAAACCGTATTTGGAAGAAGATATAAAATTCTATATGGAAAAATTCGGAGACGGATATCTGGGTGAGGTCTATATGAACCGAATGGACAGCTATGAATATAATCTTCAAGAAGGTAAGGCAAGCGAGGAAGAGCTGGAAAAACAAAGAGAAGAACTGGCAATTATATGCGAAGCAATGAGAAGACTTGACTCGACGAAACCATGCGCTACAGGCAATATTCTGTACGAGCCGGCTGCAGAAGGCTACAAGGATTGGAACGACCAACTTCTCGACAAAGGAAAGCCAGAGGAGGAAAAGGCAGACGAACATCAGGACATAAGCGGAAAAGCCACGCTGAACCGTGCTCTCGCGACCTTACCAGAAGTAAATCCAGAACATATCCGCAACGGAACATATGACGAAGCGGATTATAAAGCTATACGGCAGAGAATTGAGCGTGCGGACAAAATAATATTCTCCTTTGAAATCCAGGATCAGGGAATGCCCGAAAAAGGATTTCAGGAGATGTACAAAATCCAGGAAGAGCTATCCAGTCTGGAAAAAGAGATATCCGATTACTTATCAGGCATAAGAGAAGACAACCAACCCCGGTTTCACCGATAAATAGAGCCAGCCTATGCAAATGACACATTATGATATCATCAACTTCCGACCGCATCCGGTGCAGTTTGTCATCAATGAACTACCTCTGATGTCGGTCTGTGTTACTGGACTAATATACGGAGGTATGGAAAATATGCCTCTCGGCAGCATGGCGACAACAATATCTGTATTAACGCTTCTTGTACTGCTGTACCAGTTCATCTACCTGCGCAGAATACGCTATGACATAACAGCCGAACAACTTGTATGCGAACAAGGCATTCTGATAAGAAAGGTGGACTATATGGAGCTGTACCGCATCGTGGACTTTCAGGAGAAGCAGAGTATCCTACAGCAGCTGTGCGGACTGAAAACAGTAAGCATCCTCTCTATGGACCGGAACATGCCCCAGCTTGACCTATTGGGAATGAGATGCAATGACAGAATCGTAACTCTGATACGCGAACGTGTGGAATACAACAAACGAAAAAAGGGAATATATGAGATTACAAACCATTAGCATACTGTTGGCTCTTTCCATAATAATACCACAGGTACTTCATGCGCAGGTAGCCGCCTCGAATCCTTTGGAATGGATGGCACTGGCCGAAGGCAACGATCTGATAAACGGACAGGTAGAGAAGCAGATAAAGGGACAGACACAGACAGCACTTCTCCAGAATACGATAGCGGCTGAGTTCAACCGAATACACCAATGGGAGAAGCAATACAACAGCTATCTGAAAACCGTAAACGGATATGCTTTGTCGCTGAAAGCCTGTACCCATCTGTACAATGACGGTGTGAGGATTTTCCTCACACTGTGTAAACTAGGTAAGGCTATGCGTGACAATCCGCAGGGCATCGTAGCCGGGATGAGCATGAACGACCTCTACATTGAGACAGCAACTGAACTGATATCCGTATTCACACTGTTGAACGACGCTGTGGCCAAAGGAGGAACAGAGAATATGCTAACCGGTGCGGAGCGCAGCAAGACACTGTGGGCACTGAACGACAAGCTGTCGGTATTTAGCCACAAGCTGCATCTGCTCTACCTAAGTGTGCGCTATTACACACTGAATGACGTATGGAACAACGTGACGGCAGGGATGATAGAACGGAGTAACGGAGAAGTGGCCCGAACAGCCATGTCGCGCTGGCGAAGGGCTGCTGCCATGACACGATAAAACAAGGCAAAATGAACAGGATAATATTAATAATGGCACTTCTGTTGTGTACGGGACTTTCAAAAATCCGGGCGCAAAACGACCCGGTACTTGCAAGCATGATACTGCAGTACACGGAGAAAGCGGAAAAGGAACTGCAGAACCAGAAGAATGTGATGCTGATGCAAACCACCGGCCATATCTGGACAAAGGAAGAAGTGGAAGCAACTACCAACCTGCAGCGGGAGTTCAACAATTATCTGGACTCGTTCCGCTCGATTGTCAGCTACGCGGCACAGATATACGGATTCTACCATGAGGTATCGAAGCTGACTGACAATATGGGGGACTTTACCAGACAACTGGCACGGGACTCTCCGAACGCTGTGGCCGTAGCCCTATCCAGCAGGCGAAATGCCATATACAGGGAACTGATACTTAACAGTGTGGAAATCGTGAATGACATCCGTTCGGCCTGTATATCGGACAACAAGATGACGGAAAAGGAACGTACGGAAATAGTGTTCGGCATCCGCCCCAAACTGAGGATAATGAACCAGAAACTGCAACGGCTGACCAAAGCTGTGAAATACACTACGCTTGGTGACATCTGGCTGGAGATAGACGAAAGCGCACGGCCGATGGCAGACAAGCGGGATATTGTGGAAGCGGCAAAAAGGCGGTGGAAACAGGCAGGGAAAAATGTAAGACCTTAATATACGAAAATATATGGGATTTTGGAACATATTATTGAAATATGGCGGCAAGGCTGCCAAAGGTGTCGGAACAGCTGCTGCGGAGACAGGCAAAACAGCCGGGAATGCAATGTTGCATCCAACGAGAACACTACGAACGGCCGGGAAGTTGTAAAAACAGCTGCAGTAACAGGTAGTGTAGGATACGTCGGCTGGGAAAAGCTGACCTCGGACAAGAGTGTGGCAAGAATTGTCAGTGAAGCTGTAGTAGGCAAGAACGCAACAGACAGCCTTGCCGGAACTACTGAGGGAATGAAAGCCCTGAAGAAGAAAGCCGGAGAAGCTATGGATACGGTGTCAGAAGCGGTATCCGGGCTTGACGGAAAACTGGACGGGGTATCAAACTTCCTGAAGGAAACGACAAGCGGAGGGCTTGGAACAATGATAGGAAACTTTTTCAGTAACCTTGGCCGCGGCAACGTATCAGGCCTGAGTATCGCAGGACTGGTGGCCGCTGCATTCCTTGTATTCGGACGATTCGGATGGCTCGGCAAGATAGCCGGCGCACTACTTGGGATGATGCTAATCGGCAACAATTCGGGCATAATACATACTGCCACACAGGAAAACATGGCACGAACACAGACACAAAGTGCCACGGAAGAAGAGCAAGTGAGAACCGGAGGTATGAGAAGATAAGACAATAACAATACAAGACATGAACTATACAGAAGAAATGATCCTGCACTCAAAAAGCGGCTACTGTATGCCATTTGAGGAAACGCAGGGAAAAGATGTGGAGATGTCGCTGGGATATGGCGAACAGACACATCCGACAACCGGAAAAAATTTTTCATCATGGCATAGACTTCAACGTACACTGCCGTATGCTGTCGGCTCTTGCCGACGGTATCGTGTCAGGCGTGGCAAGCGACTCCATACACGGAATAAGCCAAACCATACGCTATGGCAGCTATGAAGTAACCTATGGACATCTATCGAACGTGTTCGCCCAGTTCGGACAACGTGTAAAAGCCGGGCAGACAGTAGCATTGAGCGGCGACATACTTCATCTGGAAACCCGCTTCAAAGATGAAGAACTGAATCCACTGGAGTTTTTGACCATGCTGTACGGAAACATCCGTGCGGAAAGACAGGCTTCATACAATCCTATTACAGACTTTGAGGATGAAGGAATGACCATGACCACAGATTTCGACAAGAACCGTGAGGAAATAGAGGAACTGATGCTCCGATACCTCCCACTCTACATGGATGACCTTCGGTGCGGTATCTATACGCTACCGGAACATACGGAACAGAGCCTACGGCATCTGTTTACCATGGGAGCCATCAAGGAGTATTTCTACGAGCGTATTCCAAGCCTTGCCAACCCACTGGGACTTGGGCACAAGGCCCTGCCACTGGCCGGAAAGGTACAGAACCTACTTATCGGGGATTTTCTGAATTATCTGGCACTCAAACATGAAATATGCCTGAATACAGCAGATGACGGCTTAAAAAAAAACTCCGTAGCGAAGCAGTAGCAGGCGGAGGAATCATCGATCCGCTGAGTGAGTTGGACATTGATATACAAAGTTTTGACATTCCAAGGATAGTTTCTGTCTATCCTGACCGGTTCGGCATACGCTGGTGGACGAAAGCATGGTTCAACAACCGCAATGAAGGCGAAGCATCGGTAGAGATAGAACGGGAGCAGGCGGTGCGCTTCCTTCAGGACAGCATAGAAAAAGACAAATGGCTGGAAGAATATTTTCCACGACAGATGGAAGTATATCACCATGCCATCGAACAGACCAAGGAACAGCTGCTTAATCAGATTAACATAATATAGCAAAACAACGAGAAAATATGGACGGAATCAAGCATAGCAGACGATTTGCAGAAATGGAAGCCCTTACAAGCAGCTATTTCCACTGCTACCTTGCACCTGTGATGAACGAGGCTCAGTCTTATCTAAACAAGAAACAGGTGGAGGAAATGAAAGAATACTCGACCTCCGCCAACGGTATTCTCGGTATGATGACAACGGCGGGACAACCTTTAGGAGACCCATACCAGTCACTCAAGCTGACCGGCGAGTGGAATTCAAAGACTACAGAAGAATATATCGGAATGTGCAAGGAACGCATCCTAGCCTCGGATGACATTCAGCGTGACCTAGCCTGTATGGCCGGCCAATGGCGTGAAACCGTAGTGGCGGAAATCGGATATGAGCGTTACGATGCCCTTTCTGAAAAACTGGGATGCGATCTGTCGTATGCCTATCTGGACTACCGAATGGACCAGCTGATGGTGAACCAGCTAGTGAAAAACAGGATCCCAAAGTCTTCAGCAGAATACATTCTCCGCAAGGCCGGGCAATCGAGTCTGCTGGGATTGGCACAGACACTGGGACGTTCTCCATTGGCCGAAGAAATAGAATCACGAAGTGAAGCGGCATACCGTCCGAGTGCAGTGGAAAAAGGTGCCGGACACGTTTTGGGCACTTCGACCGATGCAATGGTGCTTGGCGGTGCAGGATCATGGGCTTCGCTCGCCAAATTCGTGGGTGCGGACGTAGTGCTGACTGCCGCAGCAGACAGCTTAGCGCCGGATATTCCCCGAAAACGATCTGTAGAGGAGTGTATCAGTGAAGGTATATTTGGAAAAGAGAACAATGTATTCGATGATTTCCGCAAAGAAGCTGCCATGATACAGCCCAATGAAAATGCGCTCATTGCCCAAATCAACGGACAGCTGAAGAATAAAATACCCGTCATCAATTATGTTTTTATGGATTGGAGCAAAACGAAAAATGAGAAACCGGCTTGGATGAAGAATTTCAGTTTGCAGGAAAATGAACGCAAAGAACGTTACAAGGACATTCCGCTTGTGGTAGCTCCGGGATATGAGGATGCCTATCTGAATGAACAGAAAAAGCAAAAGATAGAAACTGAAACCGAAATAAAGGAACAGACAATGAGGAATGCAAAAAAGCAAACAAGCGGACATGCCGGACAAAACATAAAAGAAAACGAATTACCCCTCGAACCACAGAACAACACGGAAAGACAGGCAGAGCAGACCAATACGAACGGCTGGGACAGCCTTCTGCGCTCATTCGGTCTTGACGGAATGGGAAAAGTGGCCGGCAACCTGGGATATATCATAGCCATGTTGCCTGATATGCTTTTGGGACTTTTTACCGGCAAGACAAAATCCCTCGGACTGAAAGACAACCTTCTGCCGATAGCCAGCATTGTAGCCGGACTGTTCGTCCGTAACCCTCTACTGAAGATGCTGCTTATGGGACTAGGCGGCACCAATCTGCTGAACAAGGCCAGTAAGGAAATCCTGGAAAAACAGAGAAACGAAGATAACGGATACTTCCGTCAAAAAAACGGCAGTGTACAATACAAACGATATGCGGACGAGCAACTCAATCCGCGAATCGTAAACCCTGTATTGCAGGGTTGCACGCTAATCGCCACAATAGACCGTGTACCCTATACCATACAGATAAGCCCTACGGTAGCTGATGCTTTCCGCAGTGGCGCATTGCCCCTGAATACACTGGCCAACGCCATTTTGGCACAAAGCGACAGACTGCGACAGATGGCTTCGCAGAATTATGATAGCGGACAGCAAGAGTCTGCTGCCAGAAGCAGAGGTATACAATAAAAACAACACAAACACATCCTAAATATGAAAGAAAAGTCGCAAATCGAGAAGAATGCTGCACAGAAACAGGTGGAACTGCTTTCTTTGGCATTGAGTAGTGCTTCGGAAGCCGGAGGACACTGGCTAAATGCAGCTGGTAAGCGCTATCCGAGACTCTATCCGCAAGGAGTTTCTGCCAGCCCTTTCAATGCCTTGTTCATGGCCCTGCATTCGGACAGCAAAGGATGCAAGACAAATCTGTTCACCCTGTACACCGATGCCAAGACACGAGGCACATCGGTACGCGAGAAGGAACAGGGAGTACCGTTTCTATACTACAACTGGAACCAGTACGTGAACCGCAACAACCCAGAGGACATCATCACCCGAAAAGACTATCTCCTACTGGATGAGGAACAGAAGGAACAGTACAAGGGTATCCATAACCGGGAGATACGCACCCTGTTCAACATTGACCAGACTACCTTCCCTATGTGGACGAAAGAGGCTATGACATAGCACTGAAAACTGACGGTGGAATCACGGAGAATGGATATTCGGAAGCTGACGAACGTAAACTCCATATCCGATTCAACGACTTCCTGCTGAAAATGCGTGACTATCTTGTGCCGGTACGTTCGGACGGAAGCGGTATGCCACATTATGAAACAGACCGTGATGCGGTATATATGCCCCGTCAGAGAGAGTTCAAGCATTACCATGACTATGTGCACGAAACCTTGAGACAGATTGTGAGTGCTACCGGACATCAACAGCGACTTGCCCGCGAAGGCATGGTGATGAAAAACGGTATGCCACCTTCTGAAGATGCACTGAAACAGGAAAGGCTGGTAGTAGAAATAGCATCCGGAATCAAGATGCTTGAGTTCGGACTGCCGGCACGACTGACGGAAGACAGTATGAAGATTGTGGAGTACTGGAACAGGGAACTCAAGGAAAACCCTATCCTGATAGATGCATTGGAAAGTGACGTGAACAACGCCCTCGAGGTAATTCACAAAGCGGAGAAAGGCGAAAAAACAGAATATGCTACCCTGCGTAACCGGCAGAAGACAACAGATCTTCGCGAACAGCTTCCAAAGCACTATTTTGTGGCAGATGAGATAAGCAGATTCCCGAACAAGGATGACAAGAACATCGTGCTCGTCATAGACCGTCAGGCAAAAAGGCCGATGTGGTACTGCCTGCTGGAGCTTCAACGGAAGTGGACAATGAGATACCAGGGATGAACAAGTCACGCATCGAGCGTGCTCTTCGACTGGAAGGAATAGAAAACGTGCGTTTCTTCAATCCAGACGGTGCCCTAGGCTACAGACCCGACGATGCGTATTTCGCAGAAAAACAAGTATCGCTGGCCCGCCTGAGAAACTGGACAATGGAAGTCCTCTCCACGCTGGACGTGACTCCGGCAGTCAGACAGGCAAACGAAAAACTCTTTGACAAAATACAGATGGTACAGGATGACAAGAACCGCTGGGCCCTGTATCTGAAACCGGAGAACGAACCGGGATACAGCGTTTATCCAGACAAGGAGGATGTGAACCGTTTCTTCACCACGCTGAAACAGGCAATGGATGACATAGACAAGGTACGCATGGAACTGGCACACAAGTATTATGCGCTGGCTGAGATAAAACCAGACCTGAAAGTTGATCTGTTCAGCACAGAGACAAGAGACATAGACCTGAACCGCATACAGAAGGTCTGCGTATTCAAGACGAAGAAAGACGGTATCCAGTGTACGGCTACCATAGACGGCAACCGTATGCAGCCGAGGAGCTTGACTCCGCAGCAGTGGCAACGTATGTGGCTGGCAGAGGACAAGAACGAGTATAAACGCAATCTGGCTGCAACACTCTTTGCAGACGTTCTGCAACAGGGACAGACGCAGGAAGAACATGCGGGAGAAAAACAAGAAAAGGATGCCGAAAGACAGCAGACGGCCGAGACCGCAAAAGACAATGCCGAGAAGACGGTACCAAATGAAACGTCTGCACAGCGGGAATCCTGGAACAGGATAAAGGCGAAACATCCTGATGCCCTGCAATTGGTACGGAAGGGAGACTTTTACCGTATGTACAACGAAGATGCAGAAAAGGGTGTCAGCATACTGGGAATTACCCCACAAAAGCTTTCGGGAGTAGGTGAACGAGGCTTTGCACAATCGGCAGAGTTCCCTTATCACAAACTTGACGACTACCTGCCAAACTGATCAGGGCCGGAAAACGTGTAATCATCTGTGACGCACCGGAACTGGAGAAAGCAAGAAGTAGCAGACCAAGAGCCCAGTCTGCCCAGCTGACAGACAAACTGCCTGAGCAGTTTCTGACAGCCTGCATGGAATTTAAGGTCCAGCAACCTGAAGCCATAGCCCTATTCAGGCATGAAGGCAAATATTATGCTTATATGAACGATGCGGAAACTATGGCAAGAGAATTAGGCCTCCCTCAAAGCAAGGGGGAACGTCCGGAGTACAATTCGCAAAAACTCATTCCGATGTTCGATGCTGGCATCAAGGAAACCGAACAGTATATAACGGAATTGAAAAAAACGGGATTGTCCGTAAGCGTCATAAACCCTGCCGAGATAACCCGACAGGATGAAGAGAAACAAACGGCAGAAGAAATGAATGACAATGAACAACGTACAACATTAAAGAGATAAGAATATGGCAGGTAAAAACAAGGAATATGCAGATAAGTATGCAGAGTATGCCATGGAGCAGATGCGTCGCTACGGCATTCCTGCATCCGTAACACTTGCCCAGGGTATTCTGGAGAGCAGCAATGGACAGAGCCGTCTGGCACTGAACGAAAACAACCACTTCGGGATCAAGGCTACGCCCGATTGGATTGTGCAGGGTGGCCGATACGGACTCTACACGGATGACAAAACGAATGAAAAATTCTGCAGCTATGACAATGTGAGCGAATCATTCGAACATCATTCTAAGTTCTTGAAAGAGAACAGCCGCTATGCCGACTGTTTCAAACTCCGCCCGGATGATTATAAAGAATGGACAGAAGGCATTGCAAAAGCCGGATATGCAACTGGCGGAAACTATGCCGCTACACTACAGAAAATCATCGAACAGAATGGTCTTGACAAATACGACCGGCAGGTTATGCAGGAAATGGTCTCACAGGGAAAAAATTTCGGAGTGGAAAATAATCGCTACACGGCGAAGAAAAAGCTGGAACGGCAAAAGAGTATTCTTTTCCGGTGGAACGCAAAGAGTTTCTCTTTGTCACCTCTGCCTTCGGTATGCGACAGGATCCGACGGACAAGGGAAAGCAGCAGATGCACAAAGGCCTTGACATACGATGTAAAGGTGACGCAGTGCTGGCTACTGAGAACGGAGGAAAGGTAGTGTCGGTAAACAATAATGTGAACTCTACCGGAGGAAAGACAGTAACGGTAGAATACAGCAGACCGAACGGGAACAAGGTACAATGCACCTATATGCATCTGAGCAGCATCACCGTAAAAGTCGGTGACAGCGTAAATGCAGGACTACGCCTCGGTACTTCCGGCAACACGGGAACCAGAACAACCGGAGAGCATCTGCATTTCGGTGTGACAAACATATACAGCGACGGAACGAAACGCGAGGTAGATCCGGTGACCTATCTGGCAGAGATTGCTCAGAAAGGAAATATAAAACAGCAGGTAATGTACAACGGAAGTGACCTTTTGGCCAAGTATAGGGATAACGAGAGCATGAACACTGATAAAACCATGGTTCCTGATGCCTGGATGAAGAAACTGCTGTCCTCGGAGGATAGCGGTGTCGGCATATCAGGTTGCAATGATCCCATCGTAGAGATGGCGATGACCGCTTTCACATCACTGATGCTATTGGCTGCACAGATAGATGCGAAGAGCGAAGAGGAACAGAATGCCGCAATCTCTGCTGCAATGGACAGGCGCAGGCTTGACCTGACTTCTCTGATGCCGGGCGTGAAAACTTGTGAACTGAGCATTGAAGAAAACGGAAAGGCTGTTCTGAAAGCAGATAACGGCGAACTGAAAATGTCGCGTGAATTGACATCGGCCGAATTGAGCCGACTGTCTGCTGTATTAAACAACAACGAGCTTTCAGAAGAAGCTAAAAGAATGCGAGTGATCGGATTGCTGAATACCGTAATTCTTTCAGAAGCCGCTTCCCGTAATTTCGAGCAAGGCATGTCGCAACAGCAGACACAGGCGGAGACCATGAAAAGATAGATATGACAAACACATAACAGACATGACAAAACGCGTGGTGATAACAATAAGCAAATTTGTACTCGGACTATCCGTACTGGCAATGCATATCCTGGTATGTCACCGGTTGGTCGGCTGGGCAGGTACGGCTGTAATTATAACCGTACAGGTAGCCATAGCTGCATGGATAGTCTATATGAGAATTCGTGCACCTGATTAGACTGGGGCATTTCAGCATTCAACATCAATATTCAGCACATACGTGGTCCGTGGACATGTAACACCAATAAACAAGACAATTTATGATAAAATGTAATATAACGGTATGCGGCACAATCAGCGTGATGCCATCATCAGAAACGGGAAAGAAGGGAAACAGTTCGTCAGTATGACCGTACAGACAGCCATCCAAGGAAAGGAAGGTCAGAGTGGAGCAGTGGAGATCAGCGTAAGCATGGACGTCACACAGAAAGAAGCAGCGCGTCTGCAAAGTGGTATACGCGTAAAAGTGACAGGCATACTGATACCGAAACACAGAGGCGACAAAACTTACTTCAACCTGTCGGCAGAAAGTATCGTACCAGCGGAGAGGACGACACAGACACCTGCGGGGTGAACTCATATTCCGCGGCAAGATAGGAAAAACAGTAGATGAACGAACGGACAAAAACGGCAAACCGTTCTTCAGCTTTTCAGCCTTTAGTGCAGAAAAGGTGGATGAAAATTTTGAATACTTATGGGTAAGGTTTATTTGTTTCGACAAACAACGTGAAGCATGGTTACAGCCTGCTACCAAGATAGAGGCAAAAGGTGAAATCGATCTGTCTTTGTATAACGGTAAAGTTGATATTACATGCCGTTGTCAGGAAGTAAACCTGTATGTACCGACACCAGACAAGAACTGACGATATGGCAAATTACAGGAAACGCGATACGGACGGACCGAACAGCGAAGACAAGGCTCTTGACTTGTTCGCCGAAATGATAATTGAAAAGCTGGAGACCATCGGTAAGGACTGGAAGAAGCCCTGGTTTACCGAGGGGGCACTCCAGTGACCCCGTAATCTTTCCGGACGCGAATACAACGGCATGAATGCACTGATGCTCATGCTGCACTGTGAAAAGGAAGGATATACTATTCCGAGATTCTGCACCTTTGACTACGTGCAGCGACTGAACAAGCCGGGCAAGGATGATGAAGAATTGCCGAGGGTATCGGTACTGAAAGGTGAGAAATCGTTTCCCGTCATGCTGACCACCTTCACCTGCATCCACAAGGAAACCAAGGAAAAGATCAAGTATGATGATTACAAGAATCTGTCGAATGATGAGAGGGAGCAATATAACGTGTATCCCAAAATGCAGGTTTTCCGTGTGTTTAATGTCGCTCAAACAAATCTGAAAGAAGCTCGTCCGGACCTGTGGGAAAAGCTGGAAAAGGAAAACGGCCGCCCATTTGTTCATGAAAGCGAAATGTTCAGCTTTGAACCAGTGGACAGGATGATACGTGACAACCTATGGATCTGCCCCATCAATGTGAAACATCAGGATGATGCTTATTATTCAATAAGCAAGAATGAAATCATCGTTCCGGAGAAGGTACAGTTCAAGAGCGGAGAATCATTTTATTGTACTCTGTTCCATGAAATGGGACATTCTACTGGCGCGGAAAGCTACTAGACCGTTTTAAGCGACCTCTTTCGGTTCTAAGGAGTATAGCAAGGAAGAACTTGTGGCTGAGTTATGCGGAGCATTGACCGCCCAACGATACGGAATGACAAAGCATATCAAGGAAGACAGTTGTCCGTACCTGAAATCGTGGCTGGATAACCTGAAGGAGTCCCCCCAGTACATTAAGACTGTGCTAATGGATGTGAAGAAAGCATCATCATGATTACGCAGAAAATAGACCAGATTGCCAGGGATATAGAAATAGAAAAAAACGAAAAGCAGGAACAAAAAGAAGCACCGAAAAAAAAGATGTACTACGCATCTGTAGCCTATCTGCAAATGTCCGATGATACCAGACTATTGGAAGAACTGAAGGACAAGGGTGACTATAATGGTTTGCTTGCTCTTGCCAAAGAATATTATGACGGTAACGGCATGGACGAACAGTACACTTACTCATCACCATTACAGAACCGTGGCGATGACCTGCTGATTGAGGACCAAAACTTCGCTGTGGTGTATAACGGAAATGTCAGCGGGACTTATGACATTATGCTGAAATACACGGAAGAAGAAGTACGTAACCATATCCGCAGGTATGGTATAGGCAGAGCCAGCAGTGACGTGAAGGAAGTTGCAAAGACTATGGTGGCCGAAGAATTTGCGGAAATAACGCAAAAGAAGACTCCAGCATTTGAAATGCCCAATGGCGAAGTGCTTTATATCAACTATAACAGGGGAAAAGACACATTGGACGTAGGTTCTGCAACCAATTCAGGACTGGCTGTACGGCACAGCTTTGAATATAACCATGATAAGTCGCTGGATGACAACCTGACGGAAGTGAATGAAAAGTTGGAAAATATGGAAGAATACTGCGAAGCCGAAGAAATGGAGCGGGGTGGATTCAGAAGGTAAAACGAAAAGTGCCAAAACAGGAGGAACGGGAGCGATTTCCCACCCTCTGTTTTCATTTCAATCCTGTTCCTGTTCAAAGTATTTCCGATAATCCATTTCATCAATGGTCAGTTCGTCAAATTCCCAGTCATATTCCACATCTGGCATTCTTGAATAAGGGAAGTTTACTGTGTAACCAATCTGTCCATAAGAACAGAAAAGCGGTGTTACACAGATTTCACGACCGTAATAACTTTGCCGGCTGCAATATCTGCGCCAATTGAAACGCCCTGCAATAATATTTTTACATAAACGCCAAAGATACTTATCATCCTTTGTCATAACTCACTTCCTTTCTGAACAAGCAGCAAATTTTCAAGTCTTTCTGAGCACCAATAACTGTCGTGGTCAATATATATGCATCTGTCTTTGTTATTATCCGGTTTCTCAAATGCCAATACCTCATAAGGGCCAAATACAAGACCGGCATCATTTGT
>ENA-OQEX01000219-OQEX01000219.1-human-gut-metagenome-genome-assembly--contig:-NODE-219-length-32895-cov-5.097534_pt1 | contig 32895 bp, 40 predicted proteins | sample MGYA00242802_ERZ504649 | MGnify/ENA primary metagenome ERZ504649 (study PRJEB26092, sample SAMD00036194) | human gut metagenome | host: Homo sapiens | study: EMG produced TPA metagenomics assembly of...
ACTAACTGATGGCGGTATCGTCTAGTGCCTAGGACGCAGCCCTCTCACGGCTGAAACTCGGGTTCGATTCCCGGTTCCGCTACTTTTAGAAGCTAATTGGTTTATTGCCACCAATTAGCTTTATTTTTTATGGAATTGTTATAAAGAGTCCTTATTGTTTTTTCATTTATTGACCACTTTATACTTAAAAATGCACAAGTATTCGCATTATACCTACTAATAGTGATGCATAGCTCACAAAAAAGGAGTACCTTTGCAGCCCTAAATCTCTTAATAATGGAATAACAGTATGGAAATGAACAAAGTTTTTAAGGATGGATTGTGGAGTAAGGAAATTAATGTTTCAGACTTCGTACATACCAACATTACCCCTTATGAGGCGATGCCTCATTTCTGGCAGGCCCCACAGAGCGAACTAAAAAAGTGTGGAACGAATGCCTCAAGCACTAGAAGAAGAACGTGCCAATAACGGAGTTCGTTCCCTTGATAATGTAACAGTATCTACCATCACCTCACATAAAGCAGGATACATTGACCGTGAAAACGAACTGATTGTAGGTCTTCAAACGGATGAACTTCTGCGCCGTGCCATCAAACCTTATGGTGGTATCAAAGTCGTAGAAAAAGCCTGCCATGAAAACGGTGTGGAAGTAGATGAAAAAGTAAAGGATATCTTTACTCATTATCGCAAAACCCATAATGATGGCGTATTTGATGCTTACACCGAAGAAATCCGCTCTTTCCGTTCACTCGGTTTCCTGACCGGTCTGCCCGATAATTATGCACGCGGCGTATCATCGGTGACTACCGCCGTTTAGCACTGTATGGTATCGACCGACTGATTGAAGCAAAACAAGAAGATTTGCACAATATCACCAGTCCGATGACCGATGCCCGTATCCGCCTGCGCGAAGAAGTAGCCGAACAAATCAAAGCACTGAAAGAAATAAAGATATTGGGTGAATATTACGGACTCGACTTGGGTCGTCCCGCTACTAATGCACAAGAAGCTGTTCAGTGGGTTTATATGGCATATCTTGCTGCCGTGAAAGAACAAGATGGAGCAGCTATGTCATTGGGCAACGTTTCTTCATTCCTGGATATCTATATTCAATATGATTTGGATCATGGTAAAATTGACGAGTCATTTGCGCAGGACTGGTAGACCAGTTCATTATCAAGTTGCGTATGGTCCGTCATCTGCGTATGCAATCATACAACGATATCTTTGCAGGTGATCCCACCTGGGTAACCGAGTCTATCGGCGGACGCTTCAACGACGGACGTACCAAGGTTACAAAAACTTCCTTCCGTTTCTTGCAGACACTATACAATCTGGGTCCGTCACCCGAACCTAATATGACTGTACTGTGGAGTCCGGAATTGCCGGAAGGTTTCAAAGAATTCTGTGCACAAGTTTCTATCGACACTTCTTCTATACAATACGAAAACGACACGCTGATGCGCGAAGTGCGTAACTGTGATGATTATGGTATCGCCTGCTGCGTTTCTTATCAGGCTATCGGCAAACAAATCCAGTTCTTCGGAGCACGTTGCAATCTGGCTAAAGCCTATTGCTGGCTATCAATGGCGGACGTTGTGAGAATACAGGAACTGTAATGGTGAAAGATATTCCTGTATTGACAGGGGACTTGCTGAACTTTGAAGAAGTATGGTCTAATTATAAGAAAGTATTAATGCAAATTGCACGTGTGTATAATGATGCGATGAATATCATTCACTATATGCACGATAAATATTATTATGAAAAGGCTCAAATGGCATTCATTGATACCGATCCACGTATCAATCTGGCATATGGCGTAGCCGGTCTGTCCATTGCCATTGACTCATTGTCTGCCATCAAATACGGCAAAGTACGTGCCAAACGTAATGATATAGGTTTGACCGAAGGCTTTGATATTGAAAATGCATATCCTTGCTTCGGTAATGATGATGACCGCGTAGACCACTTAGGGTAGATTTGGTTTATTTCTTCAGTGAAGAATTAAAGAAACATCCGGTATACAAAAATGCCCGCCCTACCCTGTCACTGCTGACTATCACCTCCAATGTAATGTACGGCAAGAAAACAGGTGCCACTCCTGATGGTCGTGCCAAAGGAGTGGCTTTCGCTCCGGGTGCCAACCCGATGCACGGACGTGACAAGAACGGTGCCATCGCCTCATTGAGTTCTGTAGCCAAACTACGCTATCGTGATGCCCAGGACGGCATCAGTAACACGTTCTCTATCGTACCAAAATCACTAGGGGTAGACCAGGAAACCCGTATAGAGAACCTGGTAACCATGATGGACGGTTATTTCACCAAAGGAGCACATCATCTGAATGTAAATGTGCTGAACCGTGAAATGTTGGAAGATGCAATGGAACATCCTGAAAAATACCCGCAACTAACCATCCGCGTATCAGGTTATGCCGTAAACTTCATCAAATTGAGCCGTGAACATCAGCTGGAAGTAATCAGCCGTTCTTTCCACGAAAGAATGTAACATCACATATACATTCATCGTAGGGGCGGGTTTTAAACCTGCCCTTACCAGTTTAAAGACAAACCATTATGATCAGAGTCCATTCTTACGAGTCAATGGGGACGTTTGACGGTCCCGGTTTACGCTTAGTCGTATTTTTACAAGGATGCAATTTCCGATGCCTCTATTGTGCCAACCCCGACACAATTGACACCAAAGGTGAAAGTACGGAAACAACAATAGACGAAATTGTGCGTATGGCCGTCAGCCAAAAAGCTTTTTTCGGTAAAAAAGGAGGTGTGACTTTCAGCGGCGGCGAGCCTACATTGCAAGCAAAAGCACTGATTCCGTTATTCCAGCGATTAAAAGAACAAAGCATCCACATCTGTATAGATACCAACGGCAGTATATGGAATGAAGAAGTAAAGGAACTGCTACAATGGACAGACCTCGTATTATTAGACATCAAGGAATTTAATAATGTGCGCCATCGGCAACTGACAGAACGCAGCAACGAACAAACCATACGTACCGCCGGATGGCTTGAAAAAAACGGAAAGCCTTTTTGGTTGCGCTATGTATTAGTTCCAGGCTATAGTTCCTTTGAGGAAGATATACGGGCATTAGGAGAGCACTTCAAGAATTATCAAATGATTCAAAGAGTAGAAATACTACCTTATCATACATTAGGCGTACACAAATATGAAGCCATGGGAAAAGAATACAAACTAAACGGAATAAAAGAAAATACTCTAAAACAATTGGAAACAGCCAAAACGTTATTTGGTGAATATTTCAATACCGTATATTTAAATTAAAAATATACTGAAGACAAGATGTTGCTATAAATCAATGGAAATATTTCATCATTTCAATAAAATTATCTAATTTCGCATCTAAAACATAAATTATTATAAATATGAAAAGACTACTATTACTCTGCCTAACTTACATTATGTGTGTAGGCAACCATCAGATGGCTGCTCAAGACTCTTCTGAAAGTCCTGGTATTTTTAATTCATTAGCTGTAGGCGTCAGTGCAAGTACCACAGGTATAGGTATTGATGTAGCCAGTCCTATAGGAAGTTACTTGGCTGTACGTGCAGGAGTTTCTTTTATGCCGAACTTTACTTATTCTACAGATGTGGATGTAGATATTGAAGGTTCTTATGAAGGAAATATACCTACCAGCATAGATGTAGAAGGAGGAATGGGACGTACTGCCGGTGAAATATTGCTGAATGTATATCCTTTCAAATCATCCAGTTTTTTTGTATGCGGTGGTGCTTATTTCGGAGGAGGAAAACTCATCAAGATTAAAGGGCACAGCGATGAGTTGGCAGAACTGATTAAAGAAGGACAAGAAGTAGGTATTGAAATCGGAAACTATCGTATACCTGTAGATCAGAACGGAAATATATCTGGTGGTTTGAAGGTTTCTTCATTTCGTCCTTATCTTGGACTAGGTTTCGGAAGAGCGATTCCTAAGAAACGAATTGGCTTCATGTTCGAAATGGGTGTGCAATTCCATAACACTCCCAAAGTATATACCAATAACGGAGATTTGTCTGATTTAACAGCAGAAGCTGATAATGATTTCACTGATATCATAGACAAACTTACTGTCTATCCGGTACTTAAGTTCCGTTTGTGTGGCAAAATATTCTAATAATATTCTATAAAATAAAAGGAGATGAGCCTATAATTTTTGCCTCATCTCCTTTTATATATAAGAAACAATACACTTATATCAGCACCACCATCACATCACGTGCCCCATGAGCACCCATTACCAAAGCCTGCTCAATATCAGCCGTCTTTGACGGACCGGAAATAAAGGTTCCGAAGCCATATTCGCCTGTATCAATCAGTTTATATGCTTCATGCATATTGTTCACAATCTTATTCTTGTTTAGAAGAATAACCAATTTTTCGGCAATAAAATAAATGGCACGCTGCTTTACATCCTGTTCTATCCATACCGCACCATTCTCCGCAACCCCAATCTTTCCATCTATAACGGCCAAATCCGTCCCATTCAGTTCTGCAGGGTCTTCCACATCATCGGGATTAAATGTCGCACATGTAATAGTCTTCAGATTAGAAGCGATGCGTTTGGCTCCAGGATAAGCCTTTTTAATGAAATCATTCACGTCCTCCTCTTTCTCCAAAAGAATGGCTTCCCCTCCTACCTGCTTCATGATGAGATAAAACTGTTCCACCTTACTGGGATAAGTTAATGCCATATCTTCCAATGGCTTTAAATCCGGTTTCTCATATTTTACATGTGTAGCACGCCGGATGCTCTGCAATATATCTTCTCTGCTGCTCATAATTACTTCACTTTACCTTTCTTCCACATTTCATTGAAACTCTCCTTAGCAAATTTCGGCATCTCACGCCTTTTCCCCAGTCATTCAATCCGTTATAGATAAGAAAACGTGGCATTCCGTTTACCAATGGCGCCCATTTTAATGCCATATTGAATATCAAAGGGCGATTCATCATGAATTCCATGCCACCGGACATTACCCTTTTCATCCGGTCTGCCTTACCCAATTTATCCAAATCCTGACGCCACAGATAGATCTGCTCCGCCAAATCCACCTTAGCCGGACACACAAACGAACAGGAATAACACAAAGAACAAGCCGACACATTGTCATAATAATGCAACGGCGCCTTCAACATTCCCAGGTTAATCCCGATAGGGCCGGGAATAAAATAAGTATAAGAGTACCCCCCACTACGTCTATATACAGGACATGTATTCATACAGGCTCCACAACGGATACAATTCAAAGTTTTGATATGCTTTTGGTCGGCCAATATCTTACTACGTCCGTTATCTACAATAATAATGTGAAGCTCCCCACCCTCTCTAGGCTTTCGGTAATGAGAAGTATATGTAGTAATGGGTTGTCCTGTAGCCGAACGGGCCAACAAGCGGGTGAACACTCCTAAAGATTCACGGTCCGGCACAATTTTTTCCATACCAAAAGCTGCAATCTGTAATTTAGGTTGGGAAGTACCCATATCCGCATTTCCTTCATTGGTACATACCACAATCTCACCAGTAGAAGCTACAGCAAAGTTAGCACCTGTCATAGCCGCCTCAGCATGAATAAATTTCTGACGGAGATTCTTCCGGGCTGCATGTGTAAGGTAAGTAGGGTCAAAATTTCCTTTCTCCGTACCCATCTCTCGCTCGAAAAGCTCACCTACCTGTTCACGTTTGATATGAATAGCGGGTAATACAATATGACTTGGCTTCAGATGCATCAATTGCAAGATACGCTCTCCCAAGTCACTTTCTACCACTTCAATTCCTTTGTTTTCCAAAAAAGGGTTGAGTTCGCATTCCTCGGCCAACATGGATTTGCTTTTTATAAAATGCTTCACTCCGTGCTGGTTCAGAATATTGTAGACAATATTACAATACTCATCCGCGTCCTTTGCCCAATAGACATGGGCTCCATTAGCACGCGCATTGTTTTCAAACTCCACCAATAATTCATCCAAATGGCTGTTACTATATAGTTTAGTAGCACATGCCATATTGCGCAATTCCTCCCATTCGGGAACTTCTTTACTCAGTCTGTCACGCTTTGCCCTAACCAGCCAAAGTGTTTCGTCATGCCATGCGGCCTGTTTCTTGTTTTTCAGAAACTCCGCAGCCGCTTTTGAATGTTTCGTACTCATAATCCTGCCGCTAAGATTTCAACAATGTGCAATGTCTTGATAGGAAGTTTGTCACGGGCAATGATGCCATTCTGATGCATCAGGCACGAACTGTCGGCCCCCACAATGTATTCAGCACCGGTAGCGATATGACGCATCACCTTGTCATGCCCCATCTGCACGGAAACCGCATCTTCCTCTACGGCAAACATACCGCCGAAACCGCAACATTCGTCTTTACGTTCCGGTTCCACAACTTCCACTCCTTCTACCAAAGAGAGCAAATCACGCAGTTTGCTGAAATAAGGAATATTAAGTTCGCTGGCAGAAGAAAGTTTCATCAATCTCACTCCATGACAACTGTTTTGCAGACTCACTTTATGTGGAAACTTGGCTTTCAACGAAGAAGGTCTGACGATATCATGAATAAACTCACAGATATCATATATCTTACCTTCGCTGGCGCACCGATGTTTGTCTTCTTTCAACAAACGACTGTAGTTATCACGCACAAAAACGACGCAACTGGCCGAAGGACCTACTATATAATCGTAATTCTTAAACTGTTCGTCAAAATGGCGGGCTAAATCTACCGCTTTATTCTCGAAACCTGCATTCGCCATCGGTTGACCGCAACAAGTCTGGTTGAGAGGATAATCCACGTCCACTCCCAGACTTTTCAGCAGCTTGTACGAGGCTATCCCCACCTGCGGATATACCGCATTGATATAACAAGGAATAAATAAACCTACTTTCATTGTCATTAGTTAATATGTGTCCTATACTGAATAACAAAGTTAGAGGATATTTGTTAAGAAAACAACGAGATTTCTAACGAATAATGAAGCGGAATAGGTAAAAAAACATAATATTGTGGGTAAAAGCCTTACTAATAAAAAAGCACTCCCCACGAATCACTTCGCAGGGAGTGCTTTTAACTAATAACTAACTTTGTGGTTTACGTAATTTCTATATGACTAACTTATAGTGCAAAGATAGAGGTTAGAGACCACATCCACAATCACTTCATTTAGGTATTCTATCTTATTCCACTCACTATTTATAGGTATTATAAGTTCATCTTCACCTCGCTTAGTTCAACCAGTTTATTTACGATAGCGTAAATAGTCAATCCGGCAGGTGAATGTATCTGTAGCTTGCGCGCAATATTCCGGCGGTGAGTTATCACCGTATGAATGGAGAGGAACAGTTTTTCCGCCGTTTCCTTATTTGTCATTCCACGTACCACGCAACAAATAATTTCTTTCTCACGCTGGCTCAACGTTTCCTGTTCGCCATCCGTCTCATCCACACCAAGATTCATCAGATCTACTAACTTTTTATTTAAAACTTCGATGTCATCATACAGCGCTATACTCTCATCGTAACCCTTCAACAAATTTGTATCTGTGACTGAACACAGCAAAGAAACGCACTTGGTAGATGCCTGTGGATAGTTCGATTTAAACTCGTCCACGTTAAACCATCCTCCGAAAGTAGGATTTATAATTAGAATATCCGGCTGATGTCCCTGCATACAATTCTGCAGTCCTTCAAGAGAAGTTATTTCCACCGGCTGTATTGTAAGATCAGGCATGCGCTTCAGCACAGCCACAAGTCCGCTACGCACAATGACTGACGTTTCGGCCACCGCAACGTGCACAGGTTCTGTCCGTTTCATTTCCCCTCCTTTTCTAGCCTAAGTACAGCAGGCACAAACAAGTAGTCCTCTACGCGGCAATGGGATGCCAAATCTTGTTCACAACTGAATATGTCGAATAATACGGCGTTCAACAAATGGTTATTTCCTTTTGCCGGATAATATTTAATAATGATGTTTTTTAGCTCAGTCAGTGTCGCATCTATCTGATCATGCCTGCGGGCAAACTGTGAGATACGGAATCCTCCCGTTTCTCGTCCTGCCATCAGATTCTCTACGTAGGTAAACACATTCATATCTTCATAATCCATGTGTTTACGCACTTCTCCGGCATACTGATCAAAAAATTTCAAAATGAGAAATGCAACCTCATTTTCCGTGGAACAATCTATAGCTTCTATCAGTTACGACGTATAGTAGGCAGACAGAAATCAAGGAAATAATGATGTGCCTGTTTTAAATAATTCATCAATGAAGGCATAGAAATGTCCTTCACATCGTCCTCCATCCGGTCGCTATCTTCAATCATGAAGTTCACCACCGCAAGAAAAGTACGACAATCCACTCCATTTTCACGGCACACCTCCTGTACAGTCTTGTCTCCAAACCCCAACGAAAGATCAAACGGCTCATTACCTGTAGCAATGTATAGTTATCACAGATAAGATAACTCATTTTGTCCGTCGGAGTATATTTACTTGTTTTATACATAGTTATGTTTTTTGTTTCTCTTTATGGCCGCAAAGTTACGGAAAATCACTAGGGTTATCAATCACTATAAATAGGTATTTTTTCTTGTACCCCATAATTCCCGTTCAACTAGCCAATGACAGTCTTCTAATTATACATTAATATATAGCCGTTAAGATAAGTGGCAAGAATCAACCACAAAAGATAAGGAACAAAAAGATATGCCGAAGATTTCTTCACCGGATAACTTTCTATCATATAATAAACAACAAGCACATCCAGCACCAAAATGTTTGCAAAACCTAGCAACGGACTCCGGAGATAAAAGAAGAAAATGCTCCATGTAAAATTAAACAAGAGCTGGAACCCGAATAATCTGATAATCATTTGTCGTCTTATTGTCCACATATGCCAAATCAACCCGATAGAAATTCCCATGCACAGATAGATAAGGCTCCAAGCAATGGGAAAAGCCATATCAGGTGGTGTAAGAGAAGGTTTGTCCAATGTAGGATACCAGTTGAGTATGGCCTCCGACTGAAAATAAGAAGCAGTACAGCCTACACCAAAACAGATGAGTATGGCAATCAGTATGGGGATTATTTTTTTCATAAGGAGAATTATTTCTATTTATACTATGATTAACAAACCAATCTCTGGATTTGTTGCAGAAACAGAACACTTCTCCCATACAGGTATCTAAAAAACGTGCTCCCATTCGTTCGCTTACGATGGGAGCACTTACAACACAAAAACTAAACTAGACTTAACTAAACTATTCTATTAAGAAGTTTCACAACTTCCCTTGTCTATGCCGCAAATATAAAAAGATTATTTCTTTTTAGCAAAAGGATATCGACAAAATATCAACTTTTATCGTTCAAATATCAACTTTTTCAAACAGAATGACTATTTAAGTACATCTGTAACTCCTGTTTATAACTATCGGAAATCGGAATATACTCCTTACCGAAAACAATCCGCCCCCGGTCAACCACCTTGATTTTACTCTTTTGCACTATAAACGAGCGATGTACGCGAATGAAACGACTGGAAGGAAGCTTCTCTTCCATAGCTTTCATACTGACAAGTGACAAGATAGCTTTCGGCTCATCCTCCACATGTATTTTAATATAATCCTTCAACCTTCTATATATAGTATTCGGTCTAAAGCAATTCGGAGCAATTTATAATCACTTTTTACATATATACAATCATCCGCCTCATCAGCATCAACACCATTATCTGCCTTCTGTTTCAGTTCATACCATTGCACCGCTTTATTCACCGATTGCAAAAAATCGACATAGCTGATAGGTTTCAACAAATAGTCCAAGGCATTAACTTTATAACTATCCAAGGCATACTGTCCGAATGCAGTAGTAAAAATAATCCTTGTTTCGGGACTGACCATGCGTGAAAACTCCAAACCGTTCAACTCGGGCATTTGAATATCAAGGAACAAGACATGTACCTCCTCGCGGAGAGGAATTTCTGTCATAGCTTGCACCGCGCTGGAATACCTCCCTACCAACCGGAGAAAAGAAGTTTTTTCCACATAGCTTCTCAGCAATTCCAAAGCCAGCGGCTCATCATCTACAATAGCACAATTCAGTATCATAAGCTTTTAGTCTGTATAGTTAATATAGAAGAATATACCTGTCCGTTCTCACTGATCCCTTTTATCCATTCGTAATGTCCCGGATAAATCAGTTCCAACCGTTTGCTTACCTGTTCCAGCCCCACCCCGCTTCCACTTTTATCTTGCCCAGACTTCGGATGATTGCTGTTAAGGATCTCACATCTCACCGTACCATCCGTATGCCCGAAGATAGAAATACTGATAAAACTGTCTACCGTGGGCTGATGCCATGCTTGAACGCATTTTCTATCAGTGATATGAAAATAAGGGGAGCGATCTGCAACGCACCTCCGGAGTCTACCTCCAAATTCACACTTACTTCTACCTGCTGTGGCAGACGGATACGCATCAAAGCTACATAATTACGGATAAAGTCCAATTCTTTTTCAAGTGGGACAAAAGTCTGCTGATTGTCATAGAGCACATGCCGTAACAATTTGCTCAGTTCCTGTACCGCCTCCTGTGCCTTGTCACTGTTAAAAGCAATCAAGGCATAAATATTATTTAATGTATTGAGCAGAAAATGAGGGTTCAGCTGGTTCTTCAAGTTTTTCAGCTCCGCTTCCGTCTTTTGCCTCTCAGCTTCTATCAAACGCTCTTCCGCCTGACGCCAACGCAGACTGGTACGAATGGCCGCACCCAACCCGGCGACGAATATCATCATCCCCATATCCCGCGCATAGAATATCCATCGAGGTGGAATATGACACGCAAATTCAGGAGGCGGAGGCGTACTTATACTTTCCAGAAATACATGAAGAAGCACACTCAGGCAGAGTATCAGCACGGCATTGCTCAGAATATACTTACGCATTTCATCCGTGAACATATAGCGGGGAACCAGCCACAAGTAATTGACATAGAAGATAACGAAATAGCACAGAGGAACACAACTGTGCCGCAAGAATTGGGCCAGGTTAAAGCCGCTTCCCCGGTCCATAAAGACCAACGGGAAGCCAAATATGAGCAGCCAACTGACAATATGGAGCTCAGTTCCAAAAAACGTCGCTGTGAAAATAATTGTTTCATATAGGCAAAGATAAGAAAGATTAGGTTAGAAATAAGATTTCTACGGCTCTTATTCTGTTATTCATACGTTCAAGTTTGGCTTCCCACAGCTATGGGCCGCGCTCTTCACAGTTATGGAGAGCGCAACCCATAGTTATGAGGAGCGCTCTCCACAACCGTGGGGAGGCAAACCCGAACGTATGTTCCGGCATTTCTCTCCATACAGAAAACCTTTTCCGCCCTTATTCATAACGCAAAGCGTCTATCGGGTCAAGGTCTGCGGCCTTCTTTGCCGGATACCATCCGAAGAACACACCAGTAACGGTACATACCAGAAAGGAGAGCAACACGCTCCAAGGTTGGATAAACACAGGCCAATGCGCTATTGCCTTAATCATAAAGCTGGCTCCGCAACCTATAATCACTCCTATCAAGCCACCCGTAATACTGATCAGGATAGCCTCTATCAAAAACTGGCTCAGAATATCGACCCCTCGTGCCCCGACCGACATGCGCAGACCGATCTCACGGGTACGTTCTGTTACAGACACATACATGATATTCATGATACCAATACCTCCGACTACCAGAGAGATGCCGGCAATACAAGCCAGCAAAGTGGTCATCAGGTCCGTTGTGGTGTTGAGCATACTGCTCAATTCCTGCTGGGTGCGGATGGTAAAGTCGTCAGCGTCCGTTTCTTTCAGCTTATGTTCACGGCGCAGGATGGTCGTTATCTCATCTACTGCTTCCTCGGTCATTTCTTCTGTCAGAGCCGAAGCAAAAATTCCACTTAGGTAAGTCTGTGCCAGCAGTCGTTTCATCACCGTGCTATAAGGAGCCAGTACCACATCGTCCTGGTCCATGCCCATCGAGTTATACCCTTTTGATTTCAGCACACCGATTACCCGGAAAGGAATTTGGTTACAACGAATCACTTTCCTATCGGATCCGATCCGTCGGGAAAAAGATTATCGACAATGGTCTTGCCAATGACACAGACCTTGGCTGCCGTACGGATATCATTCTCGGTAAACATCTCCCCCTGTTCCACGGTGAGCTGGCGTATGGTAAGATAATCCATACTTACACCACTCACCGAAGACGGGTAGTTGTTGGCTCCCGCAACAAGTTGCCCCGAAGAAGAAACGTTGGGACTGATGCCGGAGAGATAAGTACACTCTTCGCTCAACTTTTCATAATTTTCCAGTTTCAGTGTCTGCATGGCCGAAGGGTCTTGGCGGACCCCTCCACGCATCTCTGCTCCCGGATGAATCATAATCATGTTTGACCCCATCTCCGAGATTTGTTGCTGGATGCTCTTTTTCGAGCCCTGACCGATGGCAAGCATAGCAATGACTGATGCCACACCGATGATGATCCCCAACATGGTGAGGAAAGCGCGGAGCTTGTTGTTGGCAAGGGCCCGGAGAGCTATTTTAAATAGATTTGTTCCGTTCATAATGATTCTTTTTTATGGTTAGTCCTCGTCATTCTTGGGCAAGGCAGCCAGTGCGGCAGCGGCCGAAAGGATCTGAGGATTGACGGTGTCTTCCACTACATGCCCGTCACGCAAGCGGATATTACGGCTGCTATACTGGGCTATTTCGGGATTGTGAGTGACAAAAATAAGCGTACGGCCTTCGGCGTGCAACTTTTGGAAAAGTACCAGAATCTCGAAAGAGGTACGGGTATCCAGATTACCGGTCGCCTCATCAGCCAAAATAACGGCAGGATTATTCACCAAGGCACGGGCAATGGCCACACGTTGCATCTGTCCGCCGGACATCTGATTGGATTTATGTTCCAGACGGTCACCCAGTCCCACAGCTATCAGTGATTCAATGGCACGTTTCCGTCTTTCGGAAGCCGATACGGACGAGTTATACATCAAGGGCAACTCCACATTCTCTACGGCAGTCGTCTTAGGCAACAGATTATAGTTCTGAAATACGAAACCTATTTTACGATTGCGCAACACAGCCCTCTGAGGTTTGCTCATGGTACGCACGGACACACCATCCAACAGGTATTCACCACTGGTAGGGGTATCAAGACATCCCAAAGTATTCAGCAGAGTGGACTTGCCGGAACCGGAAGTACCCATGATCGTAACAAACTCTCCCTCGTAGATGGTAAAAGAGATGCCACGCAGGGCGTGGACGGTTTCATCGCCTACCTGGAAGTTCCGTTTTATATTTTGTAATTCGATTATCTTTTTCATGTGATTTATTCTTTCAATGTAAACGGAAGCATTACCTTTTATTACTTGTTCTTTTTCTTATTGCTTCCCGGAGGACCTGGCATGAACGGACTTCTTTCACCTTCTCCGGCAGACGGTTCTTCCATTCCAGGCATAGCACCTTTCACTACCGTTTCTGTCACTACCGGTGTATTTTCAGTGATGCCACTCACAATCTCTGTCTTGCTGCCATCAGTAATACCTATTTTTACAGGATGGGCGGTAAAGGCATTGTTATCCAGTGTCCACACTTTATGACTGCTCTGGCAATCGTTTATCTTACGGCCTCCCACTATGTCCTTGTTGGGAGTAAAGCGCAAAGCCTTGTTGGGAACGGTCAACACATTATCCTTGGTCAATGTATAAATGGTAGCGTTGGCGGTAAGACGCGGTTTCAGTTTCAAATCAGGATTATCAGCTGTTATCACTACCTCATAAGTAACTACAGTGGTGCTGGTGGTTGTTGAAGAGCTGCTGCTCGTGCTGTTCGTGCTCCCCAAACGAATCTGTCTGACTACTCCTTCGAACACATCGTCGGGATAAGCATCCACGGTAAAGGTTACACGGGCTCCTTCCTCCACCCCGGCAATATCGGCTTCATCCACATCGGCCACCACTTGCATCTTGGTCAAGTCGGCAGCGATGGTGAACAGTGTCGGAGTCTCGAAACCGGATGCTACGGTCTGTCCTTCTTCCACATCACGGCTGGTCACCACTCCATCAATGGGCGAGGTGATGGTTGCGTATGACAGGTTACGCTCAGCCTTTGCCAGAGCCGCCTTGCTTTGCTCCAATGCACTTTGGGCACGTTGGAAATTATAAACCGTTTCTTCATAGTCCGTATCGCTGATTAATTGCTTCTCGTGCAGCTTACGGTTACGGTCGTATAATTTCTTCTGATAGTCGTACTCTGCCTTATTGCCGTCATAGGTGGCCTTTGCGACTGAAGTTCACTTTGCAATGTCACTTTATCCATCTCGGCTATCAATTCTCCTTTCTTTACCACGGAGTTGTAATCCACATAAATCTTATCAATGATACCGGATACCTGCGTACCCACTTCCACCTCTGTCACCGGCTCTATGGTTCCGGTAGCAGTGATGAAATTGCTGACATTGCCTTTCGTTACAGCTTCCGTTGCGAAATCGACCGTACTTTTCCCCTCCGGTCCGCCAAGCATCCAGAAACCGCCTGCCACGACCACTACGGCTACTGCTGTAGTAAGGATAATTTTCTTCTTTTCCATAATATAATATGTATAGCGTTATGATTATAATTTTATATCCTGACCTGCATAGAAGTTCAGTAAAGTCCGGTCCAGGATAGCCATATATTTGGCCTGGATACGTTGCTGCTGTGCACTGAGCAGGTTATTTTTCTCGGTAAGCAACTCTACGGTATTCTTCATTCCCAAATTGAACTGCTCGCTGACCATCTCGTAACTGGCCTGGCTACTTTTCAGTTTGCTTTCGGCCGCCGCATATTGCTCTTGAGCGTTAGTAGCGTCCAGCCACAGACTTTCTATATTCTTATAGAGTTCCTTTTGTTTGTTTATCAGATCGAGCAGACTACTGTCATATTGCAAGCGTGCCTTCTGTACGGCACTTTTATTCTGGCGGTTATCAAAAATCGGAATATTTATGTTCAATCCTATCATATTGTTCCAGCCATACTTCATTTGTTTGCTCCAGCTATTGTCACTGGCACTGTTTGTCATACTCCCCGTAGATGCACTCAGACTGATGGTAGGGAGATAGCCAGCTTTAGCCACTGATATATCCAGTTTGGAATTCTCGATGCTCAACTTGCTGCTTTGGATTTCCGGACGTGATGCCAAAGCCTGCTGATAAACATCCTCCTGAGCAGGCAGCGGTTGCAAGACATGCTCATCGGCGAGTTCGGGAAGAACCAAATCCATTTCTTCCGCACCGTCCAGTTCCAACAACTGCTTCAACTGCAATTTATAGTCGCGCAAGGAGCTTTCGGAGGTCACCAACTGATATTTGTCACTGCTTACTTGTGATTCCAACTGCGCCAAATCGGCCTTCGAAATACTCCCTTCCTGAAAGAGCTCTTTGCCCCTGTCGTATGTGGCCTGGCTCACCTGTAAGGTATTCCGGTTAATCTTCACCGACTCGTCGGCATAAAGTATCTGGATGAATATTTGTGCAATCTGCTCTTGCAGAGAGTTCTCCGTTTCGGTTACGGCAAGCCCTGCTATCTGCTGACTAGTCCTCCTCTGCTTGATCGTATTCAAGCGTTTGTTACCGTTCCACAAGGTCCACTGCGCGTTCAGACCATAGTTTCCATTATAAGTGGTTTTACTATCACTACTGATGATCTCCGTTCCGCTTACCGTGTTACTGGTTTCCTGATACGGACGGTTCGTCACATTCTGTCCTGTGCTGAACGACAGACTGGGAAAGAGGGCGGCTTTGGCGGTTTTCACATCTACCGAGCTCTCTTCCAATGAGATTTTATCCTGCTGCAATTGGATATTTTTCTCCAATGCATAGTCAATGCAGTCGTCCAGCGTCCATTTTTGGCTTCTTGGGCGGAAACCGAAGTAACCGCGGCCAAAATCATTGCGAAATATACTACTCGTTGTCTCATCCTTTTTACTATTTAATTTGTTGATACAAAAGTAGAGGACCGTGATATTTTTAGCAATAAATATAGATTTGCGGAAGATTTCTATGGACAAAAACTTGCTTTTTACCGATAAAGTGTTTTTCTTTGTAATTATTACAACTTTAAGATAAATTTATGAATGATTCTTTGTTAACACGCATCTGGATATTCTATCGCGACGGCTTTCGCGAGATGACCTTGGGACGTACCCTCTGGGCGATTATTCTTATCAAATTATTCATCATGTTCTTTATTCTGAAACTTTTCTTTTTCCCCTCCTTCCTTGGCGGCAAGACAACGGAAGAGAAACAACAGTATGTAGGTGAAGAGTTAATAGAACGGGCAAATCCATAAACATTTAAATAAATCAGAAAGTTATGTTTGAAAACATTGACACTTCGTTAATTGACTGGTCAAGAGCGCAGTTTGCTTTGACGGCCATGTATCACTGGCTTTTCGTGCCTCTCACTTTGGGATTGGCTGTGATAATGGGCTCATGGAGACCTTTTATGTGACAACAGGTAAGGAATTCTGGAAGAACACAGCCAAGTTTTGGATGAAACTGTTTGGAATCAATTTCGCCGTAGGTGTCGCCACCGGTCTGATTCTGGAATTTGAGTTCGGAACCAACTGGAGTAACTATTCCTGGTTTGTGGGAGATATTTTCGGAGCCCCACTGGCCATCGAAGGAATTCTGGCATTCTTTATGGAAGCCACTTTCATTGCCGTTATGTTCTTCGGCTGGAACAAAGTGAGCAAGCGTTTCCACCTGGCATCCACCTGGCTCACCGGACTGGGAGCAACAATCTCCGCCTGGTGGATTCTAGTCGCCAATGCCTGGATGCAATATCCTGTAGGAATGGCTTTCAATCCCGAAACAGTAAGAAATGAAATGGTGAACTTTGCAGCTGTCGCCCTCTCTCCCATGGCTGTCGCCAAGTTCTTCCACACAGTGTTAAGCAGCTGGATACTGGGAGCCGTTTTTGTAGTAGGAATAAGTTGTTGGTATTTATTGCGCAACCGTCAGAAGGAGTTCGCTCTGAGCAGCATTAAAGTTGCCGCCGCCGTAGGTCTGTTCGCTTCTCTCGTCACTGCATGGACGGGTGATATTTCGGGAGTACAGGTAGCCAAAGTACAGCCTATGAAAATGGCCGCCGCCGAAGGATTACACGATGGTGGAAACGGAGTGCCCTTCACCATTGTAGGAGATTTGAAAATCCCCAAAATGCTTTCCATTCTTGCCACTCACGACATAGACGGCTATGTCCCGGGTATCAACAATCTGCTGGAAGGTGGTTATCAGATGCCCGACGGTACAACGGCTTTATCGGCCGAAGAGAAAATTAAACGCGGACAGATTGCCATCGCCGCTCTGGATGCATTCCGCAAAGCGCATAAGGCAGGTGACGAAGCAAGCGCCGCCGTAGCTCGCAAGACATTGGACGAAAACGTGAAATATTTTGGTTACGGATATATCAAGGACCCCACCCATCTGGTTCCTAATGTGGAACTTACTTTCTGGTCATTCCGGGTCATGGTGGGACTGGGAGGTTATTTCATCCTGTTCTTTATCATCGTATTGATTGTATCGAAAAAAGAGAAACTGGCCGATATGCGATGGCTGCAACGGGTGGCTTTGTGGACTATTCCGTTAGCTACATCGGTAGTCAGGCAGGCTGGGTGGTAGCGAGGTAGGGCGCCAGCATGGGCTATACAGGATATGCTGCCCGTAGGAGCAGCCATCTCCAAGTTACAGACAGGGTCTGTACAACTTACTTTCTTTATTTTCCTTCTGTTGTTCACCGTTCTGCTCTTTGCAGAAATAGGTATTATGCTGAAGCTATCAAGAAAGGGCCGGAGGGAATCAAGAATTGAGAACTAAGGTTTCTTCAGTTCTATCTTTCAATATTCAATTCTCCATTTTTAAATTAGAACATTATGGACTATATATTTTTACAAAATTATTGGTGGTTCCTGGTATCGTTACTGGGAGCCCTGTTGGTGTTCCTGCTCTTTGTACAGGGTGGTAATTCCTTATTGTTCACGCTGGGACGCAATGACGAAGAACGTGCCTTGCTGGTAAACTCCACAGGACGCAAGTGGGAGTTTACTTTTACCACTTTAGTCACTTTCGGGGGCGCTTTCTTCGCTTCTTTCCCACTGTTCTACAGTACCAGCTTCGGCGGTGCTTACTGGTTGTGGATGATTATTCTTTTCAGTTTCGTATTGCAGGCTGTCTCATACGAGTTCCAATCCAAGCTGGGCAATCTGCTGGGCAAACGCACTTACCAATGGTTTCTGGTTATAAACGGCATTGTGGGTCCGTTGTTGCTGGGAGGAGCCGTGGCTACTTTCTTTACCGGCTCCAATTTCCTGGTTAATAAAGGCAACATGGGCAATGAACTGATGCCTGTCATCAGCAGTTGGGCCAACGGATGGCACGGACTGGATGCGCTGACTAATCCTTGGAATCTGGTCTTGGGATTCGCCGTATTCTTCCTGGCCCGTCTTTTGGGTAATCTTTATTTTATCAATAACATCCGGGATAAAGACTTGATTCCCCGTTGCCGCCGTCAGCTTATAACCGATGCGATTCCTTTCCTTATCCTGTTTCTGGCTTTCGTTATCCGCACTTTATTAGCCGACGGTTTCGCTGTAAATCCCGAAACAAAGGAAATTTATATGGAACCTTACAAGTATTTCCTCAATCTGATGGATATGCCCCTATTGCTGGTATTGTTCCTCATCGGAGTGGTCGGGGTTCTTTGGGGCATTGGAAAAGCTGTATTCAGCAAGACTGCCACCAATGGTATCTGGTTTGCCGGTCCCGGTGTCGTGCTCACTGTATTAGCTTTATTACTTTGCGCAGGATATAATAATACAGCTTACTACCCGTCTACAGCCGATTTACAAAGTTCGCTGACTTTGGCCAACAGTTGCTCCAGCGAGTTTACCCTACGCACCATGCATACGTTTCCATTCTGGTACCTTTCGTTCTGGCCTATATCATTTATGCTTGGCGTGCCATAGACCGCAAGCCCATTACCGCAAAGGAACTGGAACAAGACGGACACGCTTATTAAAGAGTCTTAATGGAGTATAGTGAAGGCATCCTGTTTTGCAAATAGCTGTAAACAGGATGCTTTCTATGTTAAATAACATTGTTTCAACCTATAAAATGAATAGAATATCTTGCAAATTTCCGAAAAATCCGTACCTTTGCATTGTGTTTTTCATAGTATTAGATTTAAGGTTAACAAAGGTTGGAGCAAGGCGTTGCTCCTTTTTTATATCTATTATAGGACACATAGCGTCCATAGTTGATTCATTTCCCATCTAGAAGTTATTTTCGTTTAAACTCTTCATCTAAAAGAAATATTATGATACAAGTGATGCATACAGTTGCGGATTACGTGCATGATGCCAGATATAGGATGCCGGATAGACCTCTTCCTTATTTTTATCAAGGATTTCTTTCAGAATACTGCATTTGTTCTCGCCCGTCACCAGAAAACAGGTATGCCGGGCTTCTATCAAAGGACGTCCCGTCATGCATATACGCACTGTTTTATTATAAGGATTGACGGACACCTCATACGGTTCCCCGGCGGTAAGAAGTTCCTGACGATCGGGGAAAATGGATGATGTATGCCCGTCCTCTCCTATCCCTAATAATACAAAATCAAAAACAGGCACACCGTCCATGGTCGGAACGGTGGTCTTGACTATGGAAGAATACTGTTTGGCTTCTTCTTCGGGAGCGCCCTCACCCACAATACGGTAGTAATGACTGGCAGGAATACCTACCTTGCCAAGCAGCAGACGATGGGCCAGGCCAAAGTTGCTCTGATCATCGCCAGGTGGCACGCAACGCTCGTCCACCCAATAGAAATAAATACGGGGCCAAGGGTATATGCAGCATATTCACGCTCCCAAACCTCAAAAAGTGTGGCAGGAGTAGTTCCTCCGGAAAGAGCAATGGTAAAAGGCCGTTCAGGCTCTTTATCCATCGCTTCCAATATATGAGTTATCAAGGCTTGCGACGCTTGTACAGGCGACGCATACAAGTTATGGTCAATCATCTTATTCACTATTTATTACTCAGAGTTTGCTGTTTAAATTTACTATTCACAGATGACGACTTACAATTTACAGTATAAATTGGAATGTGTCAGATTCTTGCACGGGTTTGTCCATTCGGCATGACTGCGGTTGATCAACACATCCGCTTCTTTCGGTCCCCATGTTCCTGCAGGATACCCATAAAGAGGAGTTTCGGGATGCTTCTTCCAGTAATCCAGAATCTTGTCAAAGTAAGTCCAGCTCTCGTCCACGGCATCGGAACGGGTAAAAAGTGTAGGATCACCCGCCAGACTGTCTTCCAACAGGCGTACGTACGCATCCCCCGTTTCCTGATCGTGCTGGTCATAGCTGAAATCCATCTCCATGGTTCCCATATAGAAACCGGCACCAGGTTCTTTCATGGCTATGCGCTGAAGAATTCCCTCGTCGGGCTGAATACGGATAATCAGTTCCTCGCCTTTGTACAAGCCCTCCTTCATTTGAAACATCTGCATAGGGGCCGGTTTGAAATGAATCACAATTTCGGTCACCTTGGTAGGCATCTGCTTGCCGGTACGGATATAAAAAGGTACTCCCTGCCAACGCCAGTTGTCCACATACAGGCACATCGCCACGTAGGTATCCGTACGGGAATCAGGATGAACATTCTTTTCTTCACGATAACCGATACGGTCGTCACCGGCAATATATTGTCCGCGGACAACGTTATCACGGATATACTCATCAGTCAGCGGACGAAGGGACTGATAGACTTTGATCACCTCGTTACGAAAACCATTCTTGTCAAACTTGGCAGGCGGTTCCATGGCAGTAATGGCAAGCAACTGCATCAGGTGGTTCTGTACCATATCACGCAGAGCTCCCGCCCCGTCATAATACCCTCCGCGAGTACCTATACCCATATTTTCCACCGCAGTGATTTCCACATGATCTATATAGTTACGGTTCCATATCGGTTCGTAAATGGTACTTCCAAAACGGGTCACCATAATATTCTGTACCGTTTCCTTGCCTAGGAAATGATCGATACGGTAAATATCCTCTTCTTTAAAATAAGCGGCATAGATCTTATTCAGTTTCTGAGCAGAAGCCAGGTCGTATCCAAAAGGCTTCTCGACAATGATACGCTTTAATCCGGGCTTTTTCAGCAAGCCCGCATCATGCAGATATTTCGGAATCAGTTCATAAAGCAATGGCGGAGTGGCCAGGTAGAATAAATAATTCCCATTATTCTCATATTGAGGTGAAAGCTCCTTCAGACGGTCATTCAGCAGAGAATAAGTGGTTTCGTCCGCCGGGTCCATGGACTGATAATGGACAGTAGAGAGAAAATCGTCCAATTTTTCCATCTCTTCTTTTGTAAGAGAACCGGACTTTATCAGTTCTTCTTTCAGATAAGCACGATAGGTTTCGTCCGTGTATGCAGTACGGGCACAGCCGATAATGGCAAAATGCTCGGGGAAGCGTTTCCCGTTATGTATCTTTATCAGGGCAGGCATCAGTTTGCGCCGGGTTAAATCACCGGATGCACCGAAGATGACCAAAAATAAACTATGTGGTAAACTCATGATTCTTTCTTTTAAAAATGAATGTATAATGCTTTGTGTTGCGACGTATCAATAGTTGTCTTCCCAATGTTCGTGGAAAAATTCCCCCCGTGGACTGTCCACACGCTCGAAGGTATGAGCTCCGAAATAATCACGCATCGCCTGAATCATATTGGCCGGGGAATGGTTGGTGGTCAGACCCAGAAAATAATTCAACGCTGCGGAAAGTACAGGTACGGGCAATCCTTCTTTCAACATGACGCCGATGTATTTCTTCCACGCGGGCAGGGCTTCCGTTACTTCCCGTCCGAAATGCTCGTCCAGCAACAGATGCGACAATCCCGGCGCACGGCGATAGGCCTCGGCAATGTCGTTCAAGAAAGCGGAACGGATAATGCATCCGGCACGCCACAACAGAGCGATGGTGGAAAGATCCAATTTCCAGCCATATTGCTCACTGGCAGTGCGCATCAGAGCAAACCCTTGCGCATAACCTATCAGACGGGCGGCATACAAGGTACTCTCCAATCCGGCCACCGTATCCTGATAATTATATACCGGATGATTCTCCACATGCATATAATGCTGGGACATCAGCACACGCAAGTTCTTCTCCGCCGACAGATTACGGGCAAAAACAGCCTCGGCAATCACGTCCAGCGGCGTATTGAGTTGCAGAGAGTTAATGACACTCCAACGACCCGTTCCTTTTTGTCCGGCAGCATCCAGAATGTTGTCGAGCAAATAACCGCCTCCTTGTTCTTTATGACGCAGAATGGCTGAAGTAATCTCTATCAGGTAACTGTGCAGGCGTCCTTTGTTCCATTGTTCAAAAATATCCGCCATCTGTTCGTTCTTCAATGCCAGCAGATGCTTCATGGCGAAATAAGTTTCAGCTATCAACTGCATATCCCCATATTCTATGCCATTGTGCACCATCTTCACATAGTGGCCTGCCCCACCGGGCCCCACCCATTCGCAACACGGAGTGCCGTCCTCGGCTTTTGCCGCAATACTTTTCAGCATCGGCTGAATGACCGGCCATGCCTCTTGCGCACCACCAGGCATGATGGACGCTCCATGCAGAGCACCCTCCTCACCTCCTGAGATACCGCAACCTACAAAGTACATTCCTTTATCATAAAGTTCCTTCACACGACGTTCCGTATCTTCATAATAAGAGTTCCCTCCATCAATGAGGATATCGCCCTTATCCAGTAAAGGAAGCAGCTTACCCATCAGTTCATCGACAGCCGGACCTGCCTGTACCATCAAGAGGATGACACGCGGAGCTTTCAGCGCTTCGACAAAATCCGTCAGTTCATTACTGCCTATGATACCTTTTCCTTTGGCACGGTTTGCTATAAAGTTATCTACTACATTTTCTTCTTTTCCGGGAACGGTACGGTTCCATACTACGACCTTCCATCCCTTGTCAGCGAGATTCAGAGCAAGGTTCTGCCCCATCACGCCTAATCCGATTAATCCTATATCTGCCTTTTCCATAAATTGTTCTTTTTATATTTAACAATTTAATAGGTAATTTGTTCAATAATTCTATCTTTGCAATTTGAACAATAGCACATTATCATGAAGAGGTTAAAAATCGGCTTATTAGCCGGATTATCATCGCCATCGCATTGGGTATAGGATTCGGAAACGTTCTTCCCGGCGAACTGGTGAGAGTATTTGTGACTTTCAACGGGATCTTCAGCGAGTTCCTGGGTTTCATCATTCCGTTGATTATTCTCGGGCTGGTCACTCCCGCCATTGCCGATATCGGCAAGGAGGCGGGAAAGATGCTGGTAATCACAACGTTGGTGGCATACGGCGCCACTTTGTTCTCCGGATTCCTGTCTTATTTCACCGGAGTGACTTTATTCCCTTCCATGATTGCTCCGGGAGCGCCGATAGAACAAATCAGTGAAGCGCATGACATTTCTCCGTTCTTCACCGTAGGCATTCCTCCGGTGATGAATGTGATGACTTCCTTGATCCTGGCCTTCACGCTAGGTCTGGGCATCGCACATCTGGATAGTACAGCGCTGAAAAACGTATGTAACGATTTCAAAGAAATCATAGTCAAGACCATCCAGACGGTGATTCTGCCCTGCTGCCTATCTATATATTCGGTATATTCCTGAATATGACTCATTCCGGACAGGTATATAACATTCTGATGGTATTCATTAAAATTATCGGAGTAATTTTCCTGCTTCACATCTTCCTGCTGGTTTTTCAATATACCATTGCAGCGCTGTTTGTGCACCGGAACCCGTTCAAACTACTGGGAAAGATGATGCCTGCCTATTTCACAGCATTGGGCACACAGTCATCGGCGGCCACCATTCCGGTGACTTTGCGGCAGACCATCAAGAATGGGGTTACGGAGGATATAGCCGGATTTGTCATTCCGCTATGCGCCACAATTCATCTGTCGGGAAGCACGCTGAAGATTGTCGCTTGCGCACTGGCACTGATGATTATGCAAGGAATGCCTTTTGATTTCCCCATGTTTGCAGGATTTATCTTTATGCTGGGAATTACAATGGTAGCCGCACCTGGAGTACCGGGAGGAGCCATCATGGCTGCATTGGGGATCCTGGCTTCCATGCTGGGATTCGGAGAAAGTGAACAGGCTTTGATGATAGCACTTTACATTGCCATGGATAGTTTCGGCACTGCTTGCAATGTGACGGGCGATGGGGCTATCGCATTGATTATTGATAAGTTTTTTCGGGAAGAAAAACCACCGGCCTATACAATAGAAAAAGCATTATCGAACTAAATAAGGCCAGAAAGAAAAAGATATTTTTAGAAACAGGGCAGTAACAAGTTGACATTTTTTCATTATCTTTGTTACTATAAAATAGAGAAAGGAGAAAAATCATGCGAAGAACCGAAATTGTAGATATGATACGCAGTATCCTCCACAAAGTAGCACCAAATGCCCAAATCATACTTTATGGATCGGAAGCTCGCGGAGAGGCTCGCCCAGACAGTGATATCGATCTGCTTATTCTTGTAGACGAGCCACAGCTTACTCCAGAATACGAGCAGGAAATTATCCGTCCGCTTTATGAACTGGAAGTAAAATCGGGAGTTATTATCAGCCCAATGATTATGCTGCGCAGATTATGGGAGAACCGTCCCTTTCAGACTCCGTTTTCGCTGAACGTAATGAATGAAGGGATAGTGTTATGAAGCAGGAACTATCTATCCCCCGAGCACCGCGTTGCTTGATTCAATACCGTATTGAACGAGTGTATAAGACTTTGAAAGAAGCTGACTATATGCGTGTGGGAAATTATTTTAACGCCGCCATCAACCGCCTTTATTATACCTGCTTTTATGCAGCCATCGGTTTGTTAAATAGCTAAGGGAATCGAGGCAGGCACCCACAATGGAGTAAAAATAATGTTGTCCTATCACTTTGTGCGCACGGAAATACTGAGTCTGGAACATGGCAGCACATTCAGCAACTTGTTTGACAAACGGCACAGTGGAGACTACGAAGACTTTGCCTATTGCGATGCCGCATTGGTAGATTATCTCAGACCACGTGCCGAAGCTTTCATCAAATCGGTAGAAAGTCTGGCTCAAGAATAAATGGATCGCTCCCAAACAAAAACAAACATATTCTTTCTGCCCTTCCATCGTCTTCATCCTGCCATTACGCTATCTCCAAGAGGAGGTAACGCAATGCAGAATAACAAACAAAAAAGGAAAACATGAGCTAGAATACAGCATCTGCCAAATGAATCCCACTGACACACGATGGGTACTGAAATTGTCCTCACCCAATGCCTTCGCACGATCGGTATATTTATAGGAACGCCCCACATATGCCAGGAAGAAGTGCAGATTGCTCTCCATCGGATAAAATTCTATTCCTCCTGCATATCCCCATGCCGTGCGATATTTACCTTTTTCCACTTCATCGCTTGCCTTATAAACGGAAGCCGTTTCATACATTCCTTTTGCAAACAAGTTCCACTTCGGGGCAAAACGATAATTCACATGCAACACATAGGACATATATTCGGCATTAAAAGCATTGTGTGCCTGATTATCAGTTCCTACTATACTAGTTATAATCCTTTACGGTCTACCCCTTCACGAGAATACATCCAGTCAAAATAGGCGTGCCATTTAGGGCTGAAATTAAATTCATTACCCAAAGCATAATAATACATCTTCTCGCCTTTCGTTTCGTTCATGACAGAGGCAGACCAACGGGTTTTGAAAACATCCAGAAAATTACCATTCCAGTTCAAGGTATAAACCAACGGCAGTTTGGTACGTTCCAAATCCCCATACATCTCCTCGGACGGCCCGTTCAGGCTGTTCAATACCTGAAATTGTATCTGCTGATAAGGATTATAGTTGTATGCCACATTCAAACCGGTCATGAAGTTACTCATGTGCTCTATCATGTCACTATATTCGTAAATATCAATCGGATTCAAATCAAATTCTATACCACCATACGAGGCACATTGCTTTCCGGCGAAAAATGAGAACTTATTTAATTTGATGCCTACTCCCGCCCAATCTATGCTGGTAGGTACATTATCTATATTGCCGGAACCATCGTTACCCCGATTCAGACGCTGACGGTAACGATAGCTCAACCAGTCATTGATATCTCCCTTCATCTCGATACGGAGTTGCTTCATTTCGAATGCGCCCCGATCAAATCCGGAGTCGTTCCATTTCATATTGAAATCACCGTGCATATTAAGATAGAGATTGAACTTGTCCGTTTTCTTCTTGATACCGGTGACTTCTTCAAACAGGCTTTTGTCACCGGCCATGAAATCACTTCCGGAAGATTGGGCATATAAAGGGTAAGTGCCTGAGACAGCAAAGGCTGTCAGGCATACTAACATTATTCTTTTCATAAGTCAAAGTTTTAGGTTGTAATGTATTCTCTTTTTTCTTTTATGCGCGCAAAAGAAAAAGAGATAAAAAGAAAAAGTGCCGGATGGACTAGTATACGTTGAAGTATTCCTGAATTTTCTTCCAGTCTTTTGTCTTAGTCAACGCCAGCATCAACAACACACGTGCCTTCTGAGGGTTCAACTCCTGTGAGGCCACAAATTGGTATTTATTATCATCCACCTCAGCATCCAATGTAGTCGGTCCGGTAGGAACACGGCTGGAACGCACTACCAAAATACCTTGTTGACGGGCCTTTTCCAACATCGGAAACAAATTCTGATGAATGTTGCCATTCCCCACACCGGCATGAACAATACCCTGATACCCATTATTCAAGAAAGGAGTCATGATATCAGCTTCTACATTGGAATAACTGTAAACGATACCTACTTTCGGCAACTTGTCAAGGTGGGTTACATCAAAATCGGAACCGGTGGTATGGCGTTTCAAAGATTCCATATTATAGAAAACCTTACCATTCAATACATATCCCAACGCACCGGAGTTAGGGGACTGGAAAGTCTGTACATCCACCGTATTGGTCTTCATGGCTCCGTGAGCTCCCAAAATCAAACCGTTCATGGCAATTACGACACCTTTTCCCTGTGATTCCCTGGCGGCGGCAGTGACTACTGCATTATACAAGTTCAGCGGTCCGTCCGCACTCATGGCCGTAGAGGGGCGCATGGCTCCTACCAATACAACAGGCTTGTCACTCTTCACAGTCAAGTTCAGGAAAAAGGCGGTTTCTTCCATCGTGTCAGTCCCGTGGGTAATCACGATACCGTCCACATTTCCACGGCTGAAAAGCTCGTTGATACGCTTGGCCAACGTCAGCCATACGGCATCATTCATGTCCTGAGAGCCGATTTTTACAATCTGTTCCCCAGTCACATTGGCTATTTTGTTCACTTCGGGAACCGCTTCCAGCAATGTGCTGATAGCCACCTGTCCGGCAGTATAATTTGTTTTAGTAGCCGAAGCGCCTGTTCCGGCAATAGTCCCTCCTGTAGCCAATATATGGATATTAGGCTTTTGGGCGACAGCAGCCAATGTGGTACATACCAGCATTGCCGCCATAAGGCTGAGTTTTCTTAATCCGTTCATAATCTTTTCAAGTTTAGGTTTTATTACTATAATAATTATTTGGAAATTTTGTTCACACACAGAGGAAGAAGATGCGCCGATGATATATATGTGCACATCGAATCATTATAAATGTTACAGGCAGAAGATTACTCATGTTACAGATGAAAGATTACTCATCTTCAAGCCTGACCGCACCTATCCCTTTCCTTTCTAGAATACCTGTATCAGCAGCAGGCCTACCACAATAGAAACAAGGGTAGCCACCATTCCGGGCATCATAAACGAATGGTTCAGAATCCATTTTCCAATACCCGTTGTTCCTGTACGGTCAAAGTTGATGGCTGCCACCACCGTAGGATAATTAGGGATAAAGAAATATCCGTTGACGGCAGGGAACAAAGCAATCAGCATCATCGGAGAAATACCCAGTGCTATTCCTAACGGTACAATAGCACGCACCGTAGCAGCCTGGCTATAAAGTAAAATAGACATGACAAACAATGCCAGACCGAACAGCCAGGGCATTTGACGCACAATCCCTTCAATAGAACCTGTCAGTTCTGTAATGTTTCCATTGATGAACGTATCCCCCATCCATGCAATACCAAAAATAGCGATTACCGCCTGCATTCCGGCAGGAAACACGCTGCCTTGTGTAGCCTTGATTCCATCCGTACGTGAAATGATAAGAATAATAGCTGCCGCACACAACATCAAGATCTCAATAATAGAAGGCATATCCAAAGCCGCACCGTTAAACACAGGACGCATAGCAGGGATAGAGCCGAATAATACAATCAGCAGTGTGGCAGCAATAAAGATAATCACCGAGATACGGGCGTGAAACATATTCTTCACATCGTTCAGTTCCACATGTTTTGTATCAATCATTCCGGCTTCCAGACGGCGCAGGTATTCAGGATCTTCCAACAACTCCTTGCCGACCTTTTTTGAAAGGAAAGCACCAACCAGCACACCGATTAATGTAGCAGGAATGGTAATCTTCAGAATATCAAACAAAGTAATGTCAAATCCTGTCAGCAGGCCCAGCAACGCTACGGTAGCGGCAGAGATAGGGCTGGCGGTAATAGCCTGTTGCGAGGCGATAACGGCAATGCCTAAAGGACGCTCAGGACGAATTTTAGTTTCCGTAGCTACCTCGGCTATGACAGGAAGCACAGAGTAGGCCACATGCCCTGTACCTGCGACAAAAGTAAACAGATAAGTAACCAACGGGCTCAGGATAGTCACCTGCGAAGGGTTACGGCGCAACAGCCGTTCCGCCAACTTCACCATATAGTCCAGTCCGCCGGCAGCCTGCATACAAGAGGCGGCAGAGATAACGGCGACAATCATCAACATCACATCAATAGGGGGAGCGGTAGGCTGAAGTCCGAAGACAAAAGTCAATATGGCAAGGCCTACACCTCCCATCACTCCCAATCCGATACCTCCCAAACGGGCACCTACAATAATAGCGACAAGTACAAATAGCAATTGCAATAACATGGTTTTATCCGTTTATAAATATACAATTTTAATTCCGAGAACAAAGATAGACCATTTCTGTTCTACAAACCTTAAAATTTCTAAGAATTTTTCCTTTTTTCACTACTTTCCCCCTAAAACATTCAATAAAAGTTAGTTGTTTTGTATAATGAATAATGTGCAAATTATTAAATTATTATATATGAACAGAATTTGCAACCTTTTTGGAATAAAGTATCCCATCATACAGGGAGGAATGGTATGGTGTAGCGGTTGGAGACTGGCCTCCGCAGTAAGTAATGCCGGAGGGCTGGGACTGATAGGAGCAGGCTCCATGCATCCCGAAACCTTGCGCGAGCACATACGGAAATGCAAAGCGGCGACAGACAAGCCTTTCGGAGTAAACATTCCGCTGATGTATCCCGAAATAGACATCCTTATCAATATGGTAATAGAAGAGGGTGTGAGAATCGTCTTCACCTCTGCCGGAAATCCAAAGACTTGGACAGAACACCTGCATGAGCACGGCATCATTGTGGCCCATGTAGTGGCAAGCACCAAGTTTGCCGCCAAATGCGAAGAAGCAGGCGTAGACGCATCGTAGCCGAAGGATTCGAAGCAGGAGGACATAACGGACGGGAGGAAACGACCACCCTATGTCTTATTCCAGCCGTCAGACAGATTACCACTGTGCCGTTGATGGCTGCCGGAGGTATCGGATCGGGAGAAAGTATACTAGCCGCTATGGCATTGGGGGCCGACGGAGTGCAGATAGGCACGCGCTTCGCATTAACCGAAGAGAGTTCCGCTCATTTCACATTCAAAGACCGATGCCTGCGACTGAACGAAGGAGATACCCAACTGACATTGAAACAGCTCTCTCCCGTCCGGCTGGTCAAAAATGATTTCTTCAAACAAGTGGAAGAAGCGGAAAGCCGTGGCGCGACAACGGATGAACTACGCACTTTGTTAGGAAAAGGACGTGCAAAAAAGGGAATCTTTGAAGGAGATTTATTCGAAGGGGAACTGGAAATAGGACAAGTCGCATCCTGCATACATAAATTACAGACGGTGGATGAAGTGATGAAAGAACTGGTGGAAGATTTCAATGCCGCATTAAACAGGGTCAATGAGTTGCAAAGACTTATCTGATGGTGCGGACAATGAAACGATCAAAAAAACCGGAGAATGAATCAAAAACAAGATGAACATTCTAAAGATTACAGATTGTAACCGACAAATACATAAAAGTGGATGTGTCCAAATTCAGTTTTTGGAAATATGAACTTATAATCTGAAATTTGAGCATCCTAAAAGACTAAGAAAGGGTCGTATCATTACTCCATACAGAGCTTGATACGACCCTTTTAAGTGTTATAATTACTATCTGTAACCTTCAGGAGCAGTCATTTTTGTTTTGACACGCCTAATGCATAAAATTAAGTTATTCTACTTACACCTTCTCTTATTAAACAAATTAGCACTCAGGAATCCCACCAAAAATATCAGCAACGTTCCGAATACGATAGCCAGATTAGCATGTACAAAAGGGGATATCACAATCCAACAAACCAGAATTACCCCACAAACGACTCCCAGTACCGCATCAAAATTACGTGCCTTCCTCGAAATATACCCCAGTAGAAACAGTCCCAACATGCCTCCGCTGAAAATAGACGCCAACGCCCACCAAGCATCTAGCGCACTTTGCACACTCATAAAGCAAAGGCCACCAGAATTCCTGCCACTCCTACTCCCACACTAGAGAGTTTCAGCACCAACATCCGTTCCCTGTTTCCGGCATGTTTGCGGAAACGCTGGTAATAATCCGTCAGAATGATGGTAGACGAACTAGTGACACTGGTCGCAATGGTACTCATACCTGCGGCAAAGATAGAAGCAATCAGCAGGCCTGTCAACCCCACCGGCAACTCATTGACTATAAAGAACGGAAAGACATAATCCGCCCCCACTCCGTCGGGCAAGACCCCCGGATGCACTTTATAGAACGCATACAGCCCGGTCCCTATCATAAAGAAGACAGCCGAAACGGGAATAAACAAATATCCTCCGAACAAGGCCGAGAACTTAGCCTCCTTCTCATTCTTCGCCGTATGATAACGTTGCACATAACTCTGGTCTATACCATAGTTCTGCAAATTGGTAAATACGCCATAAATCAGGCACACCCAAAAAGTGGACTCACTTAAACTGCTTCCAAAACTTCCCAAGCTGAATTTTCCATCTTCCATGGCGATGGAGAAAGTCTGTGCCGGACCTTCGGGCATGTCAAAAAGCAAGATGAACATACATACCAGCGCACCGCCAATCAGAATAATCCCCTGTATGGCCTCTGTCCAAATGACAGCTTTCATGCCGCCCAGCATGGAATAAAGTACAATAGCCACACTGGTCACAATAATGATGGTCTGGATATTCCATCCCAGCAATACATTCATGGGCAATGCCAACAAATACAGAATAGAGCCTGTACGTGCAATCTGGGTGAGCAGATAACAGGACGAGGCATATATACGGCCCAAGGGCCGAAGCGGTTTTCCAGGAAACTATAAGCCGATATACTGTCCTGGCTTCGGTAAAAAGGCACGAAGTAACGAGCCGCAAAATAAGAAGCTATAGGGATAGACAGGCTGAATACAAACGCATTCCAATCTCCCGAAAAAGCCTTTCCCGGATATCCCAAATAACTGATACTGCTGACATACGTGGCAAAGATGGACATCCCCACCACCCAGCCGGGCAAGCTTCTGCCGGCAGAAGTGAACTCCTCGGAAGTACCTTTCTTCTTAAAGAAAGAACAACCGAAGGCCACGACTCCGCCGGTAAACAGCAAAAAGACGATTATATCAATGATATGCATACAGACCGAGCATTTAAGGTTTCAACTCCGGACAAAAAGGGAGTGCCTCCAACGCCTTGCGTATCTTCTCGCGTTCCGGAGCATTGAAGCGATGGAAAGGAGCCGCAACAAAATCATCACAAACGCCCAATAAAGACAACGCGCATTTCAATCCCTTCAGATAACTGGAACCATGCTGGCCCACAGTATAAATACTGCTGCTTATCTGCATCACCAGGGGTTGAAGACGGCTCACCGTTTCCATGTCACGTGCCAAGGCGGCATTATACAGGTCTACATACAATTCCGGAAACATATTGGCACCTCCATTGATACCTCCGTGTCCACCCAGTAACACACACTCGGCCGTAATTTCCTCCGGTCCCACCAGCATGGCGAAATCCGGTCGGTCCTTCATGGCATACATCACGGACTGGAAATAAACGGCATTGGCCGAACTATCCTTGAATCCCACCACCTGAGGGTTACGGGCAATGCGCTGTATCGTAGCCGGAGCAAAATTCACTTTTGTATGCGACGGCATATTATATAAGAAGATAGGCAACGGCAACTGAGGGATAAGGTCTTCATAAAATTCGGCCAGTTCAGGCTGCCCCGGAGCAAAATAGTAAGGGGGAGCGGAAACTACGGCTGAAGCACCACACTCGGCCCCCACATGTGCCAGATGAATACTTTCTACAATTGATGTATCGGAAATACAAACCAGAACCGGAAGTCTTCCGGCATTGATACGGCAAGTTTCCTTTATCATTCATGCGGAGCCGGTAACTGATGCTCTGCGCCTCTCCAGTCGGTACCAGTATAATATCCGTGCACTC
>ENA-OQEX01000220-OQEX01000220.1-human-gut-metagenome-genome-assembly--contig:-NODE-220-length-32888-cov-6.489973_pt1 | contig 32888 bp, 50 predicted proteins | sample MGYA00242802_ERZ504649 | MGnify/ENA primary metagenome ERZ504649 (study PRJEB26092, sample SAMD00036194) | human gut metagenome | host: Homo sapiens | study: EMG produced TPA metagenomics assembly of...
CCAAAGCAGGTACTGCCGCAGCCAAACAGGCGGCAGCCGCCCGCCCGGAAGGGGTGACCACCCTGACCGCAAAACGCCTTTCTGAGATCAGCATGACCGAAGAAAAAGCCGTATTCTGACCGGCATTTCAGAGCTGGACCGTGTACTTGGCGGCGGCATTGTGCTGGGCGGCGTTGTGCTTTTGAGCGGTGAGCCGGGTGTGGGCAAATCTACTATGCTTCTGCAGCTGTGCGGTGCCATTTCCAACCAGCACAGCGTTTTGTATATCACTGGCGAGGAATCGGTGCGGCAGGTCAAGCTGCGCGCTGCCCGGCTGAAAGTGCCGCAGGATAACATCTTTCTGGCAGCGGAGAATGATGTGGACGAGATCTGCGGCCTGATCGAAAAAGAAAAGCCGGATCTCGTGGTCATCGACTCCATCCAGACGATGCGCTGCATGGATATCTCGTCCTCCGCCGGTACGGTAAGTCAGGTCAAGGAAAGTGCGGCCCGCCTGCTGGCCGTGGCCAAAAAACAGGAGATCCCCATGTTCATTGTGGGCCATGTGAACAAGGACGGTGCCATTGCAGGCCCAAAAGTCATGGAGCATATCGTGGATACGGTACTTTACTTTGAGGGCGATAAAATGCTGCCGTACCGCATCCTGCGTGCGGCCAAGAACCGTTATGGCTCTACCAATGAGCTGGGCATGTTTGATATGACGGGGCAGGGCCTTGCTGAGATCGAAAACCCTTCACAGATGCTGCTGGAAGGCCGTCCTCTTGGCGTTTCCGGCAACTGTGTGGCCTGTACCATGGAGGGCAGCCGTCCTATTTTGAGCGAAATTCAGGCCCTTGCAACCAAAACCAATTTTCCAGCACCGCGCCGTGCCTGCAGCGGCTACGACTACAACCGCATGAATCTGCTGATCGCTGTGCTGGAAAAGCGTGCAGGGTATTTCTTTGGCAACCTGGATGTATATATCAACATCGTGGGCGGCATTGCGCTGCGTGATACTGCCTGTGATCTTTCTGTCTGCTTGAGTATGGTCTCCTCGCTGCTGGACAGGCCCGTCAGCGATAAGCTGATTGCCATTGGCGAGGTCGCCTTGGCGGTGAAGTGCGCAGCGTACCCAATCTGGAACAGCGCCTGCATGAGGCAGAGCGTATCGGCTTTGAACGTGCGGTGATCCCGAAGCACAGCCTGAATCATCTGAGTCCGGCAGATTATCCTGGAATGCAGCTGATCGGCGCGGCTTATATCACCGATGCGATCAATGCCCTGAAATCTGACCGCTTATAAGAGGAAAAACAATGTCGATCTATCTGGACGAGAAAAATCCCGGCAAGCACAAGCCCTTCGATGATGCTGCGCCGGACATTGTAGAATACGTCCGCTATCTGGAAGTGATCGCGGGCAAAAGCGCAAACACGGCGTTCAGCTACTACTGTGATCTGCGCGGATTCAGCCGTTTTATGAAGCGCCGCCGTGGGCTTGTGCCCGAAGACAGCGAGATGAAGGATATCGACCCCAAAGGCTGGACACCGCATTCTGGGCCTCCGTAACAAAGGAGGATATCTACGAATATCTGTACTTTTTAAACCGCGAGTGCGGCAACAAAAAGTCCTCAACGGCCCGGCGGCTGGCAAGCCTGCACGGCTTTTATGATTACCTGGTCAATCAGGTCAACCGGCTGGATGCTGATCCGACTGCGGCCATCCACCCACCCAAACAGGATAAGGTACTGCCCAAATATCTGACGGCGGAGCAGTCCATGGAGTTATTGGAAAGCACGCAGACCCAAAGCGATTTTCCGGAGCGGGATTATTGCATGGTGACGCTGTTTTTGAACTGTGGAATGCGTCTGGCAGAGCTTGTCGGCATGAATCTGGACGACATTGATTTGGAAAACCGCCAGATACGCCTGTTTGGCAAGGGCCACAAGGAGCGCATGGTTTATCTGAATGATGCCTGCATGGAAGCATTGCGGCTGTATCTGGGCAAACGCAATACGATGGAGGGACTTCTGCCACAGGAAAAGGCGGTCTTTATTACCCGACGGCGCAAAGAGCGTATCTCGAACCGCAGGGTAGAACAGCTAGTGACCGGTGCAATGAAAGCAGCCGGATTAAAAGGCTTTTCCACACATAAGCTGCGCCACACTGCCGCAACTCTGATGTATCAGACTGGTAATGTGGACATTCTGACTTTAAAGCAGCTGCTGGGCCACAGCAACGTGTCTACCACACAAATTTATACGCACCTACAGGAATTTCAGGTGCGTGCGGCTATTGAAGAAAACCCGCTGGGCAAGGTCAAAAAGCCCAAAGCCTCTTCTCACTTCTTGGATACAACAGAAAAGGAAACAGGGGAGACAGCAGAGGATTCAGCTCTGGATGAGGAACTTTCGTCTGTGCCCATGAAAGCCTTTGAGGGTGCGGCTCAGGATGGCATCGGGCTGGATGCTTCCGTGCTTGCAATGAAGCCTGATGCGAGCGCCGGAAACGGAAATTCCTGAACCACATAAGAATACCCATAAAATGAAACGATACCGTCTGTGACGCGTCCAAAGTGCGGATATGTCATCGGCGGTATTTTTATAGATATATTTATATAAATATAAATAATGGAATGATAAGCTGTGATCTGGCCAGCGATTTGAAATCGTACGAGCAAATGGTCGTTCACAGAAAAATAAAAAGATCAGAATGACCACAGAACTTATAGCAACATAAAAAGAGAATCTGGAAAAATAAAATGCAAGCGCGCATGGCAGCGGCAGACTGTGCAGCATTTGTAATTTGTAAGTCCATAAAAAGATTGTAGCACCAAAATACTAATGAGACACAAAAATATAAAAAACGCAAAAGTTGAATCATACGGTATTACAGATGGCTGCAGATCCGCAGGTCGCGGAAAAAGGCCAGATTCAGGAAAATAGAGATTTTTCGCTTCCCTATATTTCGCATAACGTGCATTATACGAAAATTATGCGCTCAAAAAATAAGACCGCCCTTCTCTTCTGGTTATGAGTTCAGCGGTCTTAAAATACTGATGGCTGTATGGTGTTGGGTTCAGAATGTTATCGCTTCTTCTCCCTTGGTGATGCTATGCTGATACTTTTTAATTTAAAGTGAACCCGGCAAGCTGCTCGGCCTGCGGCTGTGTGCCAAAGTATGCACAGATCGCTTCGTAATAAACGCGGGCTGTTTTTTTACAACCTTCTTCGCTGCCGAACTGTGCAACATCTGCTTCATTCGTTACAAAGCATTGCTCTGCCAGCACTGCCGGACAATTTACATCTTCCAGCAACGTAAAGCTTCGCTCTGCACGCACCTCGGTGTGGGTGCTTTCCACCAGTTGCTTCTGATCGTTTTCCAGATAATAAATGTATCGGACTCCCCCGCGCCCACGCAGAGATGCACCTGCAGCCTGCATTCCTTTGGCAAGCAGCTGCGCAAAGTAAAAGCTTTCCTGATGCCAAGTCCGGCCCGGCACTGCCGGATAGCACTCAAAGCCGGATGCAGTGGAGCCATTTGCAGCTGAGTTGCCGTGGATGGAAAGCAGCAGCTGCGGTGCCTGTTCGTCCGCTCTGGCGGCACGCTGGGCGGGCGTAGCGGTTTCATCAAAGCTGTCACGGGTCTGCAGCGGAATAAAATTAGAGTCCTGCTGCAGCAGCCGGATCAGTTCCGAGGCGGTTGCTGCGGTCATATCTTTTTCTTCGATCACTCCCCTTGCACCCGGTCTGTACCACCGTGCCCAGCATCGATCACCACGCGGTAAGGCGGATCACCGACCTGCGGACGGAATTCTTCACCGGCGATGCTTTCCGCTGGCTGAGCTGTCTGCAGAGTCAGCGCTGCATGCCAGAGTGAGCTGCCAAACCAGATGCCCACTGCGCAAAAAAGCAGAATGACCGTATTTTTGAGCACATGAGAAGTCTGTTTTCGTCTTTTTGAGTGCGCGGCATTGGAATATCGTTTTGCCATTTTGGCTTACATCCTTATATTAGCATTCTTTATAGAATACGATTCTGCTCTGCAAATTCCTTCAATGTGAGAAAAAGCTACCCGAAAAATCCTTCGGATAGCTTTTTCTTTATTTCAGCTCTACCACGGTCACGCCGCTTTCACCCTCGCCATAACGGCCCAGACGGAAGCTTTTGACCATGCGGTTGCCGCGCAGATGCTTGTGGATAGCTGTGCGCAGCGCACCGGTTCCATTGCCGTGGATCAGATAAACCACTGTCTGTCCGTTCAGGATGGCACGGTCGATAAAGGAATCCACCTCCGGCAGCGCTTCGTCCACCGTCAGGCCCAGCAGATTGCATTCCATCTTGGCGGAACGCTGTACCCTCTCTACCCTGCCGTTCGGGCGGTTGGCATCGCCGGTCAGGCGGGAATAGCGTTGCTGTGCTTTAGTCTGCGGTTTCTTTTCCTTGACCAGCTTTTCCGGCTGTTTCAAGCCCTTGAGCGGAACTTTGGTCTTGATGATGCCTGCACGCACCAGAACATCGCCGTTTTTATCCGGCAAGGCCAATACGGTGGCCAGCTGGTTCAGCTCTGCAATGCAGACCTCCTGCCTACCTTGACCTCTTTCAGCGGCACAAATTCCTTGACGGGGTTATGCACAGCCTCGGAGCCGATAAACAGCTTTTCCGATTCTTTTTTGGCGATCTCGCGGGCGCGCTGAGCTTTCTGCTGGGTGCTCATGCGCTCGTCCTTCTGCAGCTGACGCAGTTCGTCGGTCAGGGCGTAAGCCTGACTTTCCACCTGCTGTGCCAGCGCACGAGCTTGGCACGGGCAGCTTCCAGTTCATTTTCGCCCTGACGGATCAGCTCATCACGCTTTTTCTGCGCGGCTTCCAGCTGGTGGGAAGCTTCATTTTTCAGCTCTTCCACCTCGTTCTGGCTTTCCTTCAGCTGCAGCTTCAGATCATCCAGCTGTCCCAGAACGGCATCCAGACGCTTATCCTCTGCGGAAAGATGCTGCTGTGCCGCTTCGATCACGCGCTCCGGGATGCCCAACTTTTCGCTGATGAGGAACGCATTGGATTTGCCCGGCACGCCGACGCTCAGCTTATAGGTCGGGCGCAGCGTTTCCAGATCAAACTCACAGCTGGCATTGACAACGCCCTTGGTTTCCAGAGCAAACACCTTCAGCTCAGCGTAGTGAGTGGTGGCCATCAGCAGCACGCCGCGGCGGCGCAGCTCTTCAATGATGGCCACAGCCAGCGCAGCACCTTCGGCGGGGTCGGTACCGGCACCAAGCTCGTCCAGCAGCACCAGTGTGTGCGGCATGGCAAGCTCCAGAATGCCGGTGATCTTTTTCATATGACCGGAGAAGGTGGAAAGGCTCTGCTCAATGCTCTGTTCATCGCCGATATCCACCAGAAATTCGTCAAATACGCAGATCTCGCTGCGCTCGTCAGCCGGGATCAGGAAGCCGCACTGCGCCATGGCGCACAGCAGGCCCGCTGTTTTCAAGGTGACAGTTTTGCCACCGGTGTTCGGTCCGGTGATGATCAGCGAATCGTAATCTCTGCCCAGAGCAATATCCACAGGCACGCACTTTTTAGGATCGATCAGCGGGTGGCGCGCACGGATCAGCGAGAAGGAATCGTCGGTGCGGACAGCAGGCTTGAATGCCTTGAGATCCAAAGCCAGCCGTGCCTTTGCCAGCAGAACATCAATCTCCAGCATAGCCTTGTAGCTGTACTGGAACTGCGGCTCAATGGCGGCCACCTGTGCGGTAAAGGCCACCAGAATGCGCTCGATCTCCTGCGCTTCCTGCGCACGGTACTGCAAAATGCGGGCATTGGCTTCCACAACGGCCTGCGGCTCCACAAAGACGGTGGCTCCGGTAGACGAAACATCATGAATAATGCCGCTCACCTCACCGCGGTATTCGCTCTTGACCGGCACAACATACCGGCCATTGCGCATGGAAACCACGCTTTCCTGTAGATACTTGGAGGTATCCATATTGCGGACCATGCTCTCCAGACGGTCACGGATGCTGTTCTCCGTTGCGCGGATCTTTTTGCGCAGATCGTTCAGGGTATAAGAGGCCGTGTCTGCCATGCATCCGGTGCCAGAATGGCGCTGGAGATCTGCTGTTCCAGGCCCGGCTGCGGTGCCAGCGCATAGAACAGATCGTCTGTAGGCAGAGCGTCGTGCTCCGAAGCACCATACCAGCTTGAAAGATTCTGAAAATTGCGCAGTGCACCAGCCACCATCAACAGCTCGCCCATTGAAAGTACGCCGCCTTTTACGGCGCGGGCCGCCAGCTGACTGACATTCTCCACGCCGCCAAAGCGCGGGGAGCCGTTTTTGATCAGCAGGGTGTTGATGGCATCGGTCTGTTCCAGCGCATAGCGCACCTCGTCCGGGTCGCACTGCGGCTGAGTGGCAAGCAGCATTTCGCGCGCTTCCTTGCACACGCAGCCCTCTGCGGCACGGGCGATGATCTTATCCAGTTCCAGAGTTTTTAAGTAACTTGTTTCCATAGGTTCCCTTTATGCTCAGGGCAGCAGGGTCTTTAAAAAGTCATAGCTTTTCAAAGGCTTGTCCATGTGGGTCAGTGCATAGCGCTCTGCCACTGCGGAAAGCTTTTCCAGACTGCCCACAGAAATTTTGAATGCAAATATTTTTTTGTCGTCCACAAGGCAGATGTGCCGCAGCGCATACAGTGCGCCCTGATCAAGGTTGCAGGTCTTTCCTGCTTTTGCGGCGCAGTCTGCACAGAGCAGATGACCTTCCTGCACATCCAGATAGAACGCAGCACCATCATAGGCGCTGCAATCGCGGCAGCACACGATCTGCGGCATAAAGCCGCACTCGCTCATGGTGCGCAGTTCAAACACGGCCTTGATCACCCGCAGATCCGTTTTGCTCTCGCTGATCATATAGAAACAGTTGAGCAGCAGCCGAAGCTCCCGCTGTGCCTCCTGCCCGGTGGGCGAAAGGGTCATTGCCATTTCAGCCATATACATGGCAAGGCTCATGCCCTCAATGCTGGACGAGATGCCGTGAAAGACATTTTTCACTTCTGCTTCCCGCACAGTGTACATGTTGCGGCCCGGCACCAATGTGAACTCGGAGTAGCAGAACAGCCCGCACGCGCTGAACAGCTTGCTCTTCAGCCGCAGGCTGCTCTGCGCTGCTGCCGAGATCACGCCCAGTTCCGGTGTCAGGATCGTCAGAATGCGGTCCGACTCCTTATAGCGGGTCTCCTTCAGCACCAGACCCGTGGTTACAAAGGCTTCCATTTTCTTGGTCCTCTGCCGGTTTTTTTTCCGGCCGCTGTTGTTTATAATCGAGATAACGAAGAATGTTTCCCGTGCAGGCAAACGCCTGCCAGCTTGCTTGTGCATCCATTTGCAGCACCTCTTCCCTGTTACGGATAGTGTCAGGTTTATTTTAACCGTTCATCCAAGGGAATTCTGTCCTGCTTTGGCAAGTGTCAGCGGTTATTGGTGTTCTGCTTGAAGCCAAAGTTGTTCAGCAGGAACTCGTTATCGCGCCAATCGGATTTTACCTTTACCCAGCACTGCAGATTGACGCGGCAGCCCAAAAACTCTTCGCAGTCTGCACGGGCAGCACTGGCAATTTTTTTCAGCATTGCACCGCCTTTTCCAATGACCATGCCCTTGTGGCTTTCGCGCTCGCAGTAGATATTTACATCAATATCAATCAGGTCGGTGCCCGGGCGCTCTTTGAAGCGCTCCACCACAACAGCAATGCCATGGGGGATCTCGTCGCGCATGAACAGCAGGGCCTTTTCACGGATGACCTCCGCCACAAGCTCCTTTTCCGGCATATCCGTGTAGGCATCATCATCAAAATAATGCGGGCCTTCCACAGCATAGCGGCTCAAAGCATCGAACAGCACTTCGCAGCCGTCGTTATCACGGACGCTGATGGTGTAGATATCGTCGAATACACAATGCCTTCAGCTCTTCTTTGCGGGCTTCCAGATCAGCAGGCTCCTTGACAAGGTCGGTCTTGTTGATGACTGCAATTGCCGGGCCGCCGCTGCTGCGCAGCATATCCACCAGCACCATTTCCGATTCATTCAGTGCGCCGTAAGGCTCAAACAGCATCATGGAAACATCCACATCTGCAATGGAATCGCTGGCAGTCTTATCCATCCGTTTACCCAGTTTGTTGCGTGCCTTGTGCACACCGGGTGTATCCAGCAGCACATACTGCAGCGGCCCGCGGGTGATCACGCCGGTAATGCGGGTACGGGTGGTCTGCGGCTTGGAAGTGACGATGGCTACCTTTTCGCCAACCAGAAGGTTGGTCAGACTGGATTTGCCAACATTGGGACGGCCAATGACAGCCACAAAAACGGAAGAAGTATCATAATGCCCCTGAATGGGTGTAGCGTTACTCAAAATCTAGCTCCTGTCTGTATTGTGCGGCAACCGCACGGTGAATCAATTACTCGGTATAGCTTACGGTGCGCGGCAGGCCCAGCTGCAGCAGAACAGCTTCCTCTTTCTCACGCATCCGCATGGCTTCCAGACCGCCATTTTCGTGGTCGTAGCCCAGCAGGTGCAGCATGGAGTGCACCGTCAAGAACGCCACCTCACGCTGCAGCGGATGGCCGTAGAGGTTTGCCTGCTCCTGTGCACGCTCCATACTGATGACGATGTCACCCAGCATTTTGCAGCCGTTGTTCTCGTCAACATCATATTTGCCGTCTACACCCAGAGGGAAGCTCAGCACATCGGTGGGCATGGGCTTGTTTCGGTACTGGTTGTTCAGCTCAGCAATGGCGGCGTTATCCACAAAGGTCACGCTGATCTCTGCAGGAGCTTCAAAATGCTCATACTCCAGCACGGCATTACAGGCACGGCGGATGAGAATGCGCAGACCGGAAGGAACCTTGACGGCCTTCTGTGAATTGGTGATCAAAACTTTATTGGACATAAATCAGTCCACTCCTTTCTGTTTTTGATGGCTTTATATGAATTCTGGTGATTTTATTTTTCAGGGTGTGCAGCCTTTTCGTAAGCCTTGATAATTTCCTGCACAAGACGGTGGCGCACAACATCTTTCTCAGTAAAATAGCACTGTGCAATCCCATTTACATTTTTAAGCACGTGCAGTGCATCCACAAGACCGCTGCGGGTGCGTTCCGGCAGATCGATCTGGGTCACATCACCGGTAACCACCACCTTGGAGCCGACACCCATACGTGTGAGGAACATTTTCATCTGCTCCGGTGTGGTGTTCTGTGCCTCATCCAGAATGATAAAGGAATCATCCAGCGTGCGTCCGCGCATATAGGCAAGCGGTGCAACCTCAATGATCTGCTTTTCCACAAGGCGCTCGTAAGTTTCGGCACCCAGCATATCAAACAGGCCGTCATACAGCGGGCGCAGATAAGGGTCTACCTTCTGCTGCAGATCACCGGGCAGAAAGCCCAGCTTTTCACCTGCTTCCACTGCCGGGCGGGTGAGCACGATACGGGAAACATCCTTGGCTTTAAAAGCCTTTACCGCCATGGCAACGGCCAGATAGGTCTTGCCGGTACCCGCCGGGCCAACGCCAAAGGTAATGGCATTGGTGCGGATGGCATTGAGATATTCCTTCTGGCCCAGTGTTTTGGGCCGGATCGGCCGTCCCTTGACCGTTACGGTAACAAAATCTTCGGTCAGTTCCTTGACCCGCTTTTCTGCTCCGTCGTGCGCCAGACTGATGCAGTAGCGCACGGTCTGGTCTTCCAGCGGTGTATGATTCTCGATCAGAAGCAGCATTCCCTCCACAGCGCGGCTGGCCGCGGCAACATTGGCCGGTTCGCCTGAAAGCGCAGCTGCGTGCCCCGCAGACCGCCGTAACAGAAAATTCGTTCTCCAGCAGACGGATGTTCCGGTCGCAGTTGCCAAAAACAGCTGCGGCGACCTCTACACTATCCAGTTCAATATTCTTTTCTGCCATGTGCTCCTCCTGAAAGGATATATTTTAATGCTTCTATTGTACCACCAAAATCTCGAGAAGAAAACTGTGAAAAGTACACAAAATATTTTCATCCGTTCCATCGGTTTTTTCATACGCCAAGGCAGCTGCCCATGCAAAGCGTCAGCGGCAAAAAAGAAAATGCAGGAACAGGAATGCATCCTGTACGAATGATCTTGTCAAGACCTTTTGTGCCACAACCACAGAGAAAAACAAAACATATCTTTGGCCAAAAAAACAATAGCAAACTTCTCCCCTGCGTGCTACAATAGCAAGCGTTGTGCGGCTTGCACCCGGCCGGCCGCTCCGGAATACTGAAATCAAAGGAGAAGGAACCATGGAACAACTTTTTCTGATGCCCGGTGAAGAACGCTGCGAACGCTTCAAGGATGGCAACGGTATTCCGAGAGTTCACTACTCCTATCGCTCGATGCACGGTGCATTCTTCGACTGCGAGAGCCGCAGTTTGGAGGAAGCCCAGCGCCTGTGTGAGGACTGGCTGGTAGGCCAGGACCGCTGCTACCGCAACTGAAATGAAAAATAGAAACCTCCGCTTCCCTGTCGGTACTGCCGCCGGGAAGCGGAGGTTTTGCTTTTTACAGTTTTATTTCCACAGTTGAGCGCAGACAAGTTCCAGCACACTGCCCGCGATGCAGCGGGCCTTATCCGAAATGAGAAAGCAGTTGGAAAGCTCCTCTTTGCGGGGGTCTATATCGGCCACCTTAAAACCGGGCGTTACCGGATAACTGCTGCGCAGAAGCCCGCGCAGAATGCCCGTGATCTGCGTGGTCACAGAGATCATGGCACCATCTGCCGTGCGGATCTGCGCAATGGTCTCACCCGCTTCCACAATATCTCCAATTTCGCGGAGATCCATAAATATACCGGCCGTGCGGCATGGATCACGCGCTCTTTTCCGTAGCCGCCAATGATTCCGGGAATGCCGGTATCGGGGATGGCACTGCCTTCCCGAATGATGCGTCCCAGCCGGTGGCCGCGTTTGGTCTCCACCACCACATCCACATCCTGCCCGGCCGTGAAACCGGGGCCGAGTGCAATGGTCAGGGGTGCCATATCCCGCGTTGTGCCAAGATTCTTTTTGGCAAGGATCGCATCCACAAGGACATCCGGCTTTGCGGGCGCAATGCTTTTGCCTTGCGGGTCTACCAGAACAGGAACGGCATTCTGTTTCCAGATTTCTTCTGCCTGTGCCAGAGTTTCGATCCGTACCGCACGCAGACCTTCAACGGCGGTCTCACCTTCATAAACGGCTTCGCACAGAGAAACCTGCCGCCGGATCGCCGCCGGATGCTCCGCTTCCAGCACCAGCACACGCAGGCCTGCGCTCCACAGCCGGTGAATGGTGCCGGTAGCAAGGTCGCCACCGCCGCGCACAAGGATCAGTGCATCCTTCTTCATTTGATCTCCTCTCCGGGCTGGAGTCGAGTCAATACGATCTCCATAGACCCACCGCAGGCAGCAATTGCTGCATCATCATTTTTGCCGTCTGCCGAAAAATGCAGCCGTTGATACGCCGGAGCAGCTCCCGTCAGCATTTCCTGTGCAGCCAGAATGGTGCGGTGCTCCATAATACCGCCGCCCACGCTGCCCACAATAGAGCCGTCTGTGCGAACCAGCATTTTTGCGCCGATTTCCCGCGGCGTAGAGCCGTGCCGCGCCGCAATCACGGCAAGCACCGCCTGCTGCCCGGCGGCATCTGTCTGAGCCATGGCTTCCAGAAGGGCAGATGAAAAGCTCTCCGTCTGCGGCCGCGCATTCTTGATCGATACGATCTGTGCCAGAATGGAAAGTGCGATCTCCTCTGCCGTCTGTGAGCCGATGGAAAGCCCGATGGGGGCGTACAACGCCTCCACTCTTTCGGCATCGATACCGGCTTCCAGAAGTTGACGGCGCACCAGTGCGGCACGCCCACGGCTGCCCATCATGCCAACATAGGCTGCAGGCTTTTTTAATATCACTTTCAGGCAGTCCACATCAAATGCATGTGCCCGGGTGACGACCACAAAATAAGTCTCTGCGCCGTCAGGTACCTGCGCAAGCGCTTTATCAAACGGCAGGCAGAGCACTTTATCGGCTCCGGCCAGCCGCAGCTGCTGTGCATATTCCTCGCGGTCATCCATTGCAAGGACCGTCAGGCCCAGCAGCTTTGCAAGCTGCACAACGGCTGCAGCCACATGTCCACCGCCGCAGACTACCAGCTGCGGCACCGCGCCAAAGCGCTCCGCAAAGATGTCTGTGCCTGCAACAGAGTGAATACCAGCTGCTGTGCAGCCCTGCAGTTCTGTCAGGTGCTGCAGCAGTACGGTGCTGTCTCCCCTCTGCCACACAGGCCTGCCCTCCAGCAAAAGCAGCTGGCTCCCCGCGGCATCGCCTCTAACTGGGCCACCATCGTCCAGCCGCCCGCAGAACGGGCTTTTTGCAGCATTGTATAAAGCGGCATTTTACCCATGCGTCATTCTCCTGTTTTATCTTTATTACTGTTCTACTGCTGCGGCCTGATCGTAACGTGCCGGGTCCAGCCGGTTCTGCCACTGCTCAAATTCTTCCGGCAGCATCCGCCAGGCAAGGCCGCAGCCTGCGGAGATCTCGCGCGGCAGTGGGATGAGCCTGCCCGGAACCTTCTCCGCAAGGCACTGCTTTTCCCATTCCATGGCATCCAGTGTTGTGCGGAATGAAAGAACAATATAAGTTTTTTTGATGCGCATATCAGATCTCCTGTGCAAGCTCCTGAACAGCGGCTGCGGTCTGCAGCACTTCGGCTTCCGTATTGAAATGCGAAAAGCTGAACCGTACCACGCCCTGCTCCACCGTGCCCAGCGCTTTATGCATCAGCGGTGCACAGTGCGCACCGGCACGCACACAGATGCTGTAGTCCTCCCACAGAATATCTGCAATGCGGCTGAATCTTCGTCTCCGATGTTGAGCGAGATAATGGGAGCGTGCAGCGCCATTTCCGGGTCGCCGTAGATCTTCACGTTCGGCAGATCTCGAATGTTTTTATAAAAGAGCGCCGCCAGTGCAGTTTCTTTTGCACACAGCGTTTCCACACCCTGAGCCAGAATCCATTCCACACCGGCACACAGGCCCGCCAGACCCGGAACATTGAGCGTCCCGGCTTCCAGAGCGGTGGGCATCTGTGCAGGATGCTGCTCATCAAAGCTGTGTACGCCGCTGCCTCCCACTACCAATGGCTGGATGGAAAGCCCCGGGCGTACATACAAGCCGCCTGTTCCCTGCGGGCCAAGCAGCGCCTTATGCCCGGTGAAGCATAGCACATCAATGCCCAGTGCCTGTACGTCAATGGGCTGTGAACCCGCCGTCTGGGCCGCATCCACGATCAGCAGCAGGCCGTGCCGGTGCGCAAAACCCGCTGCTTTTGCAAGATCCGTTCCGTTGCCGGTCACATTGGAAGCACCTGTTACGACCAGCGCTTTTGTATTGGGCTGAACCAGCTTATCCCAGTCATTATATTGCAGCCGTCCGCGCTCATCCACGCCTGCAAAACTGAACTGCAAGCCCTGTTCCCGCAGCCGGTAGAGCGGCCGCAGAACAGAGTTATGCTCACATACCGTTGTGATGATATGATCGCCCGGTGCAAAAAGACCACCCAATGCAATGTTCAAGGCCTCCGTTGCATTTGCCGCAAAGGCAATACAGGACGGGTCTGGTGCGTGGAGGAGCTTTGCCATTGCGCACCGCGCAGCATAAACAAGACGGCTTGCGTGCAGCGTGGGCTCATGGGCACCCCGTCCCGGATTGCCTGCCGTGCGCATTGCGTCCAGCACAGCCTGCTCTACCTGCGGCGGCTTGCGCAGGGTCGTGGCAGCGTTATCCAGATAGATCACGGTTTCACCACGTTGCTGCCTGCGTCAGCTTTTCCACGATGGTGTACATGTTGGTCACACTGCCAACAGCAAGCTTTTCGGTCAGGCCATAGAAATTCAGGCAGGTGCCGCAGGTCATGATCTCCACGCCTGTGCTTCCAGTGCCTTCAGGTCATCCAGCATGGGCGAACCCTCACAGGTCAGGGACGCGCCGCCGTTATAGAACAGCACTGTTTTGGGCAGCTGATCCTGCTGGGTAAGTGCGAACACAAAGGCCTTGAGCAGGGACTTGCCAAGGTCATCTGCGCCAATGCCCATTTTATCAGAGCTGATGGCAACCACCGTGTCCGTGCGGGTGTCCAGTGCACAGGCCGGTGCTTCTTCAGTGGGTGTTTCGGACGCTTCGCCGACCGTGAACAGCACGCGGTATTCCCGCTCGGCCAGCTTTTCGGCGCTGTACTGATAACCTTTCTGCTGGGCCATTTTGGTAAGGTTCTGCACGGCGATCTCATTATCCACCAGCACTTCCACCTCACCGGCACCCTTCAGTTCAGAGATCGCCTTTTTGGCTTTTACAACGGGCAGCGGGCATGTGTCACCACGGGCATCAACTTTCAGCATCATAATTGTAGGTCTCCATCAGTATTTTACAGTGATTTCCTGTTCGGTTTTGGGTATGATCTCACCCACGATCTTTGCGGGCAGGCCAGCGGCCTGCAGCTCCGCTTCCAGCGCATTTGCTTCTTCTGGCAACACAGCCAGCAATAGTCCGCCGGAAGTCTGTGGGTCAAACAGCACCTCTTCCATTGCAAACGGCACATTTTCAAAAGTGACATATGGGCCGGTATGGTTGCGGTTGCGCTGTCCGGCAGCGGTATACAAAAAATCATCTGCCGCTTTTTCGGCTCCCGGTAGAACCGGCACCATCCGTGCATCAATGATACAGGAAAGCTTTCCGCCCATCATCTCGTGCAGATGGCCCAGAAAACTGAAACCGGTCACATCGGTTGCCGCGTGGACCGTATACTTTCGGCTGATCTCGGCAGCGTTTTTGTTCAGCGTTGTCATGGACGCAATGGCACCGGCCATATCTTTCGGTGCCGCTTCGCCCACACGGTTTGCCGTGCAGATCAGGCCCACGCCCAGAGCTTTTGTTAAAATCAGCTTGTCGCCGGGCCTGCCGGAATCATTCGTATACATTTTTTTCGGGTCCACAAGGCCAGTCACCGAAAGTCCGTATTTCACACCTGTATCGGCAATGGAATGCCCGCCCGCAAGGCTTCCGCCCGCTTCGGCCACCTTCTTGCTCCGCCGCGCAGAATTTCGCCCAGAATGTTCAGATCCATGCTCTCCGGGAAGCAGACAAGGTTCAGTGCAGTCTTCACCTCGCCGCCCATGGCATAGACATCACTCAGGGCGTTGGCCGCTGCGATCTGGCCGAAGGTATAGGGGTCATCCACCATCGGCGGGAAAAATCCACTGTCTGTACCAGCGCGATATCATCTGTTATGCGGTATACAGCCGCATCATCCCGGCTGTCGTACCCGACCAGAAGGCTCGGGTCTCTTGCACCGCGCGGCAGCTTTTCCAGAATACGGCTCAGCACACCTGCTCCCAGCTTTGCGGTACATCCGCCACCGGTGCAGAACACGATCTTGCCTTCTTTGCTCATGCACGTTCTCCTTTCTCGAAATGAGACGTAGCGCAGGAAATCCGATAAATTTTTTTCAGAATATCAGCCACCTGCCGGGCCAGAGCAGCCTGCTCTTTTGTATCGACCTGATTGAGTACAACATAAAAGCTGCGATCCCCTACAGCCTTCCTTCCACCGGCTTCACTTGCAAGCAGATTTGCCAGAAGTTCCGGTGTCAACTGCGCATCTTGCGGAACACAAAGCAGCTCTGCGGCAAGCTCTGCCCGGAAACAGACCTCCCGGAGCGGATGCCTCAACGCAGAAAGCCCTGCTACGGCCAGAACCGTATCGCACTGCGGTAAAAGCACCGGCTCGTGCGCAGCGGGTGCCTTGCAGGGCATCCGTTTTGCGCCGTCCGCTTCAATGAGCACGATATCTGCAAGGGTCATCCAGCGCTCCAGCTGTGCCTGCGGCGGGGCCGTCAATTTGCCGCCGTGTGCAGCGGTTCCGGCCACGGCATAACTGCCGCACTTCCACAGGCGGAAAAGCTCTGCATCCGTCTGTGCCCAGACCCCGCCGGGCGGCTGCATAATATGGGTGGTGGTAGCGGCCAATACCCGCCAGCCTTGCGGGCGCAGTGCGCAGCCAGATTGTACATCAGTGTGGTCTTTCCGCCGCCGCCCACCAGAGAAATAACATGTCCCTTCTCCGCAAGAAACGGAAAAATTTTTCGTCGATCATTTCTGCTTTTCTGCAACTGCCATGGCGATTTTTTCCGGTGTGATGGGCAGCTCATAGAACCGGGTGCCGATAGCGTTATAGATCGCATCAGAAATGGCAGGCAGCGGCGTGTTGATGACCACCTCGCCGATGGACTTTGCGCCAAAGGGTCCGTTGGTTCATAGCTGCTCTCGAATTCAACCTTGATCTTGCCCACATCGGTGCGGGCCGGAATTTTGTACTGGAACAGAGAGTTCTCTTCCGGGTAGCCATTTTTATCGTAGGTGATGTTTTCGGTCAGAGTCATGCCGATGCCCTGCAGCAGACCGCCCTCAGCCTGCACACGGGTCAGGTTCGGGTTGATGGGCGTGCCGCAGTCCACACAGGCATCAAATTCCAGCAGCTTTACCTCGCCGGTCTCAGTATCCACTTCCACCTCAGCAGCACCAACCATGAACGGCGGCGGCGACAAAGGCGAAGTATGCGTTTCGGTGGCTTCCAGCGGAACCATGTGGCCGAACTGAGAAGCATACGCGATCTCGCTCAGAGACTTTTTCTGTGTGGGATCTTTGCTCTTGAAAACATCTTTTCCATCAATTTCACCTCGTCCTCGGTGCATTCCAGCAGCTCTGCGCCCAGCTTGCAGATCTGGCCGCGCAGCTTCATGGCACACTTTTCGGTGGCCTTGCCGGTAACGTAAGTGGTACTGGACGCATAGGAGCCGGAGTCATAGGGCGAGGTATCCGTATCAGCTCCGAAGACCGTGATATTGTCCAGCGGGCAGTCCAGCACTTCGGCGGCGATCTGCGCCAGTGTAGTGTCACAGCCGGTGCCCATGTCGGCCGCACCGATCATCAGGGTGTAGAAGCCGTCGTCATTCAGTTTCAGGGTGGCACTGCCACATCCATGCCGGAAATGCCGGAGCCCTGCATCGCCATGCCCATACCGACAGCGCGCACCTTGCTGTTGCCCATATCACGGGCAGGGTATTTGTGCTCCCAGTCGATCATATCCCGCACCTTGACAAGGCAGCGGTCCAGCGCGCAGCTGGTGTTGACAGCCCCATAGTAGGCGGGCATCACATCGCCCTCCTGTACGGCGTTTTTCAGCCGCAGCTCAAAGGGGTCCATATTCAGCTTATGAGCCAGTTCATTGACAGCAGATTCTACGGCAAACAGTCCCTGCGTTGCGCCGTAACCGCGGTAAGCACCGGCAGACATGTGGTTCGTATACACCACATCACTGATAAAGCGGAAGGCTTCTGCCTTGCCGTACAGCGGGATGGACTTGTGACCGGAAAGGCCCACGGTCGTAGGGCCATGCTCACCGTAAGCACCGGTATTGGAAAGGGTGTACAGATCAATGCCCTTCACAACGCCGTCCTTCGTGGCACCCAGCCGCACATGGATCTCCATTTCGTGACGCGGCGAGGATGCAATCTGGCTTTCCACACGGCTGAAAATGATCTTGGAGGGCTTTTTGGTCTTCCATGTCACAAAAGCCGGATATACCTCACTGACCGCCGTCTGCTTGGCACCAAATCCGCCGCCGATGCGGGGCTTTGCCACGCGCACCATGGATTTGGGAATATGCAGTGCGTTCGCAATATTGCGCCGTGCATGGAACACGATCTGCGTGGAGCTGAGCACATTCAGCCGCCCATAGGTATCAATGGAGCAGTAGGTGCGGAAGGTCTCCATCATGCCTGCTGGCAGGCCTTGGTGTGGTAAATGTGGTCAATGACTACATCGCTGGCCGCCAATACAGCATCGATATCGCCGGAACCACTCTCATCGTGGGCGCAGAGGTTGCGTTTGTTGTCGGCTCCCACCGGACACAGACTGGCCCAGTTGTCCTCCGGATGCACCAGAATGGGGTTGTCCTTGGCAGTGTGATAGTCCAGCACTGCTTCCAAAACCTCATATTCCACCTTGATGAGCTTGAGAGCCTTATCCACGCACTTTTCGTCCTTACCGGCCACAATGGCCACCACATCGCCCACAAAGCGCACATGGCGGTCAATGAGCAGGCGGTCACGCGGACTGGCTTCCGGATAGGTCTGGCCAGCCTGCGTGTAGCGCGGCGCATCCTGCGGCACATCCTCCCATGTAAAGATTGCCTCGATGCCGGGCACCTTTTTTGCTACAGCCGTATTGATAGTTTTGACGATGGCATTTGCGTGCGGAGAGCGCAGCAGCTTTACGATCAGGCAGTCCTGCGGGATCACATCGTCCATATAGACGGGCTGGCCGGTGACCAGCTGCATGGCATCCTTTTTACGGAAAGGCTTGTTGATGGTACTCATTCTGCGGCCTCCTTCTGCTTTTTCCATGCCAGAAAGTTCATGATGCCGCGCAGCTGGCCCTCATAGCCAGAGCAGCGGCAGAGGTTGCCGGAGAGATATTCCTTCACTTCTTCCTCACTGGGGTACGGATTCTCGCGGAAGAGGGCCAGCGCGTTCATGATAAAGCCCGGATTGCAGAAGCCACACTGCTCTGCACCCTGATCTGCGATAAAGCCGCCGAACTCCGCGGCTTCTTCCTGCAGGCCTTCCAGTGTGGTAATGCTGTGGCCGCTGGCACGCGCTGCCAGTACCGAACAGGACAGCACCGGTTTCTCGTCCAGAAACACCGTGCACAGACCACAGTTGGAGGTCTCACAGCCGCGCTTGACGCTCTTGCAGCCGTGGGCACGTACAAAATCGATCAGCAGCATATCTGCAGCCACATCCTCTGTGACCTTGATGCCGTTCAATGTAAGAGTGATCTGCATTTAATTTTCCTCCTGTGCCGTGCGTGCTTCCAGTTCCAGAACAGCACGTTTTGTCAGAACGCCTGCCAGATGGCGGCGGTACTCGGCATTGCCGCGCATATTGGAGCCAGTGACAATTTTTTGCTTTACTTCATCGGCAAAGTTCTGCGCCAGTTCCTGCGCAGAAACACCCGCCTTTGCCGGCAGCTCAAACAGCACAGCCTTGAGCGGCCGCGCACCGATCGCAATGCGATAGCTGCCGTTTTCCAGACGGGCGGCAGCGCAGGTAAGCACCGGGATATCAGTCTGGCTGTTGCGCACGGACTGATAGAAAAATTCTGCTTCTTCCTTTTTAACGATCAGCCGCACAAGGATGTCCCGGTCATAAGGCGCTCAGCATACTCCTGCAGAGACACGATGCCACCCTTGTACAACTCTACCGAACAGTCCATGGCCATAAACAGCGTGAGCACATCAGAAAAGCCGAACCGGCTGTAGATGCTGCCACCACAGTTGCCAGATTGCGTAGCTGCACGCCCACGATATGCCGCAGCGCTTCCTTTACTGCGCCATGGGTATACGCAGCAAGACCGGCGTGCTCTTCCAGCTGGCGCAGTGTAACCATGGCACCAATGGAAAAGCTGCCCTCGGTCTCCTCTATGGTGTCCAGTCCCAGACCGGACAGGTCGATGGCTGTACCGACATTGATATTCTCCATTTTGAGCCAGATCATGCCGCCCAGCACACGGTTGGCCTTTTTCTGGTTCAGCTGCCACGCTTCTTCCAGACTTTCGGCCTGCTTATATTCTCGGATCGTCATCATAGATGCAGGTTCCTCTCTCTTTTTTTCTCTGTTCTTTTATTTTAACACAGATTTCGATATAATACTATTGTGAATTCGTTTCAGAAAGAGTGGTACTATATGAAAGAACTTCTTCCGGTGGGCTGTGTCATCATGCATCCGGTCTGAGCCAGCGCTTCGGCTCCAACAAACTCCTTGCGCCGTTCTGCGGGGAACCGATGCTATGCCGCGCATTTGCAGCGACCGATACTCCAAAGCTTTCGGCCCGCATCGTGGTGACACGTTCGGACGAAGTTGCGCAGCTTTGCCGCTCCCGCAATGTTCCGGTGCTGCTGCATGATCTGCCTGGTCGAAACGATACGGTGCGGCTGGGTCTTTCTGCGCTGCTGGAACAGGTTCCGGAGCTTTTTGGCTGCATGTTCCTGCCGGGAGACCAGCCGCTTTTGTGCCGCGAGACAGTGGAAGCCATGGCAGGCATCTCCGGGTGGGATCAAAGAACTCGGCTGGAACGGCAAAAAGAAACAGAACGGGAGATCTTCCGTCTGGGATTCCGGGTCCGTAACGACCCGTCTCCCCTTACCGGAAGTCCCGTTCTGTTTGAAAAAGGACTTTTCAGGAACTGCTCACCTTGCCGCAGGGCATGGGCGGAAGTGTTCTGCTTCGGAAATATCCCGCGCATGTTCACACCGTTTACATTGCGGATCGGAATGAATTGGCCGACGCCGACACGCCCGAAGCACTTGCGCAATTGGAAGCGCTGGTCCGGCAAAAGCTTTGAGCCTTATTCTGCCTTGTCATCCTTCGGCAGCAGCACATTCAGCAGGATCGCCACGAACGCAGCCGGAACGATGCCGGACTCGCCGCAGATCAGCTGTAAAGCGTGCGGAGCCTGTGCCAGAATGCCGCTGTTGGCACCCATGCCGTAGCCAACACCCAGAGCCACCGAGACGATGGTAAGCTGACGCGGGGTCATCTTTTCCTTGGTGATGAGCTGGATGCCGCTGACCACGATGGAAGAGAACATCATAACGGCAGCACCGCCCAGAACGCCTGCGGCATAATGGAGATCAGCGCGCCGAGCTTGGGGATCAGACCGCACAGGATCAGGAAGATGGCACCGGAGGCCAGAGCCATGCGGTTGACCACTTTGGTCATGGCCACCAGACCCACGTTCTGGCTGAAGGAAGTGTTGGGCAGTACACCGAACAGAGCCGCAAAGGAGGAGCCCAGACCGTCACAGATCACACCGCCGGACAGCTCTTTATCGGTGGGTTCACGATTCATGCCGCCCTCCATGACACCGGAGATATCACCCACAGTCTCAACAGCGGTAACAACGAACATGATCATCACCGGCATAATAGCGCGCATATCAAACACGATCTTGACCGGCATCAGCTTGGGAATGGCAAACCAAGAGGCCTGTGCCACCTTATTCCAGTTGAGCACCCATGCTTGGTAAACTCTACACCATCGGCAGTGACACCGGTGGTGGGCAGCACCAGACCCATGACAAAGGCCGCAACGTAACCGGCCAGAATGCCGATCAGGATCGCGGAAGAGCTGAGGAAGCCCGTGGTCCAGTGCTTGAAAATCAGAATGACCACCAGAACGAACAGGGCCAGCAGCAGATTTCCATGGAGCCAAAGTCTTTTGCGCTGTTGCCGCCGCCAAAGGAATTGATGCCCACCGAGATCAGCGAAAGACCGATGGAAAGTACAACCGTACCGGTGACGACCGGCGGGAAGAACTTGCGCAGGGGCTTGAGGAAGAAGCCCAGCACGCTTTCAAAAATGCCACCGATGATGGATGCACCCATAATGGCACCATAGGCCAGCACACCGCCGCCCATACTGCCGACAACACTGTTGAACACGCCGATAAAACCGGAACTGGTGCCCATGATGATGGGCACACTACCGCCCACGGGGCCGATGGTGAACAGCTGCACCAGTGTGACCACACCGGCCACGAACATGGCACTCTGCAGCAGCGTGACCTGCAGATCTGCGAACTCACCACCCGCAATGCCGCAGGCACTGGTGATGATCAGCAGCGGGGTCAGGTTGCCCACAAACATGGCGCAGACATGCTGCAGACCCAGCGGGATCGCCTGTTTCAGGGACATTTTTGCGTCGACTGATACGCCGACTCTTCGAGCTTGACTTCCTTCAAATGTTCCACTCTCCTCAAATCTTGACAAAAATCATTCTTTTCGACTGCTTTACCAAAAAAGCGGATTTATTATAGCAAAACTGCGTATCCTTGTAAATTAAGTATGACTTTTTCGTGAACGGCTGTTTCCCGCTGAGAAACACAAAAAGCAGGGCGCTTTGTGCGTTTTTCCGCTTTGGTCGGAAGAATTTCGCGCAGAACTCCTGCTTTTTGTTTGTTTTATTTGATTTTGTGCGATATGGAATTTTACAGCGTTCTCAGCCCGTAATCTTTTAAACAGCGCCGGATGCCCTGCTGAGTGGTGTCGAACCGGATGCCGAAGCGTTCCAGTTTTGTGGTGTCCATCACAAGGTTCCGGCCCCAGCTTTCTTCCTCGATCTGCACAGCGATTCCCAGCGTTTCGGCAAACTGCCGGGCGGTGCATACCATGTTTTCGGCATTGCCGCTGCCAAAATTGTATACGCCGCCTGGCAGCGCATGGCAGGCTCCAGATTTTCGATCACCTGCCGCACATAGGTCACGCCGCGGTGGTCGTTCCGGGAGAAGCGCAGAGCCTCTCCCTTCAGCGCGGCACGCAGAAGATTCAGCGGAAGATTGCCCCGGATGGGCAGCCCATAGCCGGGCAGGTCATACATCCAACTGGCACGCAGATGGACCGAGTCCGGGCAGAGCTCCAGCACACGCTGCTCTGCTTCCAGCTTGTATTGGCCGTAAATGTTTGCGGGATGCAGGGCCAGTGTTTCCGGCAGCGGCCCCTGCTGCTGCACACCGGCATAGACCTGATCCGAGCTGAATGCCACCAGCTTTGCCTTCGTCTGCTGCGCAGCCCGTGCCAGCCAGACTGGCAGCTCCACATTGGCACGGTAAGCTTCTGCCGGATGCTGCGCACAGTAACTGGTATCGGAAAGAGCGGCGGTGTGCAGGATCACATCCGGATGCAAAGCTTCCACCTGTGCACGGGTGAGAGCTTCATCGGCTGTACAGAAAAAGCCTTTTGGAAGGGCGCAAAGCTCGTACTTCCCCTGCCACTGCTGCAAAATGCGGGAGCCGACAAAGCCGCCTGCACCGGTGATAAGAATTTTTTTCATGATAATTTCCTCCTGCAGGGCAATGAAAAAGTGCCCAGCAGCATGACAGCCTGCCGGGCACAGAAATTTTAAAGGAACAGTTCCAGCACGAACACAACGGCACAGCAGGCCACAGATACCTGAAACAGGCTTGCGCCGAACCAAGCAGCTGCAATGCCTACCACCAGCGCCATGGCACCGGCAGCCGGGCTCTGGGTCGCGTTGACAATGGCCGGGAAGGTCATGACCGCCAGCGTCACATAGGGCACATAATACAGAAACGACTGAATGAAGCGATTTTTGATGGGCTTGCGGATCAGTGTGAGCGGAAGGATGCGGATGGCATAGGATACCAGCGCCATCACTGCAATGTAAATGTAATGATTATGCGTCATGCTCTGCCTCCTGCTCTTCTGGATTTACCGGAAAAAGAACTGCTGCAGCGCTGGAAATGAGCACTGTGAGCAAAATGGTGCGCGTGCCCTCCGAAAGAGCGGAGATACCCGGCAGGTAATTGCACACAAAGCTCAGTGCAAAGCTGATGGCAACAAGTGCAGCTACCACCCTGCTCTTACGCGCCGGAGGAATGATGATGGCAAGGAACATGCCGTAAAGGCAACGCTCAGCGCACTGACAGCCCGCAGCGGCAGCAGATTGCCCGCAATGATGCCCAACGCCGTACCGATGGCCCAAGCCGGTGCCGCCAGCAGAATGGCACCGTAGGTATAATATGGGTTCAGGCTGCCGGGCCGTGCAATGGTGATGCCAAAAAGCTCGTCTGTCACATCATAACCGATGAGCAGCCTGTGCCAGAAGGGTGTGCCCGGCGCAAAGCGCTGGGCCAGTGCGCAGCTCATGAGCAGATAGCGCGCATTGGCGATCAGTGTGATGATGGCCACTTCCAGATAGGTCGCATTGGCCATGATGATGGCAAATGCAGCGTATTCGCCTGCCGAAGCGTTGTTCAGTAGGCTGACCAGAAAGCCCTGAAACGGGGTAAAGCCTGCCCGGCGGGCCGCAATGCCCAGCGAGAAGGAAACAGCAAAATAGCCCAGCGCAATGGGAACGCCATCCCGCATGCCCTCACAGAAAATCTTTTTGCTGAAAGCCCAAACCGGCCTTTCTGCATTGACAAGCTCCGGGGCAAGGAGCTTACTTTTGGAATTCATCTTTGTTTTTTACTCCTTTCCTATTTCAAACACCGCTTTTTATTATACTCTCCCGCACACAGAGAAGAAAGGGCTTTTTCACTTTCTTTTCGGCACAAAAGGAAAACGCCGCCTGAAAAGGCAGCGTTCTTCGTCGATTTATGCGCCCGGCACCAGAAAATGCATTGCCTGCGGCAGGACCTGCGTACCGGCTTCCAGCCCATTTGCCGTCAGGATCTGTGCCGGTGACACATGGAACCGTCTGGCAATGCCGAACAACTCCTCCCCTGCCTGTGCATAGTAGATGCGCAGTGCGATCTCCGGGTCCGGAGTCGTCAGCGGTTCGCCCAGCTCAATGCTGCCGATGCCCGAATGTGTGCTCCGGCAGAGGATGGCTCCTTCGGCACGGGCGGTGACCGTCACTTCCAATGTGCCGCCAGTGCAGCTGCACTGGATGTTCTCGGTGCTCAGCCAGCATTCCGGGCTGAACTGTGCACCCGGCGGGGCTTCTACTGCAAGCGGAAAGACAAGTTCCAGTGTTTTTTCGTAGCTTTCCAGTTCAGCAAGACTGTTCTCGGCAAAGGCGGTAGCAACGGCACGCACCGTAAAGGCCCAGCCGTCGCGGTAAGGTGTTACCTGCGCCGGTCCATAAGACACAAAGCAGGCGCGCAGCTGAGCATCCGCATCTGGCAGCGGCCCGGAGACCGTGGAAGATGCTGTCTCGTTCAGCATACAGGCAAGATCTTCTGCTGCCAATTCCTGCGGCGTGACGGCGGTTTCAAACTGCGTAGAAAAGGCATCCGCTACGTATTGCAGCTGGCAGGGCCGCCATGCGTGCAAATGCATCATCACGCTGGCTGTCAGTTGGCCGCTGGCTTCCTGTTCGCCCTCCGCAAGGGCAAAGCCAACCGGCTCCAGCACGCACATGCATCTGCAGTCCTCTGCCACGCCTTCCAGATCCACCACTTGATTGAACGGCAGGGATGCCGCCTGACTTTGCAGGCTGCTTTCGCCTTCCGCGCGCCAGGCGCATTGCACGTACCTCGCCCTTGACCACTGCCTTGCCCGCCAGCAGCTTTACCTCCCGCACGGCGGCGCTGCCGGTAATATCCAGAATGGCTGCGGGCGGCTTTGCAAAAACAAGCTCCCCTTCCACAGTGACCAGCTTTTCCAGCACCGCGGTGCTGCGCACGCCGTTCAGCGTCTGCAATTTCTGTTCAATGCCGCCATCGGCCAGCGCCGTGATCAGTTCCTGTTTATCCTGTGTATGGATAGTAACCACAAGACCATAGGCTCCGCGCACCTCGATGCGGTGCGGGTTTACTGCCCGGCAGTTGAGGTATTCGGTCTGCCCTTCTACCATGGCCATCCAGCTGGTGAAGGAAAATTCCGGCACCTCCAGCTGCTTTGTAAACGGCAGCTTCTGCTCGGTCTGGCAAAGCCCGGCCCCATCCTCGCCCTGATAAAACACAGTGCAGCGCAGATAGCCTTCCAATGTAAGCCGCCCGGGCTGCAGCTGCTTTTGCAGCACCACCGGTTTTGCAAAGCATTTGACCAGCTTGAACACCGGCGGAAGATAATCTGAAATCAGGATCTCGGTTTCCAGCGGAAGTTCTGCCTTGACGGTGCAGCTCGTGCCTGCCTGCGGCAGCGTATCCCGAAAGATCTTCAGTTCCATGCAGTGTGCTCCTTTCCCTGTCCGTCTCTACTGGAAAGGTATGCACATGCATTGCAGGATATGCGCGCAAAAAAGGCACCGTGCAAAACGCACGATGCCTTTGGGCCTTTTGAAACAATCAGATCGTTTTGCGCAGGACAGCCGCCTGCATTACATGGTATTTCTGCATCAGCCGGACGCAGCCGGTGTGATCTTCTCGCCGCTGACCACAATGGGGATCGCAGGCGGGCAGGAAACCGTCGGCATAGCGCAGATACGCCCCACCGCCTGCTCTGTGGGCACCTGCTCCTGCGGGGCAAACACGGCCTGCCGGATGCTGCAGCAGGTGTGCAATTCGTGTTCCAGCTCCAAAAGCTCACGATCGTTTTTTCCGGGAGCGGGAACGGTCCCGGAAGGTTTTCCACAATGTGGAGAACGGCAGAAGTCAGCCGTTCAAAGTCCTGCGGCGGATTTGCGGGGTGAACATCAGCACAACATAGCGCGGGTCGGCATATTCACACTCGACCTTTGCGCTGCGCAGCGCTTCTGCAAGCTCAGTGCCGGTCATGCCCAGTGTAGCAGCATCCAGCGTGACCTTGAGAGGTTCGCTTTCCAGTGCCAGCGGCCCCGGGCAGTGTTTTGCCGCAGCGGCTTCGTTCAGCTCCCGGCGCAGGCGGGTCAAATATCCGCAGCACTGCAAAAGCCGCAGCGGATAGCCTTCCGACAGAACCTGATTGCATTTGTCCAGCGACTGCAAGATCAGGTAAGACGGACTGGTGGAACCAAACAATGCCAGTGCATTGCGCACAGCGGCTTCGTCCTGAATGGGGGCATTTTTGCCCAGATGCAGGTATGCGCCGCCAGTGACAACGGGCAGCGTTTTATGGCCGGAGTCGCAGCACATGGCCGCGCCCAGCGCAATAGGATGCTGACCGCCCTGCGGCAGAAAACGCAGGTATGCACCGTGGGCATTATCCACCAGAAGCGGAACGCCAAAATCCTTGCACACTTCGGCCAGCGCTGCAATATCCTGCACGCCGCCCAGATAATCCGGCTGGTGATGTAGACGCCAAAGGGCCTTTTGCCCTGCTGTGCCAAACCCTGCAGCGCACCTGTCAGCTTTGCAGCTGACACCGGGCAGCTGCAAAGTGCACCGGCATCCTGCGGCGCAGGCCAGAGCCACTGGATATCAAAATCCAGCAGCGCCGCCGCATACAACAGCGCTTTGTGAGCGTTGCGCGCTGCCAGCAGGACCGGGCGCTGTCCGGCTGCGGGCGCAGCCTGCAGTGCAAGGCACAGCATTGCACGGATGCACTGGGACGAGCCTCTGTGCTGTAATAGGTATGCACCGTGCCGAACAGCCGGGTAGCGTTGGCTTCGCTCTGGGCAATGATGCCGTCAGCCCCATACAGTTCATCCGCACCCTTTATTTCGGTAATGTCCCACGCTCAAAGCCCAAAAGGCTCTGGCCCTTGTGGCCGGGCATATGCAGCCGCGAGGTGCCGGACTGTGCGTAACGGCGCACAAAATCCACAATAGGCGTGGTCGTGCTCATTCGCAGGCTTCGCCATCAGCACAGGCGTTACAGGTAGAACCAAGCTCAATAGGCACCTCGATGCCCTTGGCGGCAAGTTCCTGATTCTCAGCGACCTTGATCATGATAGCGCATTCCATTCGCTTTTTGAACAGCTCGCAGCCGTACTCATACACACCGGTAATGTTGCCGGTAGCGTGGTAGGAGTTTGCTGCACAGCCGCCGGAGCAGTACAGCTTTGCCCAGCAGTTCTGGCACTCCTTGCGGGCATAGGCGTTGCAGTGCTTGAACTCATCGCGCACGGCAGTGTTCGTAACGCCCTTCCAGATATCGCCCATCAGGTACTTGGGGTCGCCCACAAACTGGTGGCAGGGGTACAGATCGCCCCAAGGAGTAACAGCCATGTACTCCGTGCCGGAGCCACAGCCGGAAATGCGCTTGTAGATGCAGGGGCCGCCGGTGAGGTCGATCATGTAGTGGTAGAAGGTAAAGCCGCGGCCCTCGCGGTTGCGCTTGATCATTTCCTTGGCAAGGATCTCGTACTGTTCCTTCAGGATGGGCAGATCTTCCTCGGTCAGGGCACTGGGGTCGCCGGGCTTAGACACCACAGGCTCCATGCTCAGCTCAGTAAAGCCAAGGTCGGCCATGTGGAAGATATCGTTGGTGAAGTCGGTGTTGTAGTGGGTGTAGGTGCCGCGCATGTAGTAGTTCTTGTCGCCGCGCTTCTTCACGAACTCCTGGAACTTGGGCACGATGGTATCGTAGCTGCCATGGCCTGCATAGTCCTTGCGGAAGCGGTCATTGACCTCTTTGCGGCCATCCAGACTCAGAACGACGTTGTGGCACTCCTTGTTGCAGAAATCGATCACATCGTCATCGATCAGCATACCGTTGGTGGTCATGGTAAAGCGGAAGTTCTTGTTGTGGATCTTCTCCTGCTCACGGCAGTAGGCCACCAGCTTTTTGACCATATCAAAGTTCATCAGCGGTTCGCCGCCAAAGAAGTCCACCTCAAGGTTGCGGCGGGTGCCGGAGTTTTCGATCAGGAAGTCCATGGCACGCTTGCCACTTCAAAGCTCATCAGCGCACGGTCGCCTGATAGCGGCCCTGCGAAGCAAAACAGTAGGAGCAGTTCAGGTTGCAGGTGTGTGCAACATGCAGGCACAAGGCCTTGACCACTGTGTTGCGGTTTTTAAAGTCGAAAGCCATATTCTCATAGGTATCCGGGGTCACAGCTTGCCTGCTTCCTTCAGGTTGGTCACATCATCGATGCACTGACGCAGATCTTCCTCCGTGACATCCTCGCGGTCTCCATACTTTGCCATCATAGCCGAAACGATCTCGTCAGCAGTATGCTCCGGGTACATGGCAATGATATCGTATGCAACATCGTCCACCACATGCACCGAGCCGCTGCAGGTGTCCAGCACGATGTTATAGCCGTTCAATTGATACTGGTGTACCATTTTACTCTCCATTCCAATTATACAAAAAAATGCCGCCCGGCAAAGGCGGCAGGGGGTTGCAAAAATTACTTGTTGCTGTTCTCGCACTGCTGGTTAGCCACGCCGCAGGAGGTCTTGCAAGCGGACTGGCAGGAAGTCTGGCACTCGCCGCAGCCGCCGGTCTTAACGCTCTTGGTCAGGTCACGAGTAGCAATGGTCTTAATACGTTCCATAATAGAAAACCTCTCTAACTCTCAAAATTTCATCGCGCCGGACAAAGCCCAGTACGCATTTATCTTTGCTTATGATAACACGCAAGGGGCTTTCTGTCAAGATTTTTATGCTGCCAACCTGTTCAAACCTGTCCAGCAGCTGATACTTCGTCAGGACGGTGTGCAGCCCCAGCTCCCGCGCCCTGGCCAGTAAGTACCGGTAGCGGCACAAAAGCGCCTGCCGCTCGTAAATGCGCTGCTCGATCAGGTCTGTATCCACCTCCAGATCAAACATCATCTCATTGCGCCGCAGGCAGAACAGACATTCCTTCAGCTCTTCTTCCAGTTCTGGGTGATAACGTTCGTGCTCGGTATCCCGCGGGATGCGGCTCGAAAGCAAAGTTTGGGTGTTCTGGGCATGGGTTCGTTCCAGCATAGGTCGTCCTCCTCTTCTTTGTGTATCTTGAAGGTTTGTACATTTTAGTATATGAAGAGACCGGTGCAGAATATGCCAGTTTATGGTAAAGCAGAAACTTCTCCGCTGGTGCGCGCATTTTAAAAAAGTTTGCAATTTTTTCAAAATCACGCTTGACAAGTATCACTTTTCCGCGTATAATAGCACACGTTGAGCGGATCACACTGCGAAACACAATCGAATATTGGGGATTTGCATAGTGGTAGTGCGGTAGACTCTGACTCTACTTGTGGGAGTTCGATTCTCTCATCCCCAACCAAAAAGCCATCCGGTTTATGCCGGATGGTTTTTTTGTTCTATATTGTTATACAAAAACAGCGTACCGTCTTTGCGACGGTACGCCCATTTTTATGCAGTTATTACAGGATGCTGATGCGGCCTGCGCCGTAGGGATTCTCGTAATCCAGCAGATAGCCCGGGTAATCGGCCAGCGGGCTGTTTGCGGTGGTCAAATGCGGCAGACCCTCTGCATCTACACCGCCAAAGGTCATGGCATAGGTAGACATCACAAGGTAATCCTCAGACACATAGTCCTTGATCAGCTCTGCGCCATCAAACATGGCAAAGCCATCGCCCAGATTGCGCAGAGTGTAATTCATGCCAGCCAGAGCGTAGGTCTTGCTCTCGTCCAGCGGTTCATAAGTACCGGAAGCCTTGTTGTAGATCTTCACGTTCTGCACGCGCGGAGTGCCGGTGGCACTGCCAATCCAGACATTCTTTTCGTCGGTCTGCACGGTGTTGGGGATATCGGCGTGGATCTCGTAGGAAGCGCCTGCCACATGCAGGAAGCCGCCGTTCTCCTTTTCCGTTCCGGCAAAGCGGGCTGCAAACTCCAGTGCATCCTGGATCTGCTTGCCGGTGACAGACATCAGACAGGCCACATTGCCAAACGGGCTGACCTGCTTGCAGGTCTTGAAGGTCCAGTAGCCGGCTTTCTCATCGGCGCGGATGCCGCCGCCGTTCATGATAGCGATGTCACAATGCAGCTGTTCCACCTCATTGAAGTAGGAGTAAATGCCGTCGGCCACGAAGTCGCCGAGATTCGTCTCTGCCATGCGGATGCGGCGCTTGCCAGTCTCGGGGTCGGAGATGTAGAAGTTCGTATCGGCAACAGCGATCTTCTCACCCAGCATGTCGTCCACAGAAGCGACCCATGCGTTCTGGATATCGGCAACGGCACTGTCGGAGCCTTCGTAAGAGGAGATCAGACGGGTGGCAATGGAGCCGTCAGCCTTGATGGTCATTTCGCCAACATTTGCAAAATAAGAGCCGGTCTGGGTCAGGGCGACAGCCTTGCCGGACAGATCCTTCACCCACTCACACTCCATCTTGGTGTGAGAATGGCCGTCGATGAATGCATCGAAGCCGGAGGTGTGCTCGATGACTTCCTTGCTGGTCCAGGGCGAAGAGGAAGGATCAACGCCCAGATGGCCCAGACCGATCACGTAGTCAGCCAGAACCTTGGCCTTATCAATGGACTTCTGCACAGCCTTGTACAGCTTCTGGCCGTCGTCACCGCCCAGAATATCATAGATATAGCGGCTCTGGCTCTTATCCATGAAGTAAGCCGGAGTAGACTTGGTGAAGGTCTCGGGCGTGGTGATGCCCACAAATGCGATCACGCGGCCGCCGATGGTGAAGTATTTGACATCCGGCAGAACGCGGTTGCCCAGCGGCAGATTGACCCAGTTGCTGGAGAGGTACGGGAAATCTGCCTCAGCCATTACCTCTTTTGCACGGGCCATGCCGTAGTCGAATTCATGGTTGCCGGGAGTTGCAACATCGTAGCCAGCGGCGTTCATCAGCTGGATGATGGATGCACCTTCGTCCATGGAACCATATGCGGTACCCTGAATATGGTCGCCCGCATCTACCAGCAGAACATTTTTGCCTGCATCCTGATAGCTCTTTTTCAAAGCTGCGATGGCAGCATAGGTCAGTTCCGGCGATTTTTTGTCGATGTAAGTATGAACATCGTTGGTGTACAGGATCGTAATGTCCTTAAAGCTGCCGGGGTAACATGCAGACGCAGCGGGTGCGCCCAGACTCACGGCAGCAACGGCTGTGGTGACACCTGCGGCTCTCAGGAAGCTGCGGCGGGAGATAAGCTGTTTCATGGAAAAACGACCTCCTCTTAAAACTCTCTTTTGTTTTTATCGGGCGCACAGAACCAGCCCGACGCTTGTTATATTAAGCATAACACACAAAACACCCAAGAACAACCCGGAATCGCACAATTTGTTCATAATTTACGGTACTAAGTCACACTTTTTGTGCAACATTATTCCTTTTCAGGGCAAAAAACAGCCCGCATCTGCAGCCAGTCGTTGACTGCAAAAGCGGGCTGTTTTCAAAGGGGATTCAAAAATGGATCAGAGCAACGAGCTCAAATCGCATTGTATTCCTTGAGGAATTTCTCAAGTCGGTACCCTCGATCTTTTTCAAAGCTTCCTTCATGGCAAGGCGCGGGATGAGCGGCAGATCCATGTCGGTGATCTTCTTGCCGTCGCGCAGCTTGACCGTTGCATCGATCAGGGCACGTACATCATAGGTGCTGCCCCAGACCTCGGGCACACCGCGGTCGATGTCCAGCAGGGTGTACACAGCTTCCATACCGGTGCGCATGGAGTATTCTGTGGTGAAGATGGTGTCACGGCCGGTCTCGGCGAACTGACCCAAGAAGGCAAAGTTGACAGCACCCTCCGGCACGATATCAGGACGGTCGCCCATCGCACGCGGCATAAAGAATGCATCGATATACGGCATCATGACCGGGATGGTGTTGGCACTGTGCTCGGCCAGCTCTTCGATCTGATCCTCGGGCACACCAATGTGGTACAGCCACTCCATGCACAGTTCCTTGCCGGTGCAGTCGCGCATGGCCTTTTTGACGTAGTTGCCGGGCTTATCACTGAACAGGCCGTAGACCCAGACGCACAGCTGGTTCTTGGGCTGGTCTCGGAACTGCTGCTGACGGTTCAGCGTCCAGCTGAGCAGCCAGTTGGAGTCCTTAACGGTGACGATGCCGCCTGTGACGGTGTGGCCACTGAACGGGTCACGCTTGCAGATCTTCTGGATATACTGTGGGATCTTGTCGTCCAGCGTAGTGATGGTGGCGCTTTCCCAGTTGGAATGTTCGGGGTCGGAGCAGAACTTTTCAGGATTGCCGAATGCGGGGTCCTGTGCAGCGATCTTCTTCCACAGATCCCAGCCGTTGCCCGGCTTGATGGTGGGATCAAAGCCTGCTGCCTTGTCCTGTGCACCCATCGTGCAGCTTTCCACGCAGCCGCCGTTGGTGATGAACAGCAGATCGTTTTCGGTCAGGTCAATGGTGCTGATCTCACCTGCGTGCTCCACAACCACGCTGCTTGCCTGCTTGCGCTTGCCATTGATATCAATTTCACGTCCACGACCTTGGTCTCATAGTGGAACTGCACGCCGTGGTCCTTCAGGTAAGTGACCATGGGCAGGATGATAG
>ENA-OQEX01000221-OQEX01000221.1-human-gut-metagenome-genome-assembly--contig:-NODE-221-length-32877-cov-2.241710_pt1 | contig 32877 bp, 42 predicted proteins | sample MGYA00242802_ERZ504649 | MGnify/ENA primary metagenome ERZ504649 (study PRJEB26092, sample SAMD00036194) | human gut metagenome | host: Homo sapiens | study: EMG produced TPA metagenomics assembly of...
AGCTTTGTTCGCAGATGCCATTTCTCATCCATCCAGCTTTTGGCTGACTGGCCTGCTGGTCTCTGCCCACAGGCTGAATGATCTTTTCCAGTACTCTTGCACGGACTTCATGAGTGCACTGATCCATAGTCTTTAGTCCTCCCTTGAAAAAATCTATTGTTTTTCTCAAGTATGCACTAAAAATGGATTTAGTGAAAGGCGCGTGGTTTGACCTTTACATATATCTACTTGCTGCCTGCGGTTTACCTTGCTGTGCGGATCGGTCGCTGCGTAAATGACGATCTTCTCAACAAATTCATGTAGGATGTGGGGCGTTAGCTCCGGGTTTTCTGTGTACCTGTCAACGATGGATAGAAACCTGTCAACATTGGCGCTCTTGCTTTCAACTGCCTCGATTTCCTCACGGAGCAGAAGCACTTGATCTTTCAGACCGCTTTGCTCGTCCTCATAGTCCTGGGACAATTTGCGGAAACGCTCGTCGGTGAGCTTGCCGGAAATGTTATCCTCATACAGCCTCTTGAAAATGTTATCAAGTTCTGCGATTCGCTTTTCAGCTTCGGACAATGTTCTTTTCTTTTTGGCAATTCCCTTATTGCGCTCTTTCAGGTCCATATCCATGACCATCTGAACAAACCGATCTTTGTGCTGTCTTGCGAAGGAAACGATCTCCCGCAGGTTATCAAGGATCAATTCCTCCAGGATAACGGTTCGGATGGAATGGGTCTCCCCACACACATCCTTGCCCTTGCGATACCCGGAACAGATATAGTATTCCTGATCCCTGTGGAAACCTGTTGCCCTGCACTGATACATGATCGAGCCACAGTCGCACAATACATCATGCCGGAGAACATCCCCATTTCTCCCATCTTTGTCGGGCGGCGCCTGGTCTGTCTTGCCAGCTTGGCCGCGTCGGCTATTGCCTCCGTCCAGATAGGTTCGTGGGTATTCTCAAAAATGGCCCATTCACTTTCGGGGTTCTGGATGGTCTTTTTGCTCTTGTAGGATTTTTTCCGGGTTTTGAAGTTCACTGTATGCCTAGGTATTCACGCCAACGGTCCATCATATCCGCTATGGTGGACGAGTCCCAGGCGTAGGGATCACCTTGTTTCTTGACGTTGGTTTTCATCCCTTTGCTTTCGTAGTAGGCAGCCGGGGTAAGGATTTTTCTTTCCTTCAGCTTTCTCGCAATCTGCGAAGGTCCGAAACCGTCCATAATATAAAGACCGATCTCGTACATCACCTGGGCCGGTTCTTCCTCCTTGATCCAATGCTTCGGATCATCAGGGGATTTCATGTACCCATAGGCGGATTGCTTGTCAGATGCTCCCCGGCATTCCCCTTAACTTTCATCACAGCCCGGATTTTCTTGCTGGTGTCCTTCGCATACCATTCATTGATGATATTGCGGAAGGGAGTAAACTCATTGTCGCCCTGGGTGCTGTCCACCCCATCGTTTACGGCGATAAAGTGAACATCATGCTCCGGGAACATGATCTCGGTATACATACCCACCTGCAGATAATCACGGCCAAAACGGGACATATCTTTGATGATGACCCGTTTGACGATTCCTGCCTCCACATCGGCGATCATCTCCTGGAAACCAGGTCGATTGAAGGTTGTTCCTGAAATGCCGTCGTCAATGTAAAAGCGGAAGTTGGTGTACCCGTGTTCAAGAGCGTACTTCTGTAAAATTTTCTTTTGGTTGATGATACTGTTGCTGTCGCCCTGCAATTCATCGTCACGCGATAAACGGCAGTACAAAGCGGTAATAGCTTCGACGCTCATAGCGTTGTAAGGGAATTGAAGTGCGGCAGCGGTGTTTGACTGATGAAACATAATAACCTCCAATCTGGCAGTCAAACACGGTATGAAGTTCTATCTTCATTCTACCGCGCTTTGTTGGTTTTGTCTGCCTATGGAGGTCAAATTGCAGCGGCTTTTTTTCGGACATCATCCTTGATAAGCCGCTCTATTTTAGAAACCACACCGTCTTTTGTTTGTTCAAGGAAGAACGAATTGACGGTGAAGGTTGTATTTCCAATTTTCTTTTCGCTCCGTACTGGCGGGGCGAATTTGTTTTCAAAGGTTCTATCTTCTTGCATAGATTGACCCCTTTCATTGTTTGCAAGTTGATAAGCAATAAAAGAGGCAAAGCGGACGGCTGCTGGCACAGCTCCACGGGAGTCTAACCCCGGCCCATGCTGATGGGTGTGGCGCACAATGCTTTGTGGGCGTTCAATGCGCGAGTATCTTTGACCCTGCCCGTGTGTCATCGCCCGCAAGTTGCCACGCTTGCTTTGCGGTCTGGTGCTGTTCGCTCGCCCGTTACAGTGGTCCCGTCCTGCGGACTTGAAACGAGGTCATGGCGCACCGGCCGTATGGCTCGGCACAAACAGGAATGTATCCGTTTGCCTTATACTGCGGCGTTGGCCTCCCAACGGGCTTTCTTTGTCAAGGTGCTGCCTTCGGTCACGAAAGAGAGAAACAGGGAAAGGGAAAGCTGTTTCCGCTTTCAGACCGGGCTTGTCAGCTCATGCTGACAATGGAATGAATGAACTTGATCTCCAATCGGCGCTTCATGTACTCGTCCACCCGAACATGGGGCTGACCGTCAGGATCGTAAAGCGTCCGCGTGCAGAGCTTATTGATATAGCCCTCATAATACCGGAGTACCTGATCCACAGCCTGAGAGTCCCCGTCACGGGTGGCGTCAATCACCGAAAGAGGAAGAAGCTCCTTGCCCTTGTAAGTGGGTTTCTTCATACCTTCAACCTCCCTTCGGCATGAGTGCGGCCAACTTGATCCGCAGCTCGGTCAATGATTTTGCCCTTCGCCGCTGAACGGCGCTGCGAGACATTCCAACAAGGCGGCCAACCTCCTGATCCGGCAGGTCCAGAACAAAATGCAGGATCAAAATACTCTGCTCCTGAACAGACAAACCGGCGAAGGCATCAGCCACAAGCTCGTTTTCAATATGTAGGTCATACCCGTGGGACGAGAATGTAAATCTGTCACTTGGGTAATGATCTACAACGCAGAGCTTGTCCATCTCCATTTGCGGAAGGTCGCTGAATGACAGTTCCCTGTCACGGCGCCTCTGCATTTCCCGAAGGTAGTCGATTGCCTCATGGTACAGTACTAGCTTGCAGTAAGCATCGAACTGGCACCGCTCGCCATAGTCATTACGGGGGATCATATCCATCTTTTCACCCCCTTTCCTGGGGGAATGAGGTGGGTTTCTCCCTTTCCGCTAACAAGGCGAACGCAAAGCCGCTCGCTACCCGCTAAAAGCCTCCTTTTTGAAAATTTCTTAAAAATTTTTCGAGGCGGGTTTGTCCTCGGAAAACAGCAAAAAGCGCCCAGCAAGTCGCAACGGACCTGCTGGGCGCAGAAGTGTTTTATAAAGAAGAGTGCTTACATGGTATAGTTCATACTCAAAGCCAGACGACTCCGACGGAGGGGCTACGCTTTTTTTAACTGGTGCAGATCATGGATACTGCGAAATAAAAAGAAGGACACGGTAAATCAACCTCCAATCGGCTACCGTGTCCCTGCAAGTCGTCATAGGTTTGTGTAAACGCAAAGAAACGGCGGCTCTGAAAATCAAAGCCGCCGTTTCAAATGGGCGTGTCAAATTGTCTGCTCTACGACGGCTTTTTTTCTTTTGCCGTCGTGCGGCAGGTTTTCAATTATTTACAATTTCTTCCCCGGCATTATGGACTTCAACGTTTTCAACCTCACAGGACAATTTCATTTTGGCTGTGGAAAGGCTATTTTCCAATTCATCAGCTTTTTCAGACAAGACCGTTTTGATATTGGAGCTTGCCAGATCAGCTTCGCTCAAATTATCCACATAGTTTTGAAATTCAGTCTTAAACTTTTGTAAGGCACTGTCACGCTCTGCAACGGTAATTTGGGTTGGGTCAGAAAATGTATAGTTCAATCTGTATAGGGCATTAAAAACAAATTGATAAGTAATTTCTGCTCCTGCAACGCTTTCCTCGCCCGGAAGTTTTTCCAGCGGCTGTTCTTCCTTTTTCAGATAGCAGAAAGGCCAACACTGTCGTTCATTTGTTCACAGTACAGTTCGTCAAGGGAGGCCGCAAGCGTCACCGTGATGAACTCGTAATTTTTATCATCTGGTGAAATGCTTGCCAGTACATCTGCCTGTGCGTCTAACAGCCCGGAAATATCTCCATTGTTCGGGGCAAGTGATTGGTTAAAGTCGGCCACACTCTGTTGCTTATAATCTTCTGTTTTTAATGCGACCAGCTTTTCATAGGCTTCCGAGGTATCAGAGATGTTAGCGCTTGCAACCGTTGCCTGTGCGGGGGGATTGGTCTGCTGGCTGTCGGTGGAGTAGAGCTATCTTTGGCATTACAGCCAGTAAGTAAGCTCAAACATAACACAGCGGCAAGTGGGATAATTATACTTTTTTTCATATTGGAGAGCTCCTTTCTGTACTCTATCGAGTACGCTATCAGAATACCGCCGTAGCTTGAATTGATATTGTATTGAATATGTTTTTTATATGGAGTTGCAAAAGCGGCAACAGGTAAACCTGTCACCGCTTTTGTTGGTTGATATTTCAAAAAATTACTTTTATGGCAACGCCATCGTCTGTGTTTTGTACGCTTATTTCAGCATTATGCAAATTGATGATTGTTTTGACAATATACAAGCCCAATCCGCTACCGCCTGTTTGACGGTTGCGTGATTGCTCCACACGATAAAACGGCTCAAACAGTTTGGAAATATCATCTTCTGGAATGTGAACGCCCGTATTTTCTATTGTTAAATATACTTTTTCTTCTGCTTGGCGCAAATCGACACGGACGCTGTTTCCGGGCGCGAATATGTCGCAGCATTCCCAAGAAGATTGTCAACTACCTTTTGAAGCAGCCCTATATCGCCATCTATATAAATGCCAGGTAGCAGATTGATAGCCACAGACAATTCCTTCTGCACGAACAGATCATCAAAGGCCGCTAACCGCTGACGCAGGAATTGAGTAAAATCGAAATGTGTTTTGACGCATGAATATTGCGGGGCTTCAATTCTCGAAACAGTGAGTAGCTCCTGCACCATTTTTTCTAACGAATTTGTCACTTCCAATGATTGTGCCAAATAAGTTTCTCTGTCCTTGTAGCGTCCTACTCCGCAAAGCATTCCTTGCAACTGGCCTTTGATAATTGTGATTGGCGTTTTTAATTCATGGGATGCCGCAGAGAAGAACTTTATCCGTTGAAGTTCTAACTCTCGTTCCTTGTCAATATCAGCTTGCAGTTTTTGGTTGGCATCCTTTAATTCCGTAAGAGCCGCAGAAAGATTGCTCGACAATGTATTCAAGCTATCAGACAGCACACCTATTTCATCCGTTCGCTCAACAGGCAAAGACTGCCAAAATCCATATTCGCCATCTGCTTTGACATTTTGCTGATTTTCTTAATCGGAGCAGTCATATACCACGCATAGAAAACTGCCGCCAAAACAGAAATAGCTACAATGACAATCGTCAATGCGGGGAGAGCCTTATGCAACGCCTCCACCGCCTGGCTTTCCTTGTCTGTGTTTTTGGCAAGCAGCAAAGTATAGGGGCGCTCCTCACCGATGAAAGAAACGGTATAGTGTGCGCTTGTTTCCTTTGGGTTATAGTCATCAATCTGTTTTCCTGTGGCTGTGGCCGTGTCTGTAAGGCTAACTTCTTCTCCATCGGAGTTAAACAAATGGAATAGATATTCATTGTTATAATCCCCAGTCAGCGTATCATTGGCGATTGAAAAATAAATGGCAGTTTCACCCTTGTCTGTCATGGACAGCTCTTGTGCAAGCTCGTCAGCAAACCACTCAACATCCGATGGGGTATAAGAATAGATATACGGTGCAAAATGGAGAATAAAAAATAGGTTATGCCACAGCAAAACGCCATCAAAAGTGCCGATATGATAAATACCTTGACAGCCAGTTTACTCTTTATCTTCTTTATCAATTCTATACCCCACCCCTCTAATCGTTTCTATGTAGTCAACAGTTCCCAGCTTTTTTCGCAGATTTTTGATGTGCGTGTCAATAATCCGTTCATCCCCGAAAAACTCATATTTCCAGAGCGTTTGCAGAAAATTTTGCCTTGTTAAAATGCGGCCCTTATGGTTTAACAATTCCCGCAAAATTTCAAATTCACGGGGAGTAAGTTCGATGTTGCCTTCGGAAGAATAGACTTTATATCCGTCTAAATCCAATGTCAAATCCTTATAGGACATTATATGTGGAGTATCTTCCTGCTTGGAAGTTCGCCGTAAAATCGCCGCAATTTTTCGTATCAGCACAGGCATAGAAAACGGTTTTGTGATATAGTCATCGGCTTGCAAGTCCAGTCCTTTGATTTGGCTTTCCTCTCCATCCAGAGCTGTGAGCATAATAATAGGGACATTGGATTTCTGCCGGATTACTTCACACACGCCATAACCGTCAATTTTGGGGAGCATAATATCAAGCAGGACTAAATCAAAGTTCTGCTCTGAAAACCGGGAAAGAGCTTCAACGCCATCCGAAGCTAACTCGACAGAGTAGCCTGCCTCCTGTATAAAATCATGTAATAGCGCCTGTATCGCTAAGTCATCTTCAACTATCAAGATTTTCTGCATATTGCCACCTCCTGACCTTTAATTGTATAAGGGGAATGTGTATCTATTATGTAGATTTATTCTTTTTATATCTTTTATCCTGCGGTTTTGTGCATCCTTTGGTATGAGCCAGATCGTAGCCATCTTCACAGCTCCGGGAATACGGCCAGAAGCACATAGATAATTTATCCGGCGCGGGGTAACACCCCATTTTTCGCTTGCCTCTTTCAAAGTCATATAATCCATATCGCACCTCCAACAAGAATTATAATTCGTCTGCTCGAACAATGCAAGAAACAAAGTGCGAATTATAAAGTGTTGATTATCTGCATATACCTTCATTCCCAAGGCAGACTATGAAATATAGAATGTAAGAGAGTGATGCTATATGGCTAAAATTGAAGATTGTCCTGGGTTTGAAACTTTCGGCTCCGATGTGAAGGCCGCAAGGGAATCTCTGAATATCTCCCGCAGGGCGTTGGCAGAACAGGTCAGCATTGATCCTCGCTACCTTGCCAATATCGAATTGGAGCAGACGGTTCCCAGCATGCCCGTTGTCCTTCAGCTCATACGGATTTGCAAGCTACCGGTGGAGCGGTATTTCAATCCCTCCCTGATTGCGGAGAACACTGAACAGCGCCAGAGGGTCAACCACAAATTGCAGCTCTGACCGGAAAAATATCTGCCGATCATTGAGGCAACCATTGACGGAGCGATCAAACTGGACGAATAGAGCCGCTTTACAGAAGATGTAAAATGGCTTCTATTTTTTGCATCTTTTCTGCTCATTTGCGGGTATTTTCAAGTGTCCGCAACGCTTTATAAGTAGGGATAAGATACGGTAGCAAGCACAGCAAGTGTAGCCACACTTGCGGATTTTCCTTCTTTTCAGGTCCCTTGCCCGAAAAGAGAAAATTGCTTGTTGGGATATCCCAAACCCTTATGAGAAACGGAGGTATCCGCGCTATGGCGAACAGGAAACGGCCTATTGTTCTCCGCTGCCCGGTGACAGCGGAGGAACGGGCTTTGATTGAACAGAAGATGGCTCAACTTCCCACACAGCGGATCGGCGCCTACCTCCGCAAGATGGCGATTGACGGATATATCATCTATACGGACACCGCAGATATCAAGCCTTCGCCAAAGAGCTTTCCGCCATCGGTCGGAACATCAACCAGATCGCCAAGCGGATCAACGCCGGAGGTCCTGCGTATCAGGCCGACATGGACGAGATACGGGAAAGGCTGGATGAGATATGGCAGTTACAAAGACACATCCTATCAAGTCAACGCTGAAAGAGGCCATTGACTATATCTGCAACCCGGAAAAGACGGACGGAAAGCTGCTTGTATCCTCCTATGGCTGCGCCGCCGAAACTGCGGATATCGAATTTGCCTAGACCCGCCGCCATGCTATTGACAAGGGAACGAACCTGGGTCGCCACCTGATCCAAGCCTTTCAGCCTGGGGAGGTTACGCCGGAACAGGCCCATGAGATCGGCATAGAGCTTGCAAAAGAAATCCTGGGCGGCAAGTATGAGTTTGTGCTTACCACCCATATAGACAAAGATCATGTTCATAACCATCTGATTTTCAATGCGGTCAGCTTTGCGGATCACAAGCACTATCATTCCAACAAGCGCAGCTATCACTATATCCGCCGCACCTCAGACCGGCTTTGCAAGGAACACGGTCTGTCCGTCATCATCCCCGGACAGGACAAGGGCAAGAGCTATATTGAACATCAGGCCGCGCAGAATGGCACCAGCTATAAGGCGAAGCTGAAAGCGGACATCGACCGGCTCCTGCCAGCCTGTTCCGATTTGGAAGAACTGCTTCGCCGCCTGCAGAGAGAAGGCTATGAGATCAAGCGGGGCAAATATATCTCCGCCAGAGTGCCGAATCAGGAACGGTTTACCCGTCTGAAAACCCTGGGTGTGGACTACACCGAAGAAGCCCTTGCCGCCCGGATCGCCGGACGCTCCAGACCTTCCCGCCAGCCGAAACAGCGTGACGACCGTATCCGCCTGCTGTACGATCTCCAAACCAAGCAAGGCGGGCTCAGCACTGGGCGAAGCTGCAAAATCTGAAACTGGCCGCAAAGACCTTCGCCTGGCTGAAGAACACGGGATAGACAACTATGCCGACCTGGAAAGCAAGGCAGCAGCCATCATGGAAAAAAGGGATACCGCCCATTCCTCCATCAAGGAGATAGAAGCAAGAACAGCGGAGTTATCCCTTGTGATGAAGCACGCTGCCACCTACCGGCAGCTAAAGCCGGTCTATGACCGATACCGGCAATCCAGGGACAAGGAAAAGTTTTTGCGGGGACATGAAAGCGAGATCATCTTATTCGAGGCCGCCGCTAGGGAGCTAAAGAAGATGGGTGCCGTTCCGCTGCCATCCACGGAGGGCATGAAAACAGAACTGGCCGCCCTCGCCGGAAAAAAGGACAACCTGCTTGCGGAATACCGCGCCGCCCGCAGTCAGGCACAGGAATATGAGACCATCAGGAAAAATGTGGATGCCCTGCTGTCAGTACCTGATGCAGAAATCAAAAGAATTCATCTTGAAATATGATTATTTTCAATTCTGTTGTTGTAATTGTTAACAGGATTGTATATAATAATATCAATATCGTTATTGTAGTTGGCAACTTGGGGGATGCAATCATGTCTGATATAAATGTTTTACTAGAAAAGGCTGTAAATGAAACGGCAGAACTAAGCGATGGAGAAGTTTTTTTGCTCCGTGATCTTTTTAAGGGGTATGAGTGGAATCGTATATCAAGAAGTAACCGGTTACTATTGGGTACCTTGTTCTTGAACAAAATAAGTAGCGAGAATCTTGAAATTACAGCAAGTGCAAAAACATCATCTGGGCAACAAAAATACCAGATTGTTAGGAGGAACAACCATGCCTAACTATCTGGACATTTTTGCTGGAGCTGGTGGCTATCGGAAGGATTTATACGAGCCGGCTATGAGCCTATAGCACACATTGAAATGGATAAGGCGGCTTGCTATACATTAAAAACAAGATTGGCGTATAAATGGTTATCAGAACACCAAAAATCCGCAACATACATGCGATATTTGAAGAGAGAAATAACTCGCAAAGAATTATATGCTACCGTTCCCGAAGAACTGCTAAAAAGCGTATTAAACTATGAGATTTCCAAAGATAATTTGAAAGAGATTTTCCAAAGGTCGATCGACTCCTTAACGGGGAAGCCTTAGACTTAATCGTGGGCGGTCCTCCTTGCCAAGCATACTCTTTGGTCGGGCGAGCTCGTGATGAAAACGGAATGGTCGGAGATTCAAGAAACTATTTATATATTTTGTACGCAGAGTTTTTGCGAAAATATCATCCTAGGTATTTCGTGTTCGAGAATGTTACCGGCCTTCTTTCTGCAAAAGATACTGACGGTGAGCTTTACTTTGATAAGATGCGTCGGTTGTTTAGAGAATGTGGTTACTCTATTGAATATAGACAGTTAAACGCTAAGGATTATGGAGTTCTTCAAAACAGATCAAGAATTATACTAATCGGAAAATATGGTCAGCATGAAGGTTCTATCCCAATATACCTAAAGTTAAGAACAACTACACAGTAGAAGAAGTTTTTAAAGACTTACCTAAAATCAAAGCAGGCAAGGGAACATATGGTTTAGTGCCGACACTGCACTATAATGGTAAATACTTGTTTGATGCAAAGATCAAAGAACAGGATTTAGCGTCAGTTACTTTACATTGTGCACGCCCACATACAGCTCAGGATTTAAAAATTTATAAAAAAGTTGTTCAGCTGTGGAACAAAGAAAAAAAGCGACTCAGTTACACCGATTTGCCTAAGAGGCTGCAATCCCAAAAAAATTTAGATTCATTCTTGGATCGCTTCAAGGTGGTTGCTTCAGATTTGCCTTATTCTCAGACTGTTGTTGCTCACATCGCCAAAGATGGCCATTATTTTATTCATCCTGACATTAAGCAAAACCGCTCTCTTACTCCTAGAGAAGTTGCAAGATTACAAACTTTTCCTGACAACTACTACTTTGAGTCTGCATCCGGGCGTCCTTCACGAACCACCGCGTTTAAACAAATTGGAAATGCAGTACCTGTTCTTTTGGCTGAAAAAATCGCTACCGCTTTATTGGAGGTCTGGTAATGGAATCTCAGAAAAAAACAAACATTACTGAAATCGAAAAGCGCCTTGAAGAACTACGGGCTGAAAAAGAGGAATTGCTGCAAGCTGCTTCTGAAATTGAAGGAACTTATCTGAGTGCCTATGAGATTCGTCCTGCTGGTCGGCATGTTCTCACGATTGGTGAAGACCTTATTCAAGATCAATATGCTGCCATTGTTGAGCTTGTTAAGAATTGTTATGATGCCGACTCTCCGGATGCAGTGATTGTTTTTCGCGGTATTCCAGAAGAGGATTGCCTAGAAATACGGGTTGAAGATCACGGCCATGGTATGTCTACAAAAGATATTATCAATAAATGGCTTGTTCCTTCAACGGCTTATAAGCTGGACTCACGCAAAAGTCCTCTTGGCCGCACTATGCAAGGACGTAAAGGCATCGGTCGATATGCGGCGAGCATCTTAGGTGACGATTTAAAGCTGCAAACGGTAGATGCATCCGGTATTGAAACCATCCTGTACCTCCAGTGGAATCAGCTAGCACAACATCAATATTTAGATCAAATTCAAGTTCCTATCGAGACGAAGCAAACCGACAAGAAACCGGGAACTATATTGACTATGCATTCTCGGTTGAGTGAAAACGACTATTGGACGGAGAAGGCTTTTAGGAAACTACGATTTGAATTAAAAAAACTAATTCCTCCCAAGGCAGACGGCACATTTGATACTAGTTTTGAAATTACTCTCATATTTGATAACTTCTATTTAAACGAAGATGATAATGGGAGCGAAACGATAAGGCCTTATCCCATTTTGGATTTTTATGATTATCGCATCAGCGGAGATATTTCTGCTGATGGCACTGGTACACTGACATACGAAAACCAAAAAATTAAAAATGGTGCTGACGAGCACATCTCGTTTAATTACGGTGTTACGGGTTGCGGCGCGCTTACGATTGATATCCGCGTTTATGATCGTGATAAAGACGCAATTGATCAGTTAATTTCAAGAGGACTCCAAGATGAAGGTGGAGATTATGTAACAAAGCAACAAGCACGTCAATTGCTTAATGAAGTGAACGGCATTGGTGTATACAGAAATGGTTTTAGAATTCGCCCATTAGGAGACGCAAGATTTTGACTGGCTTAAGCTAAATGAGCAGCGTGTTCAAAATCCATCCATGAAAATTGGTAGCAATCAAGTAGTTGGTTATGTACACGTTGAATCCGAAGAGGTCTCTGGTCTTGAAGAAAAAAGTGCACGAGATGGCTTGAAAAATAATACTGCATATGAAGCATTGAAAAAAAATAACCTGTGCAGTCATTTTGGAACTTGAAAAGGGACGCTTTATATTCAGAAGAAGTTAGGATTATCGAATCCTGCCAAAAAGCTGGAGCGACAATTAGAGGGGTTATATGATTATGCGCCTTTGAAAAAATCTGTGTCGGCAACGCTTGAAAAAGCGGGAATGCCCGTTCCTGTTATTGAAGAGATCACAGATAATTATTTCCAAAGAAGAAAACAAGAAGAATGAGGCTATTGAAGAAATCAAGCGTGCAGTTGCGGTCTATCAAGGCCAAGCGACTCTTGGTAAAATTATAAACATAATCCTACATGAAGGACGTCGCCCGCTTAATTACTTCAAGAATCAAATTCCAAATCTTCGTTTCTATGGAGAGCGATTTACGCAGAAAGAAAGATGAAAATTCTTATAGTGAGATTGTCCGCCTTACCAATGGTATATCAGACAATGCTGGGATTTTTGTAAATTTGTTTGGACGATTGGATCCTCTTTCCGCAAAGCGTCGCGAGACCAAAACCGAGTTTTCGCTGTATGACGCTTTGTGCGGTGCTGTGGCCGTATTTGACAAAGAGTGCCAAGATAAAGGAATTCAAATTTATCTTGATTGTCCCAGCGATATCAAATTTATCGGGTGGAAACAAGATATCTACACCATCATGGTAAATCTACTTGACAATAGTCTATTTTGGATTGTTGAAAAAGAGTGTGTTGAACGCAGGATAAAACATTGTAGTAAGCAAAGCAAAAGCAGGTTTTACTCTCGACTATACCGATTCAGGTCCTGGCATCAGTGATGAACTTCTGGAAAGTGGAGTAATTTCGATCCAGAGTTTACGACTAAGCCTCATGGAACTGGGTTGGGTCTGTCGATTGCAGGGGAAGCCGCAACAAGAAACAGTCTGACACTTACTGCCGTACAAAGAGATAGCGGTGCCCATTTTATTTTGAGTACCGACGAGTGAGGTCATAAGGATGTACAAATTTTTACTTATTGAAGACTCAGCTGATGACTCTGGTTCTTTCCAAGATACCGTAAAGCGGTTAAACGTTGCAGCTGATCAAGAGCTGTATTATTTAGAAGTTGCAGAGACATATGCAGCTGGTATGGAAAAAGTTTCTGAAAAGCTGAATGGTATTATTGTGGATATCAAGTTGGATGGAGATCATAGCGGAAATGAGATCATTCGAGAAATAGTAGAAAAATTCCGCGTACCTGTAGCTATATTTACAGGCACACCGGATACTGAGCTGGACGATGGTTCTCCAATCCAAGTATACAAAAAGGGAGAAGCGAGCCACGAAGAGATTCTCCAAGAATTATGTGCTGTTTCGGATACAGGGCTGTTTAATGTGCTTGGCGGGACTGGTATCATAGAGAATGTAATGACGCAGATCTTTTGGAAAAATCTCTATCCTCAAATCAGTCTTTGGAAAGAAAAAAGGGCACAGGGAATTGAAACTGAAAAAGTGCTGCTTCGATATGCAGTATCTCACATTCAAGAGCTTATTGACGCTGAAGTTCCTGCATACGTTACAGAAGAAATGTATATAAAACCGCCAATTTCACATGATATAAAAACTGGTTCAATTTTTCAATCTTCAAAGGATGGTTTAGTCTGTATTGTGTTATCACCTCCTTGTGACTTAGCAAAACACGGTGAGAAATTTAAGACGGACCGAATTCTTGTTTGTGAAATCGACAACCACGATACTGTAAATACTGCTATCGCAAGCAAAGCGTCAAAAAGGAAAGACAAAAAGGCAGATATACAAAACGCAATAAAAAATAATTCTACTGACTACTATCATTGGTTGCCGCAAAACACCCTTTTTGAAGGCGGGTACATAAACTTCCGGAAGGTGATGACATATCCCCCTGAGGCATTTGTCGAAGAATATGGCCAGCCTAAAGTGAAAGTCCAAGAGTATTTTGTAAAAAATATTCTAAATCGCTTTTCTGCATATTATGCACGTCAAGGTCAACCGGATTTTGATTTTAAATCGGAAGCAACCGCCATAATTGATAAGATTGTGCCAGCTGAAGCAACATAAAAAACGAGAGTACAGCTATCGGATAAGCCGAAAGCTGTACTCCCGTTTTGTGTTTATTGGAAGTGTGCGAAACCGAACCTTTTTCCCTTTATATCGGCAAGGACACAACCGAAAGGGAAATCTAAAGGCTCCCTCTGAAAAAGCCGATACAGGTAATCATTTTGCCGTTTTCCCACCTTTTGCATATATCGGAGTCAGAACCCCACTTGCACGGAGTTTTAGCACCACTTTCACGCGCTAAAGCCCCAACAGATGTATTGGAAACAAACGGATAATATAATAGGCCGCTCTGTCTGAATGTTTAAACCACCCTCACCGGTGACCATGGCAGCAAAAAGCTCTGCCAGCGTTTTTACTGGCAGAGTAAAAGTCAATCGTCTAATTCTGGTGCCAGGATACCATTTCTTTGCAGTAGAACCTCCAAAAGATGAATGCGCCGTAACAACCGATCAATTTCAGCCTGCATCTCGTGGAATGTTTCGGTGGCCTCTTCCTCTGCAACATTGGCTACGGGAGGTTTAAGAGGATCAGCTTTTTCAGGTTCATAACTCCACACCCCTTTCCTTCACTTTGACCTTCTCCCGGTCAAGCGCTCTGTGCTCCACCTTCTGCGCCGCCTGTTCCTTTGCCTGGGCCAGACGCTCCCGGATGGAGGGCTTTTCCTCACGGCTCATTTTCCGGCTGGCGAACTCCTGGAAGGCCGCCGTGATCGCGTCTGCATCCCGACTTTTGAAAAAGACCAGGTAGCGGGGCTGCTCGGCGGTGGTGTCCTTCTTCAAGGCGAAATCCACATGGTATTTCTTCGCCACATGGGTAAATGCCTTGATATTCCTGTCGCTGATCTCGATATTGGCAAGCCCGGCGTTCTGTCCGGCAAGCTGTTTGAGGGTCTGTTTGCCCCGGTGCATTTTCGGGGACTTGTTTTTCTGCGCCTCCAGGAACTTTTGCAGGGCTTTTTCAAGCATCTGCTCGCTCATTTTGGTGCCGTCAACGATCAGGCAACGGCCTTGCCGGTTATTTCTTCCTGCATTTAGCCCCGCCCCCTTTGCCCGTCCCCGTACATATCGTGCTGCACCAGGGAAGAATAGTAATTGCCGATGGTGACAGGAGCGTTATACAGGGCTGCCAGGAGATATTTCTTAATGTTGCGGACATAGGTGGTGTTGTCCCTCATGCAATCCATGACATACTGCACATGGGAGCTGTCCAGTTTCATAAAGCGGGATTTCACCACTTCCACCGGATAATCGTCACCGGCTACACGGATCGTCTTTCTGGCAGAACAGACGGTATCCACGATGAGCTCCGCAATCTCGTCAAGCTGCTCACGGTCCATCTTCGGGTCCTCGATCAGATACTCATACCCGATGTTCTCTAAAACGACCTCCCTGTATGCTTCTCTGGCTCCCATCCCATCCGTTCCCATCCTTGCCTTGCGGGGGTAGGGGGATTTGATGGGATAGGATTTGATGCTTCTGTACTTGATAAATCTTTTTTTGATATCTGGTTACTTGATCCCTTAGTATTTAATTGTGCGGGGTCTCCCTGCATAGGCGTATCCAACGTGGGAACAGCCTGTATGGGATTTTCCAATATAGGCGCTCCCTGCATAGGTACGGGCGGTTTAGGCTGCTCCAGGATCGTGTACTCTATCGAGCCAAGCTGTCCGTTTTCATTCCTGATACGCTCACGGATCAAATACCCATGCGCCTCCAGTTCCCGGATACCGCCGCTGATACTGTCAATGCCGTCCTTGCAGATACGGGCAAGGCCCTTCATGGTGTAGTCCCAATCTTCCGGCAGCGACAGCATGAGGGAGAGCAAGCCCTTCGCTTTCAGGGAAAGGTCTGTGTTCCGCAGATGGTGGTTTGACATGACCGTGTAATCACGGGTCTTTTCGATGCGGAAAACTGCCATGCCTGATACCTCCTTCCTCATGGTGTGAAAAGTGTTGTTTTTCGGTGTTTCCTCCGTCTGTATCCTTCCAATATCCTCCCCATGGGAAAACATCCATGCCCCTTGCGGTTCGTGGCACAGAGGGGAAGGAACAGCGGATTTTCCACCCTTTTTGATACAGTTTTCAGCAGACAACAGAAAGCGGGCATGAAAAAACGCCGTAGGTTTTTATGCCTACGGCGTGGAGAAACAGGAAAAGGGCGCTGATATTTTGCGTATCAGCGCCCTTTGAGCCTGTCAGTATTTGATTTTTTGACTTCGTACCGCGTTCCCTGCCTCTGAAAACATTGATTTTACTGACTTTCTCCATGTTTTCTTATTAGGAGGTAGGGAAAGGGCTTCCACTTTTTGTTATATGATCATTGTTATAGCCTGTACAACAACAAGACTTTCAATCACCATCATAGTTTCCCATATTTTACAGCTACGGTTATGATCCACAGACACCATAGATGTAGAGAACAGGGAAAACAGCGCTGGAGCAAGAGGAAGAAAATAACGTCCCTGAATGCCCTGTATATGATCACAGTCCATTGTGGTATAACCGACCATCATGGAAAACATGATCAGCAGCAAAGATCCCAGACAGCTAAAGGCGATAAATGTCCGGTTTTTTCTGGTGAAAACCGGGGCGTCTCCTTTTACGTTTACAAGCAGTAAAAGAATGATCAGGAAAACTATTAAAAGGGACCAGTTGATATTAATATCCAGCCAGGATAATTTTCCACCTAATAAGCCTCGTAGAATGGTGTCACTGCACTGGATGACCGTATTCCATAAAATATAAATGGTCTGGAGCGGGTGCTGGAATACATATGAAATCGGATAAATAGTATTTTCCGGATCCGCAGAAATATCTGTGGTAAACATTGCAGAAAACATAGGCATAAATTTAATTAAAGTAACTGCAATTAAAAGGACAGCTCCCGCGCAGATACATAAAGGAACGATCCAGCGCATCTTTTTATGCATGTGAGGATGCGGCACATGGGAAAAACACATGAGCAGCAATAACAAAAGTGGAAGGTAAACCCCGCCTTTCACAATTGCAATGAACAGTGTCAGAAATCCAAGCGCGATCAGGTAACTTTTTTTGCTTAGGGTTATGTAAACTGTAAAAACACAGTGCCGTAAACAAAAAGATGAACCCATTTATCACAGAATCATAGGAAGCAGAAGCTGCCTGCTGCAGTGTGATAGGCAAAAGCCCAAGTGCTCCCAGAAGATTTTTTCCAAATGGTGCAATGCAAATGGCAAAATAGACCAGAAGGATAAATACCACAAGACTGCAGATCCTTGCCAGCTGGAAGGTAAGCATGGGGGAAAGATGCAGCAGCCGTCCAATACTAAGTCCTATTGCAGCCGGAACATAAACGACTGCAGGAACCAGACCTGATGTGCTTACATAGGAAATCTCGATCAGATCCGTATCCGAAGCAAACTCAAAGCTGTGAAACAGAAGCTGGTAGTAGGAGTTCGTCTCCAGTCCATTGCTTAACATATCGCTTAACTGAGCATCACAACGCCGTTTATATATGGTATTGCCTGGGGTTTCCGTATTTTTTACAAACAGCATTTTGTTAGAAAGGCTGTAAGCTGCATCAAAATGCGTTGGTTCATCCGGAACTCCGTGAACGGTAACCAGGCATTGGAAAATCAGTCCCAGAAATAAAGCAACAGGAATATAAAATTTCTGCACGGTCATCTGGCGGATAATGATCAGATAAAATGTCATTATTATAAATAAAAGCAAGATAACACACAGCGCAATATAAAAATAAAGCATGAAATTATTGTCGCCGTAAGTGAAGGAATAAATAATATTTGTATGACTGTTTGTATCGTTGTTAAACTCCTGAATTAGGGCCTGTTTTTCATTTGATGTAAAAGAAAGAACCGTTTTCTCCCCATTTATTAATTTCAGTTTTAATTGTAAATGTGCATTTTCAGAGGCACTTACTGGCTGGGACAGATCGCAGGTCAGTTCTTTCTTTTTTGTTGCGCGGAAAACGGAAAGCGTGTGTTCTGCCTGATAATAAATTTCTCCGGAATCTGCATTCGTCAAGGTGATGAAAAGGCGGGCATTGGAAGTTTTATTTTTTGCAGTGCCCTCAAGTGTAAACATCTTTAACTCAGGAACTGTACAGGTAAACGTCTCTGTAAGAACGGGGGAATCCGAGGACAAGGTTATGGTACCTGTAGGTTTATGAGTTGTCATCATAACGTACTCAATGGGCTGATGAAGGTTAAAACGAAACTGGGCTTTATACATAAGAAGACATACACCACTGATAGAGAGAAGAATGATAAAAAGCGAGAGGATATGTCCTGGTATTTTCTTTTCTTTATTCATATATAGAATCTCCTGTGTAAAAAATATTTGTGAAATATGCTCTGCTATTCACACAAAAATAAAATTTCATGTTAAAATATTATAACGAATCGGAAATAAATATGCAATGATTTATAAGAAAAGAGAGGGATAAATGAAGAAACGGAAGCGCTTACTGGTTATACTTTCAACATTTGTCATGGCTGCTCAGCCCCTGTGCGTTGCCGCAGAAATGCAGGATGCAGAAGGCTTTGGGGCAGTAGAAGAAATATGGGCTGACGAGGAGAACGAGGAGGAATTTTCAGCTGCTCCTGAAGTGGGGAATGAGGATTTAAATGGCTTTCAGGCTGAAATTTCCACAGAGGAAAATGACAGGATTGAGGCAGAAGAATCTGGTGAGATCATCTCCGGTGCTATTGCGGGAGATTCCGTTGACAGCGGCATCAGCCTTTTTTCTCTGGACTATTACACGGATAGCTATGGTGCTCAGTTGGATGGAAATGCAAAGGCCTTGTATGATCTTCTGGTGCAGAATTATGTGGTGGATTACAGCCAGTATCTGGACAGTGTTGATTTTCCTTTTGAATTTCCTGATACCATTACATTTGAAGCAGTTGTTGAGGATGGCAGTTTTCAGAGAAAAGGAGAAAGCTATGTACAGGCTACCAATGATGTGAAAACAGCCATTCAGGCAGCTTCAGATGCTTTTTCCTATGATTATCCACAGGCATTCTGGTTCAGGGGCAGCAATTATGGATACCGGGTCAGCTGTGTTCGGGATGGGTCCTCTTCTACCGGATACAGGGGAACCTTTAAGAATTTCACCTTCAAACCGGCGAACAGGGAAATCAGTGAGAATTCCCATACTCGAATGGGGGATTTTATGGGTGGTGTTCAGAGTGCTGTTGCAGAGCTGAATGAGCAGACTGTGGGCATGGATATGGAGCAGAAAATAAAGCGGATTCATGATTATATCTGTCAGAGAGTTACTTACAGGAACGATAATACTTTGTGGGTGCATTCTGCCGCCTCGTTGTTTTTGGATGCAGATCCGGCATTTGTCTGCGAAGGCTATGCGAAATCCATGAAAATTTTCTGCTATTATATGGGAATAAATTGTGCCTGTGTCAGCGGAACAGCCAGGGGAACTTCTTCAGGAACTCCTGGAGCGCACATGTGGAATTATGTACAGATGGATGATGGAAACTGGTATCTGGTGGATGCCACATGGGATGATGTGGGAACCCCGCCATCTTCACGGTATTTGCTGGTGGGACGCTCTACAAAGGGACAATATATTACCATTGGTGAGGAGCGTGTGGAGTATACTAGTTTTTCTACTACCTCAGCAGAAACGGCTGGCCCTGTCTTTATTTTGCCGGTTCTGGCAGAAGAGAGTTATGCGGATAATAAGGGGAAGAATGAGCCCGCAGTTACATCTGCGCCTACAGTGACACCAACTGCGGCGGTAAGTGCGGGACCGACCCCGACTGCAAGTGCGGAACCGACCCCGACTGTAAGTGCGGAACCGACCTCAACCGTAAGCGTGATACCCACTCCAACCGTAAGTGCAGAACCGACTCCGACCGTAAGCGTAGAACCGATTCCGACTGCAAGTGCGGAATCGACTCCGACCGTAAGCGTGAAACCGACGCCAACCGTAAGTGCAGAACCGACTCCGACCGTAAGCGTAGAACCGACTCCGACTGCAAGTACGGAACTGACTCCGACCGTAAGCGTGAAACCGACGCCAACCGTAAGTGTGGCTCCGACCCCGACTGCAAGTGCGGAATCGACTCCGACCGTAAGCGTGAAACCGACGCCGATCGTAAGTGCGGAACCGACCCCAACCGCGAGCGTAGCACCGATACCCACTGCAAGCGTCACTCCAATCCCGACTGCAACCCCAGTGCCGACTGCGACACCCGTGCAAACTACCACCACACTTACCTTACGGGTAAAACAAACCTACAAGTCCGGTGGTAAAATAAAGTCAGTCTGCACCACCAATAAGAAAATTGTCAAAGTGGATAAGAAGGGCAAAATCACTGGAAAAAAGCCGGAAAAGCAACGGTAACCATCACTTATACCAACGGAAGCCGTAGGATTTACCAGGTAAAAGTGCAGAAAGGTATTGTAAAAACAATTGCTGTTTCCGTGAATAAACGGAATATAATCCTTGCCAAAAAAGGAAAAAGCTTTCAGCTGAGAGTCACTCTCACACCAGTCACCAGCCAGCAAAAAGTAACTTATAAAAGTTCCAATTCCAAAGTAGCAGCAGTAAATTCAAAAGGAAAAATAGTTGCGAAAAAGAAAGGAACAGCTACAATTACAGTGAAGTCAGGAAACAAAAAAATTACCTGTAAAGTCAAAGTAAAGAAATAACTCCTAAATACTGTCAGAACCGAAACAAAATAAAGTTTGGTTTTGACAGTATTTTTTTATTGACAAAGCCCAAAAATATGATATACTTTGATAATCAAACTATTTTAAATTGAAAATAAGAACTACACAACATACCTGGAGGGTATTATGGTTGGAAAAATAAAGGGAACCGGTTCCTACAGGCCGGTTCAGGTGTGGGACAATGACAAACTGTCCCACATGATGGATACAAGTGATGAGTGGATTCGTGGGCGAACCGGAATCGGTCAGAGACACATTGCAAGCGGTGGAGAGACCGTTGCTTATATGGCAGCTCGTGCGGCTGAGGAAGCTCTTTCAGATGCAGGAATGCGACCGGAAGAGATTGATTTGCTCCTGGTGTCTACCATGTCATCTGAAAGAATCATGCCGTGTGCTGCATGCGAAGTGCAGAAACTGATCGGTGCAGTGAACGCAGCCTGTTTTGATCTGAACGGTGCATGCACAGGATTTCTGTTGGCGTTGAATACAGCCCAGGCCTATCTGGGACAGCAGATTTATCGCAGGGCATTGGTAATTGGTTCTGAAACTCTTTCCCATCTTACAAACTGGAAGGACAGAAGTACCTGCGTATTGTTTGGCGATGGCGCCGGTGCGGTGGTGCTGGAAGCGGAAGAAAATGCAGTCTATACCCAGGCTGTTCATTCTATTGGAAGCAGAGGCGAAGCCTTACCTGTGTCAGCCGCAATCAGCAGCAATTTATAGAAAAAGACGCAGATATTTCTTCAACTTACATGCAGATGGATGGAAAAGAAGTATTCAAATTTGCAGTTTCCAAAGTTCCGGAAGTGATTATGGAGGTTTTGGAAAAAGCAGGAAAAACAAAAGAAGAAATCCGCTTTTACATGCTTCATCAGGCGAATAAAAGGATCGTTGCTTCAGTGGCAAAACACATGAACGAACCTTTGGAAAAGTATCCGATGAACATAGAAAATTTAGGAAATACATCCTCCGCAAGCATTCCGCTTCTCCTGGATGAGTGGAATAAAAAAGGCAGATTAAATTCAGAAGACTGGATTATCCTTTCAGGATTTGGCGGTGGACTTACCTATGGAGCAGCCTGCTTCAGTGGTAAAAATGTGTATCAGGGCTTTGAAAAATAAAACTATAGCAGATAAAAAAGGCTGCTTTGCCATGGAAATCAGGTAATTCAGGCTGATAAATACAGGTTGTTAGAGAGCGCTTTGAAAATCATTTCCGCAATTTGCGCGCCTATTTTGCAGTATATTTTGCAGAATGTCTTTTTCAACACACTCGGGTCATATAAAGTGAACAGCAACCAAGTAAAGCTTTGAATCATAAAAAGTTGAAAATGGATTTGAAAATCTAAAAAACAAAATAAGGAGAACAAAAAAATGTTAGAAAAAATCAAAGAAATCGCAGCAGATTCATTAGGAGCAGACGTAAGTACAATGACAGCAGAAACATCTTTCAAAGAAGATCTCGGAGCAGATTCCCTTGATCTTTTTGAGATGGTAATGGCACTGGAGGAAGAGTTTGAGGTAGAGATTCCTACTGAAGATCTTGAGAATATTAAGACCATCGGTGATGTGGAAAGCTATCTTCAGAGTCGCCAGTAATTTGAAAATTTTGTATTCAGACTTTGGCAGTATACAGAAATAATCAGCCGGAATGTCAGGAAATATAAGTTATTTAAAGGATGATTCCGGCATGTATTTGCCATAGGCGGGCATGGTATAACGGAATTACAGAATGGAGAATTTCATGAAACAGAAGTTACAGAATTACTTGGAATTGAATACCCGATCATTCAGGGCGGCATGGCCTGGGTGGCAGAATATCATCTGGCAGCAGCTGTTTCAGCAGCTGGCGGACTGGGGCTGATTGGAGCCGCAAGCGCTCCTGCAGACTGGGTTCGTCAGCAGGTACGGGAGGTAAAAAACTGACCGATAAACCTTTTGGTGTGAATATTATGCTGATGAGTCCATACGCAGATGAGATTGCACAGGTAATTGTGGAAGAAAAAGTTCCAGTGGTTACAACCGGTGCAGGAAACCCTGAGAAATACATGAAAATGTGGAAGGAAGCAGGAGTAAAGATCATTCCGGTTATTGCTTCTGTGGCTCACGCAAAGAGAATGGAGCGATGCGGAGCGGATGCCGTAGTGGCAGAAGGATGTGAATCCGGCGGCCATATCGGTGAGACAACCACAATGGTTCTGGTGCCTCAGGTCGTAGATGCAGTGAACATTCCGGTTATTGCAGCTGGTGGAATCGCAGACGGAAGAGGGATTGCAGCAGCCTTCATGCTTGGTGCAAAAGCCGTTCAGATGGGAACTCATTTTGTGGCAACCACAGAGTGCTGGGCACATCAGAATTACAAAGATATGATACTGAAAGCAAAGGACATTGACACAAAAGTAACCGGTCGCTCCACCGGTCATCCGGTACGTGCTCTCCGCAATCAGATGACAAAAGAATACTTGAAAAAAGAGGCAGAAGGAGTTCCGTTTGAGGAACTGGAGCAGATGACACTTGGCAGCCTGCGCCGTGCTGTTGTAGACGGAGATGTGAAAATGGGAAGCGTTATGGCTGGTCAGAGTGCAGGACTTGTGAAGGAGCAGATGAGCTGTCAGGAACTGATCAGAAAGCTGGTAAAAGAGACGGATGCGTTGTTGAAAGGAACTGGAATTTATGAGTAAGATCGCATTTCTTTTCCCTGGACAGGGAGCACAGAAGGCTGGAATGGGACAGGATTTTTATGAAAAGTATCCCTCTGCCAGACAGATTTTTGACCAGGCAAGTCAATGGCTTTCTCTGGATATGAAAGCTCTTTGCTTTGAAAAAAATGACAGATTAAACCTTACGGAATATACGCAGGCAGCACTGGTAACCACCTGTCTTGCAATGGAAAAAGTGGTGGAGGAGTGTGGGCTTCATCCGGATATAACTGCCGGATTAAGCCTTGGAGAGTACTGTGCCATCGCTGTTTCAGGTGGAATGAGTGTGAAAGATGCCATAGTAACTGTGCGAAAAAGAGGAATTCTTATGGAACACGCAGTGCCGGCAGGAGAAGGCTCTATGGCAGCTGTTATAGGTCTTGATGCAGATAAGATCCAGACCGCAATTGCAGGAACAAAGGCTGAAATTGCCAATTATAATTGCCCTGGACAGATTGTTATCACAGGACCAAAACCCGCTGTAGAAGAAGCTTCTGTGAAGCTGAAAGAAGCCGGTGCAAGGCGTGTACTTTCCCTTGCAGTAAGTGGTCCTTTTCATTCCTCTTTGCTTCAAAATGCAGGAAAAGAACTGGAAAAAGAACTGTCAAAAGTAGAGTTTTCCGGTCTGAAGATTCCTTATGTGACCAATGTAACCGCCCAGTATGTGACAGACATCAGCGAGACAAAAAATCTTCTTGCAAGGCAGATTTCTTCCTCTGTTCTCTGGCAGCAGAGTGTGGAAAGATGATTCAGGAGGGTGTGGATACTTTCGTAGAAATTGGTCCCGGAAAGACTTTGGCTGGTTTTATGAAGAAAATAGCGCCGGAAATGAAGACCTATAATATTCAGAATGTGGAAGATCTTGAACAGATTTCAGATCTTATACACAGTAGAAAATAAGATCAAAACAGTTAATTAAAATAATACAGGTATTATCAGAAGCAGCCGATACGGAGAAATTCAGAAGTGGTTAACAAAGGAAAAGTTAATGTTTGTCGTGCTGGAAAAATATGATATTCACCTGACTTTACAGGAGTAAAACAAGGAATGAATGCAGAAAAAAAGATTGCAGTTGTAACAGGTGCTTCCCGTGGAATCGGAAGAGCAATTGCTCTTGAACTTGCTGCTAAGGGAGCATTTGTAGTTATAAATTATAATGGTTCAAAAGAAAAAGCAGAGGCAGTGAAAGCAGAGATTATTGCTGCCGGAGGTTCGGCTGAAACCAGTCAGTGCAACGTATCTGACTTTGATGCCTGCGGTGCTTTTATTAAAGAAACAGTAAAAAAATATGGACAGATAGATATCTTGGTGAATAATGCAGGAATTACAAAAGACGGGCTTCTGATGGCAATGAGTGAGGAAGATTTCTGCAGGGTTATAGATACAAATCTTAAAGGAACTTTTAACTGCATTCGTCATGTGGCCAGACAGATGTTGAAGCAGAAAAGCGGACGCATTGTAAATATGGCATCCGTTGTAGGCATCGGCGGAAACCCCGGACAGGCTAATTATGCAGCCTCAAAAGCAGGTGTGATCGGTCTCACAAAGACTGCAGCAAAGGAACTTGCATCAAGAGGAATTACCGTAAATGCCGTTGCTCCTGGCTTTATCAGAACGGACATGACAGATGTACTTTCTGATAAGGTAAAAGAAGAAACCTTGAAGAATATTCCTATGGGAACTTATGGTGAACCGGAGGATGTAGCCAAGGCAGTAGCATTCCTGGCATCACCGGAAGCCAGATATATTACAGGGCAGGTTTTGTGCGTAGACGGAGGAATGTTATGAGTAAAAGACGTGTAGTGGTGACTGGACTTGGAGCAGTAACACCTGTGGGAAATAATGTGCAGGCCTTCTGGGAAAGTGTAAAAACAGGTAAGGTAGGAATCGGAGAAATTACCAGATTTGATACTGCAGATTTTAAGGTGAAGCTTGCTGCAGAAGTAAAAAATTTTAATGCAAAAGATTATATGGATTTTAAAGCTGCCAAACGAATGGAGTTGTTTTCCCAGTATGCAGTGGCTGCATCAAAGGAAGCTATGGCAGATGCAGGAATTGAAATGGAAAAAGAAGATCCTTTCCGCATCGGGGTAATTGTGGGTTCTGGCATTGGAAGCTTCCTGCAATGGAGGCAGCAGATCAGAGACTGATCCAGCGCGGACCATCCAAGGTTGACCCTCTTCTTGTTCCCAAAATGATCAGCAATATGGCCGCTGGAAACGTATCCATTGCGCTTGGTGCAAGGGGAAAATGCACCAACGTAGTGACTGCCTGTGCGTCTGGAACACATTGTATCGGAGATGCATTTCGTGCAATCCAGTATGGCGATGCAGAAGTTATGATCGCAGGGGGAACGGAAGGTGCGATCAGCCGGTTGGTGTGGCTGGATTTACGAATCTGACCGCTCTTAGCACCAGTCAGGATCCATATCGTGCATCCATTCCATTCGATAAAGAAAGAGGCGGTTTCGTAATTGGAGAAGGAGCCGGAGTTGTTGTTCTGGAGGAACTTGAGCATGCAAAAGCACGTGGTGCGAGGATCTATGCTGAGGTAGTGGGATATGGCGCAACTGCCGATGCCTACCACATTACTTCTCCGATTGAAGACGGCAGCGGAGCGGCGCATGCTATGACGGATGCCATGAAAGAAGCTGGTGTACAACCTGAAGAAATCGACTACATTAATGCGCACGGAACCGGTACACATCACAACGATCTCTTTGAGACAAGAGCCATTAAAGCAGCACTTGGAGATGCGGCAAAGAAGGTAAAAATCAATTCTACTAAATCTATGATCGGACATCTTTTAGGAGCCGCCGGAGGTGTGGAAGCTGTTGTCTGTGTGAAGTCCATTGAGGAAGGTTTTATTCATCAGACTGTAGGCACAAAGGAGACAGAAGAAGAGTTGGATCTCGATTATTGTATCGGCGGACCAACACGGCAGGAAGTAAATTATGCTATGAGTAATTCTCTTGGATTTGGTGGACATAACGCAGTACTTTTAATGAAAAAATACAGGTAAAAGTGAGTAATATCAGTTTGCGAAGCCTGTAACTTTGAAGGTACTGAACAGCTACATTTAAAGTATGAATTGCTGCAGAAATTGCTGTAAATAAGGAGAAAAAATCATGGAATTTGAACAGATATTAAAGTTGGTTGACCATGTATCAGCTTCTCATCTGGAGTCTTTCTGCTATGAAAGTGATGGAGTGAAACTGACTTTAAATAATAAAATTGCACCTGTGATCATACCTGGAACCATGCAAAATAACATATTATCTGGTGCTGAAACAGGAGAAAAAGGTTTCGTATATGGAGAAAAGTATAGCATTTCAGAACAGGCTCCAGATAGAAAAATGGCGGATAAAGAACTTTCTGCAAGTGAGAAAAAACAGGCTTCAGATACAATGATTTCCAACGGAGAACCAACAGGAAATACTGTGAAATCTCCTCTGGTAGGAACATTCTATGCAGCTCCATCTGAGGATGCTCCTGCCTTTGTAAAAGTGGGAGATATAGTAAAAAAAGGACAGATTCTTGCTATTGTAGAAGCTATGAAACTGATGAACGATATTGAAAGCGATTTTGATGGAGAAGTTGCAGAAATTCTGGTTGAAAACGGTCAGCCTGTAGAGTATGGACAGCGTTATTTGTAATCCGTTGATATGGAAAGAAGCTAAATTTTATAATATCCATGTTAAAAGGTCAGAATCCCTTTTGACACGCAGACCATTTTATCAAAAATAGGATAAATACATTTGTTTTTCAATGAAATAGGAGCAGATATGAATCACTTAAATATAAAACAAATTGAGGAAATCCTTCCTCATCGTCACCCGTTCCTTTTGGTTGACTACATCGAAGATTATGAACCGGGAGAATTTGCTGTTGGCTATAAATGTGTCACATTCCGGGAGGATTTTTTTAAAGGACATTTTCCCCAGGAGCCGGTAATGCCAGGCGTTCTGATCGTGGAGGCACTGGCACAGACAGGTGCGGTCGCGATTCTTTCCAAGCCTGAAAACAAAGGCAGGATTGCTTACTTGGCGGCATTGATAAGTGCCGGTTTAAAGGGAAAGTTCAGCCTGGAGATAAGCTAAAACTGGAAATGAAAGTCATGAAACAGAAAGGGCCTATGGGTGTTGGAGAGGCTGTGGCAACTGTGGATGGAAAGGTTGTAGTGAAAGCGGAACTTACTTTTATGGTGGGCTAGATAGATATATATAACGATACTCGGAAGGGTGAAATTATGATCAGAAAGTTATTAATTGCCAATCGCGGAGAAATTGCCGTAAGGATCATCCGCGCCTGTCGGGAAATGGGAATAGAAGCAGTTGCAGTGTATTCTGAGGCAGACAAAGAAAGCCTGCATACGCAGCTTGCAGACGAAGCCATCTGTATTGGACCGGGACCTTCTGTTAAAAGTTATCTGAATATGGAAAGTATTATCAGTGCCGCCATAGTATCCGGTGCAGATGCAATACATCCTGGATTTGGCTTCTTATCTGAAAATGCCAGATTTGCCCAGATTTGTGAGCAGTGCGGCATCACTTTTGTGGGACCTCCATCACAGGTAATCCAGAATCTGGGAAACAAACAGATTGCCAGAAATACCATGGAAGCAGCAGGAGTTCCAGTAATCCCCGGCACTACAAAAGCTATTCTGGATGTGGAAACAGGAGCAAGAGAGGCCAGTCAGATTGGCTATCCGGTCATCATAAAAGCAGCTCTTGGAGGCGGTGGAAAAGGTATGAGAACTGCCTTCTCTCCGGAGGACTTTGAACTGGCATTTCTTACAGCCCAGAAGGAATCTCAGATCGCATTTGGAGATGGAACCATGTATATCGAGCATTTTGTGGAACATCCCAGACATATTGAATTTCAGATCCTTGCAGACAGTCATGGAAATGTAGTACACCTTGGAGAAAGGGACTGTTCGATTCAGCGAAATCATCAGAAAATGATTGAAGAATCTCCTTCTATGGCAGTGTCAGAAGAGCTGCGGAAAGAGATGGGAATTGCAGCAGTAAAAGCGGCGAAAGCAGCACATTATGTAAATGCCGGAACTATTGAATTTCTCCTTGAAAAGACAGGGAAATTTTATTTTATGGAGATGAATACCCGTATTCAGGTTGAGCATCCTGTGACAGAATGGGTTACCGGTCTGGATCTGGTTAAGGAGCAGTTAAGGATTGCTTCCGGGGAAGCTCTGCCTTTTTCCCAGGAAGATATTCATATTCAGGGACATGCTATAGAATGTCGTATTAATGCCGAAAATCCATGGAAAAATTTTCGCCCGTCACCTGGAACAATCACGGATCTTCATCTTCCCGGAGGCCGAGGAATCGTAGATACAGGAATTTACAATGGTTATCAGATTCCACCGTATTATGATTCCATGCTTGCAAAGCTGATCGTACACGGCAATAACCGTGAGGAAGCAATTGCAAAAATGAAAAGCGCTCTGGGAGAAATGATCATTCAGGGTGTTGATACAAATGTAGACTATCAGTTTGAAATTATGAACGATCCGGACTATCAGAAAGGTGTATTTGATATCGGCTTTCTGGAGAGTCATCAGATCGGAGGAGTGAAGGTAAATGAAGCTTAGATATGCCTTTAAACGTACAATTGCAAACAAATCTGCAGGTGCAGATAAAGAACTGAAACCAGAAGTGCCGGATGGTATGCTGAAGAAATGCAATGCCTGCAAGGCCGCTGTATTTGTAGATGAGGTGAAAAAGAATGCCTATATCTGTCCGCATTGCGGCAATTATTTCCGTGTTCATGCAAGGAGAAGAATCGAAATGCTGGCAGATGAAGGAACCTTTGAAGAGTGGGATAGGGTAATGCCAATAAGTAATCCTTTGTCCTATAAAGGGTACGAAGAGAAGGTAAAAAAGCTTCAGGAAAAGACAAACCTGGACGAAGCAATTGTCACAGGAAAGGCAAAAATAGGCGGAATATCTGTAGTGCTTGGAGTGTGTGACAGCCGTTTTCTCATGGCTAGTATGGGAGAAAATGTGGGAGAAAAAATTGCCAGAGCAGTGGAAAGGGCAACACAGGAACGTCTGCCTGTAGTGCTTTTTGCCTGCTCAGGAGGTGCCAGAATGCAGGAAGGAATTGTATCCCTGATGCAGATGGCAAAGACTTCCGCAGCTTTAAAAAGACACAGCGATTCCGGGCTTCTTTATATCAGTGTCCTTACGAATCCAACTACCGGTGGTGTGACAGCAAGCTTTGCCATGTTGGGAGATATTATCCTGGCAGAACCAGGTGCATTAATTGGTTTTGCAGGTCCCAGAGTGATAGAACAAACGATCCGGCAGAAGCTTCCTAAAGGATTTCAGAGTTCAGAATTTCTGTTGGAACATGGATTTATTGATCAGATTGCAGAACGAAAGAACATGAAAGAAACACTGGCCAGACTCTTGAAAATGCACTGTAAAAATGACTGCGCAGAAAGTCTGGACGGGCAGGAAAATGCAGAGAATATTTCTGTAAAAAAATCTGATTCAGCTGATAGCATGTCTGTAAACAGCAAATTGAATGTGGATTTTACGACGAAAATCACAGCAAAAAAATCTGCCTGGGAGCATGTTTCTCTTGCACGAAGCAAAGAACGCCCAACAGGAAAAGATTATCTTCCATGGTTGTTTGATTATTTTACAGAGCTTCATGGAGACAGACTTTTGGTGATGACCCGGCTCTGGTTGGCGGTATTGCATACCTGGCAGGAAAGCCTGTAACTGTGACTGTCCAGGAAAAAGGAAATGGTACAAAAGAGAATATTGCCCATAATTTTGGCATGGTTTCTCCGGAAGGTTACCGAAAATCCCTACGGCTTATGAAGCAGGCAGAAAAGTTCCACAGACCAGTGATCTGCCTTGTGGATACACCTGGGGCATTCTGTGGACTGGAGGCGGAAGAACGAGGCCAGGGAGAGGCAATTGCCCGAAATCTGTATGAGCTCTCCAGCCTTAAAGTTCCGGTGCTTTCTATTGTAATCGGAGAAGGCGGCAGCGGTGGAGCCCTTGCTCTTGCCGTAGGTGATCAGGTCTGGATGATGGAGAATTCCATTTATTCAATTCTTTCACCAGAAGGCTTTGCATCTATTTTGTGGAAAGACAGCACACGGGCAAAGGAAGCCGCAGAAGTAATGAAGCTGACAGCCGCAGATCTGAAGGAGCTTGGAATTATTGAGCAGGTAATCCCTGAGAATCAGCCTCTTACCAGAGAAAATATGGCAGATACCATGGAAGAGTTGAAAAACAGAATAGAAGAATTCCTGGAACTTATCAGTTGCTTGATCCGGAAAAATTACTGAATAAGCGCTATACTCGTTTTAGAAATTTGTAAAATTGTAGAAAAACATATCAAATTGTGATATACTTACCGTAAATATTTGCTTGAATGTTTTATAGAAAATAATGTTGTCACATTATAGGAGAGAAAAGAGTGGAGAACAGGGAAGTTATTAATGATGTACTGGTACATCTGTTCAACGAGATTATGGAGCTGGAAGAGCAGGCGATCATTACGGAAGAATATAAGGATATCACGAATAATGATATGCATATTATTGAAGCTGTAGGCCTTGGCGGGAACAAAATGTCCGACATTGCGGCCAAACTGAATATCACCGTAGGTCCCTGACTACTTCCATGAACAGCCTTGTAAAAAAGGGATACGCCACAAGGGAGCGAAGTGAGCAGGATCGCCGTGTGGTATTTATCCATCTCACCCTGAAAGGAAGAAAGGCATATCATCACCATGCGGAATTTCACCGCAAAATGACAGATGCAGTGCTTGATGTACTGGACGAGAAGGAAGCGCTTGTCCCTTGCCAAGGCCCTGGACAGTCTGACCCTTTTCTTTAGACAGTATAAATCATAATATCGGTAGAACCAGGGCATTTTGACTGTGATAAAGCTGAACTTCTCTTTTTTGAAGCCCATATTTTGATCTGGATAATGATTATGACGCATATAGTTTGACTATAAATCCAAGAGACAAATATCTGACTGCTGCAGCAGTATATTTTCTATTACGGTTACTGTTCACTCCGTTCACAGTAACACGCTTCGCGATGCACAGAATCATGCTTTGCATGATTCGCGCCGCAACTCTCGGGTTTTCTGTGAACTTTGTTCGCAAAAAAACACCTCGCGGAATGTTACCAGTGAACAGTAACCTATTACGACTGATGGGATCAGGTAAAGATCCGGAAAGGACATTCTATGAAGAGAAGAGCATTATCATGGTTTATGGCCGCTGCACTTGGTGTTGGAACAATGGCTGGAGGTATTGGAAGCGCAAATATTGTATTGGCAGAAGAACAGAATGAAGAAACGGAAGCGGCAGATGAGACATCAGAAGAGCCGGCTGATGAGACGGATTCAGACAGTTCTGTAATGAAAATTGGGGCACTGAAGGGTCCTACTGCAATGGGAATGGCACAGCTTCTGGACGATGAGAATTACGAGTTTTCCCTTGCTGCATCTCCAGATGAAATTGTTCCAATGATCGTTCAGGGACAGGTAGATGTAGCAGCTGTTCCATCCAATTTAGCCTCCGTTTTATATCAGAAAACAGATAAAAACGTCAGCGTTCTGGCAGTAAATACTCTTGGTGTTCTTTATCTGGTGGAGAATGGTGATTCCATCCAGTCTGTAGATGATTTAAAGGGAAAAACGATCTATGCCAGTGGTAAAGGTGCGACTCCGGAGTATGCGTTAAACTCTGTTCTGAAGTCTAATGGACTGGATCCGGAGAAGGATGTGACCATTGAGTACAAGTCTGAGCATGCAGAGGTTGTAGCAGCGCTTGCAGAAGACCAGACAGCAGTTGGACTTCTTCCACAGCCTTTTGTAACCACTGCACTTATGAAGAATGAGAACCTTCGTGTGGCCCTTGACCTGAATGAGCTTTGGGAGTCTTCTGCAACAGATGGAAGCAGGCTGGTAACAGGTGTTGTAATTGCCAGAAATGATTATCTGAAAGAGCATGAAGCAGATATTGATGCGTTTATGGATGCATATAAGGACTCTGTAGAATTTGTAAATTCTGATACAGAAGCAGCTGCCCAGATCATTGGAAACCATGATATTATTCCGGCAGAAGTTGCAGCAAAAGCCATTCCGGAATGCAGTATTGTATTCATGGAGGGCGACGAAATGCAGACCATTCTTTCCGGCTATCTGAACACACTAAATGAGCAGAATCCGGAAACAATCGGAGGTCAGTTACCAGATGAGGACTTCTATTATAAACGCTGATAAGGCAAAAAAATATCGGATATTTTATAAAATTGTGGCAGCTGCATACCATAATCCATACAGCAGCTGCCACAATT
>ENA-OQEX01000222-OQEX01000222.1-human-gut-metagenome-genome-assembly--contig:-NODE-222-length-32825-cov-11.677564_pt1 | contig 32825 bp, 40 predicted proteins | sample MGYA00242802_ERZ504649 | MGnify/ENA primary metagenome ERZ504649 (study PRJEB26092, sample SAMD00036194) | human gut metagenome | host: Homo sapiens | study: EMG produced TPA metagenomics assembly of...
TGACGACGACGGCCACCGGCGGCCTCCTCGGCCTCGGGTGCCTCGGCCTTGCCGCGGCCCTTTCCACGGCCACGGCCCTCGACCTGGCTCTGAGCAGCGCGGGTATCGGAATCGGCATCGCGACGACGGCGCTTGGGCATCGACGTGCCGGCAAGACGGTCGGCGCTCGACAGACCATCGCCCACGTCGACGCCGTTCTCGCGATCGAGCTCCATGAGCGCCAGGCGCATCTCGGGCGACTCGATGCGCTCGAGCACGTCGCGCGTCACGCAGTCGGGGCGGCAGTTGCAGCCCTGCTCGGCGGCCTTCTTTTTGCAGCCCTCCGAGCACGTCATATCGGCCAGGTTGACCTTAAAGACTTTGCCGTTCTCCAGGCGCAGCACCAGCTGCTCACGCGGCGTGTCATATTCCTGAATACGCGCCTTGCCAAGCGGCGTATCGATGAGCGTCTTCTTTTTGGGCGCACGGCTCTTAAAGTCCTTGTACGCCTCGAACTCATAGCGCAAGCAGCACATCAGCGGCCGCACACGCCGCTGATCTTGGACGAGTTGAGCGGCAGGTCCTGCTCTTTTGCCATGCGGATCGAGACGGGCTCAAACTGTCCGCCAAAGCGCGTGCAGCAGAGCTCCTGTCCGCATTGGGCGTAGCCGCCCACCAGGCGGGTCTCGTCGCGCACGCCGATCTGGCGCATGTCGACGCGAATGTGCAGCGTCGAGGACAGGTCCTTGACGAGCTGACGAAAATCGACGCGCTCCTCGGCCGCAAAGTAGAACACGGCCTTCTCGCCGCCAAACAGGTACTCGACGCGACCGGCTTCATCTCGAGGTCGAGCTCCTTGACCAGGCGGCGGAAGTCGACCATGGCCTCGTCGCCCTGGATGGCCAGGTCGTCGGCAAGCTGCAGGTCGATGTCGCTCGCCACGCGCAGCACGGGCTTGAGCGGCTGACCGATCTCATCTTGCGGCACCTCGAAGGGATCGGCCGTGACCAGGCCGATCTCGGTTCCGCGCTCGGTGGAGCAAATGGCATAATCGGCCTCGAGGATATCCAAATCCTGCGGATCGAACCACAGGTCGCGCGAGGCGTAGGTAAACTTAACGGGTACGACTAACGGCATTTCAGTGCCTTCCTGATATCGAACAGCATGACCTCGATGGCCAGCTGGGGAGTAACGTTTCTGGCAATGTTGCGCTCGGCGGTCGCGACTGCCTCGAGCGCCCGCGTGGCACCCGCAACATTGGTCGCGGCGGCAAGCCGCCCGATCGTGTCGCACACGTCCTCGTTCACTACGTCGGCCGCCTCGTCCTGAAGCGTCAGCAGCACGTCGCGCATAAGCGTCCGCGCGCTCGCCAGCGCTTCCATGATACCCGAACGCTCGCGCGCGTGAGTTCGCGCTTGTTGCGGTCCTCAAGCTGCTTCAATGCTCCACGCGACAGGTAATCGGCGTTTTGCTCGAGCACCTTTTCCTGCGTGGACTTGACCTCGGCGAGCGGCGCCTTAACGGCGACGATGAGCGACTTGGCGCGGCTGAGCACATCGGCCTCGTCGGCGGCGATGAGCGAATCGATGGCACGGACCATCTGGCGGCGAGCATCCTGGCGCTCGGCGCTCTTGAGGAACTCGATGCCACGCGTGGGGCTTCCCGCTACGGCGACGGCCATGCGGCAACGCGCAGGGTCCTGACCGGTGGCGCGACTCACGGCACGCGCGGCCACGGCGGGCGACACCAGCCGAAACGGCACGCACTGGCAGCGGCTCACGATGGTGGGCAACATCACGTCTGCCGAGGTGCCCAGCAAGATGAACATGACGCCCTCGGGCGGCTCCTCGAGTGTTTTGAGCAGCGCGTTAGCGGTGTTGGCGCGCAGCTGCTCGGCACGGTCGATGATGTAGACCTTGGCCTTGGCACGGATGGGCGCCAGGGGCACGTCGTCGAGCAGCTCGCGGGTCTGGGCGATGAGGTAGCCGTGGCGCTCTCGGGCGTGTAATAGTGCACGTCGGGATGCGTATGGCGCGCGACGCGCACGCAGCTGTCGCATGCGCCGCAGCCATCCTGCTCGCACAGGAAGGCTTGGGCGAGCGCCCACGCGGCGTCGAGCTTGCCCGCGCCGGGCGCTCCCAAGAACAGATAGGCGTGCGATGCGCGACCGCTGGCGACGGCGTTGGTCAAAAAGTCGCGCACGCGCTCTTGGGTGTCGAGCTTGGCCAGCAGGCTTGCCTGAGCGGGGGCCATGTTACTCGGCCTCCTGGGCAAGCGCGGCGGTGACGGCGTCCTGGGAAATATCGAGGCCGTAGGCGCGAACCTGCTCGACCGTCTTCTCGAAGACTTCCTCGATGGTCGCGGTGGCGTCGATGAGCTTTACGCGGTTTGGCTCCTCGGCGGCAATTGCGCAAAAGCCTGGTAGACACGCTCTTGGAATGCCATGCCCTTTGCCTCCATGCGATCTGCCGCACCACGGGCTGCCATGCGCAGCGCCGCCTGCTCGGGCGTGATGTGATAGACGAGCGTGAGCGCCGGATGCGTCCCCGCAACGGCCAGGTTGTTGGCATCGCGCACTATCTGGCGGTCAAGGCCGTCGGCAAATGCCTGATAGCAGGTCGTGGAATCGTAGAAGCGATCGCACAGAACCACCTTGCCGGCTGCGAGCGCGGGAGCGATGACCTCGTGCACCAGCTGGGCACGCGCAGCCTCGTAGAGCAGCAGCTCGCAGGTATCGCCCATTGCCGTGTTGGCGGGGTCGAGCAGCAGGGCGCGAATCTTTTCGCTGATGGCGGTGCCGCCCGGCTCGCGCAGAGTTACGACCTGATAGCCAGCGAGGTCGAGCGCGCGGGCCAGCAGGCGCGCCTGCGTGGACTTGCCGGCGCCGTCGACGCCCTCGAGCGTAATGAAGCTATGTTGAGCGGGCTCAAAAGCCATGGGCGCAGCCCCTTCCTACAAGGCGCGAAAATGCAAGTTATAGCAACCAAGCCATGATACCCCAGTGCTCGGCGCGTCCCAAATCCCACCTAGCCAATGGCTACTCAGACGCAGTAGGGACGTTCCTAAACTGCCGACCGAAAAGGAACGTCCCAACTGCCGGCTTTTTGGGGTGCTGGGTATAATCGTCGTATTGCATTGAAATGTGGCGAAAGGAGTGGCAATGACTCGGTATTGTGCCTCGTGTGGCAAGCTTCTTGCAGATGATGCCAAGTTCTGCACCTCGTGCGGTGCACCCGTTGAGCAAACAACCGCGAGCGATAGCCAGCCCGCTTTTGAGCAGACCGGTTCCCTCGATACGCCGCAAGCCAAGGCGGACGACCCCCTCGCCTATCGCCCCGACCCCCGCCGCAGGCCCCGCGGCCGTCGAGACCACGCAGCGCATACCCGTCGCGAGCGGCTCGCCCCAACAGCAGCCGGCTCCCGCATACGCGCCCGCTTCGCCACAGACCCCCGCTCCCAAAAAGAGCGGCACCGGGCCGCTTATCGCCGTTATCGTTGTGCTGGTGGCGATCATCATCGCCCTGGTCGTTTTCTTTGTGATCAAGCCTTTCGACAACGCCGCCACGCAGACGACTACCGAGGTAGCTAAGCTGCACCATGACGTCGACGACGATGACCTAAAGCCTCTCGGCAATCCCAACAGCCTGTACGACGATGATGACGATGACGACGAGGATGGCGGCGAAGCAACGCTCTCCGAGCAGAACCTCTACCGTCGCCTGAGCGAATACTACGACTTGCTCGAAGATCTCGACAGCCAGGTCCGTGGCTGCGCGCAGAACTTCAACGGCAACTATCTGGAAGAGGATCGAACCACCCGTCAAAATCTCGCCGACGTCGCCGAGCGCACGGAGGACACCATCGAGCAGTATTACGACATCGTCGAGGACCTGGACGTCCCGACGAGCTCCAAGAACTACAGCTCCTGGAAGGATATCATCGCCCTGTACGACGACCTGGATCACCGCATTGACGCAATCTGTGATGCCTGGGAGATCAGCCTGAAATACGCCAAGCCTGCGGACCACAAGAATGAGATCGTGGCGCCGCTGTCGCGCGACAACGTGGCGGGCACCAATGACAATAAGTACCGCCTAGACTTTGAGGAGCGCTATCCCGGCGCTAAGCCTGTCGAGGTGAACTAGCGCTTTGTCGTTCCCGAGCCGGCAGTTAGGGACGTTCCTAAACTGCCGGCAGAAAAGGAACGTCCCTAACTGCCGGTCAAAAAAACGAGCGAGGATCGCGGGGTCCTCGCTCGTTTTTGGGCAATGTTTCGACTGCGCCGTTACTTGTCGGCGGCTGCTTTCTTGGCAGTCGACTTCTTCGCGGTCGTCTTCTTGGCGGCAGTGGCTTTCTTAGCCGTCGTCTTCTTTGCCGTGCTCGCCTTGGTTGTGGTCTTGCGACCGCGGGCGGGCTTCTTCTCCTTGGTCGGGCAGTCCATGTTGACGCAGATACGCCACGGACCGCGCGCCGTGTTGACCACCACGATGGGGGCGCCGCACTCGGGGCAGGTCTCGCCCGTCGCCTCGAGCTTGCCGCGCGCCGGCAGCGGATAGCTCACGCCGCAGTCATCGTAGTTGGTGCAGCGGATAAAGCGCTTGCCGCTCTTCTCGCTCTTGTGCGCGATCAGGTCGCCGTGACGTCCGGCCTCGGCACACACCTTGCACTCGCCCACCTTAAGATCGGCTCGTAGTTGGTGGGGCACGTGGGGTTCACGCAGATCTCGAGGCCTTCTGGCGGAATGGCTGGCACTTGATGCGCGGCGCGCCGCACTCGGGGCACACGGCGGCCTCGCCCTCGAGCGGGCTCACCTTGACGCCACTCGGCACCGGATAGGTCACGTCGCAGTCGGGCCAACCCATGCAGCCGATAAAGCTGCCGCGGGTCTTGGCGCTCGTCTTCATAACCAGGTCCTTGCCGCACTTGGGGCAGGCGCCCACGCGCGCATCGGCCGTGACGGCGTCGCTGATGGCGTCGCCCAGCTCCTGCGTATGCTTGAGCAGCTCGTCGAGCACGCCGGCCAGCAGCGCGCGCGAGTGTGTCACGACATGCTCTTCGGTATCCTCGCCGCGCTCCACGCGGGTCATGTCGCCGTCGAGCTCGCTGGTCATATCGGGGCTCGTGATGCGCGGGGCAAACTGCGACAGCGCGTCGATGATGGCGATGCCCAGCTGGCTCGGCTCAACGGGATCATTTTTGAGATAGCGCACGGCATACAGGCGCTCGATGATGCTCGCGCGCGTGGACTTGGTGCCCAGGCCGCGCTTTTCCATCTCCTGCACGAGCTTGCCCTGGCTGTAGCGCGCGGGCGGCTCGGTCTGCTTGGCCTCGAGCTTAATGTCGAACACGTCGACCGTGTCGCCCTGCTCAAGCGGCGGCATCTGCTCGTCGCGCTTGAGGCCGTACGGATATGCCTCGCGGAAGCCCGGGGTCACGAGCACGTCGCCCGAAGCCACGAACGGCTCGCCGTTGACGTCGAGCTCGAGCTTGGTGTTCTCGATGGTCGCGGGCCCCATGAGCGTTGCCAGGAAGCGACGGGCGACGAGGTCATAGAGTTTGCGCTGGCCGCCGTCGAGCGTGGACGGATCGCCCTCGCCCGTGGGGTAGATAGGCGGGTGGTCGGTGGTCTCGACCTTGCCGCGCGTGGGCTTCATGGGCCGGCGAGCACCTTTTTGCACACGGGCGCCAGCGCCGGGTTGATCTTTGCCAGGTCGCTCACCACGGCGCCAGATCGAGCGTCGCGGGATACACGGTGTTATCGACACGCGGGTAGCTGATGAGACCGGCCATGTAGAGGGACTCGGCGATGCGCATCGTACGCGCAGGCGAGATGCCCTCGGCCGCGGCGGCAGCTGCAGCGAGGTCGTCGCAAACGGCGTGGGCGGCTGCTGCTTACGCGAGCGCTTGGTCACCGCGGCGACGGTTGCCGTCGTAGCGCCGTCAACGTGACCGTACGCCTCTCAGCAGCATCCTTGTCGGTAAAGCGCGCCGTCTTGTGCGCGATCTTAAAGCGATCGTCCTCGGCAGCGCCTTGCGCGGCGCCCATGCCGCGAATCTGCCAATAGTCCTCGGGCACAAACGCCATGCGCTCGCGCTCGCGCTCGACCACCAGGGCAAGCGTCGGCGTCTGCACGCGGCCGGCGGAACGCACGTTGCCAAAGCCGCCAAACTTGGCGAGCGTCAGGTAGCGCGTGAGCACCGCACCCCAAATGAGGTCGATGTGCTGACGGCTCTCGCCGGCGTCGGCCAGGTTCTGGTCGAGCGAGACAAGGTTATCGAAGGCCTGCGTGATCTCGGCCTTGGTAAACGAAGAATACTGGGCGCGGGCGACCGGCAAGTCGGGCGCCACCTCGCGCACCTTGTTGAGGGCGTCCGAACCGATCAGCTCGCCCTCGCGATCGAAGTCCGTGGCGATGATGACGCTGTCGGACTTTTTGGCGAGGTTCTTAAGCGAGCGGATGAGCTCTTTCTCGGCCGGAAGCTTAATGACGGGCGCCCAGGTGAGATAGGGCAGGCTCTCGAGCTTCCAGCCCTTGATGGAAATGCCATCGGCAAGGAACGGCTTGCGCTTGGTGTCGTACGGCGGGCGGGCCAGGCCATCGGCATATCGGCCGGCAGCATTTCGCCGTCCTCCGTGACCGAATACCAGCCCAACTTTTTATCGAACAGCACACTGTCGCAAAAATCGGGTGCCAGGATGTGACCGGCAAGGCCGATCGTCACGCACTCCTCGCCCTTCCACTCAAAACGGTAGATGGCGGTGTTGTACACCTTGTCCTTTTTGGGCTTGCCCGTGGACAGACGCTCGGCGATCTGACGCGCGGCGTCGTTTTTCTCAGCGATGATGAGCTTCAAAAGAGGCTCCTATCTCGTGTGCCTGCGGCTGCGCCCGCCCTCTTGGCGGCCGACTTACGCCCTTGCTTGCTCAATCTGCCCGATGAGCCAATCGCACCAGGCATCCATGCCCTCGCCCTTGCGCGCGCTCACGGCAAACCGCGGCGCCTGCGGATTGAGGTCATCGAGTGTCTTAGTATACCTATCCATGTCAAAATCGAAAGCCGGGGCCACGTCGACCTTATTGAGCAGCTGCGCGCCGGCGTGCTGGAAGATGCCCGGGTACTTGATGGGCTTGTCGTCGCCCTCGGGCACCGAGAGGATCATGATGGACAGGTTCTCGCCCAGGTCAAAGTCGACCGGGCAGACCAGGTTACCCACATTTTCGATAAAGATGACGTCGATGTTCTCCAGACCGACGGCCTGGTCGAAGGCGTCGACGGCTCCATGATCATGTTGCCCTCGAGGTGGCACAGGCCGCCCGTGTTGATCTGGATGGCGGGCATGCCGGCTTCCTTCATGGTGATGGCGTCGACATCCGAGGCGATATCGCCCTCGATGACGGCACAGCGTAGGCCGGCCTTGTCGCGCAGGCGCTCGTTGGTGCCCAGAATCGTGGTGGTCTTACCCGAGCCGGGGCTCGACAGCACATTGATCACGTAGGTGCCTGCCTCATTAAATCGCTGACGCAGCTGATCTGCCAGGCGCTCGTTGCGCGACAGGATCGGCGACGCGATATCAATCGTTTTCTCGGCCATACTTAGCGCTCCTTACTTTGGCTCCTTTATACCCCATCACCAGATGGCTAGCGGGCTAATCGTCGGGGGTTTCGATTTCGATACTTGCGATATCGAGCTCGCGGCCGTGCAGCAGGCGCACGTTGGCGCCGCCACACTGGGGGCAGCGACAATGGAAACGGTCGTGCTCAAAGACCTCGCCGCAGTCCAGGCACTCGCTTTGTGGATGGACCTCCTCCACGGCAAGCTCGCAGCCGCGCGTGAGCGGGTCCTCGTCGCGAAACGTCCCCCACGCAAAGTCGAGCGCCTCGCGCACGACCTCGGTCATATCCCCGATACGCAGCGTTACCAAAACGGCGCGCGAGGCCCCCGCCCCACGCGCCGCGCGAATCACTGTATCGAGTATGCCGTTGACAATGCCAACCTCGTGCATACCGTTTTACTCCTCGTCGTCCTCGTCGTCCGAGAACAGGTCCAGACGGCTCACGAACAGGCCCTCCTTGCCCTCGCGCGCGGTAATGACCACGCGGGCAATGGCGAGCGAGATCTCGTAGAGCGAAAGCAGGGCACCGTACATAAGGCCCAGCGTAACGGGCGAGCCGTCGGGCGTGATCACAGCCGAGCCCACGAGCAGGCCCACGTACACGTAGCGCCAGGCGCTGCGGAAGGCCGCATAGGACACGATGTGAAAGACGGACAGATAGAAGATGATGAGCGGCAGCTCAAACGCCACGCCAAAGCCGATCATAAAGAGCAGCTCCATGTTGACGTAGTTCTCCAGGTCGGGCAGCGCCGTAGCGACGGCCGAGGTCTCGCCGATGAGCCACTCAAAGCCCGCCGGGATGATGATGAAGTAGCAGAAGATGGCACCCAGGAAGAACAGAACCGTCGAGGCGAGCACCGTGGGCACAACCCACTTGCGCTCGTTGGGGCGCAGTGCCGGCAGGAAAAATGCCAGGATCTGCCAGATGATCATGGGCGTGCACATGACCACGGCCATCTTGATGGCCAGCGAGAAGCGCAGGCCAAAGCCGCCGAGCGTGGTGGTGATGTAGAACTTACCGTCCGGCACAAAGGAGCGGATGGGGTCTTCCAGGATATCGAGCACCACAGGCGTGGCGAAATACAGCACGATAGCGGCGGCAAACACCGATACGACCACGATAGTCAGGCGGCGACGAAGCTCTCCCAGGTGATCGAAGAGCGGCATGCGCGCAGGTCCGATCGGCATTACTCATCGCCTCCCTTCGGGCGTCGGCGGCAGCAGCCTCGGCATCGTCCTCGACCTCGAGCTCGCGAGCGAGCTGGTCGACGACGGCCTTGCGTTTGCGGGGACGACGGGCGTAGAGGTCAGCCGTCGTGGGCTCTGCCGGCTCGGGCTCGGGCTCTGCAGCAGGCTCGGGCTCGACGGCAGCAGCAGGCTCTGTACCCTCGGCCTCATCAACAGCGCCTTCGCCCTCAGCAGCACCCTCGCTTGCGGCCTTCTCGGCAGCAAGACGGGCGCGACGCTCGGCAAAGGTCTCCTTCTTGGCGGGCGCTGCCGTCTCGGCGGCATCCTCGTCCGCATCGGAATCGTCGTCGGTCGCAGCGGCCTTCTTGGGCTTGACCGGGGCCGACGCGGCCTCGCTCACCGGATCGATAATCTCGGACTGAACAACGGCCGTCATCTTTTCCTGCGTCTCGCGGAACTGACGGATGGCACGGCCGATCGTGCGGCCCATCTGCGGGAGCTTATCCGGGCCAAACAGCAAAAAGCCGAAGACCACGATGATCGCGAGCTCACCCTCTCCAATACCAAACACACATACCTCCAAGGCTCGATGTGAGTCGAGCCCGCACCGCGCCATTCGGCCGGAACTCGTCTATTCATTCGGTCAAGTATAGCGCCCGGACGCAAAACGTCCGAGCGCATCACAAACATATGCCAAACGGCACGCCCTTTTGGGGGCAAAGATTATGCAGCGGTGATCGAAATCTCCTGGTCGACGCCCAACAGCTGAACCACGCGCATCACCGGGGCTGCACGTTGACGCAGCTAAAACGCTTACCATGATCAGCTGCGTGGTGTGCGGCGCCCACAAGCACGCCAATGCCCGTCGAATCGATGTAGCTCACCTGGCAAAATCGAGCTCAACGGCCTCAGTGGCTGCTCGAGCGCCAGGTCGATGGCATTGCGCAGGCTATCGGCGTTAGAGATATCGATCTCACCGGTCACCTTAATGGTGTAGAGCTCTGGCGTGGGGTTGGTGGAAATACCCAAATCCATGTATACGCTCCTTTACGTATCGAAAGTGCGGATAGTACTAGCGCGGACTTGCGGGGCCCTACGCGTTAGGCGCGCTCGGCACGCGCAAGCTCGGCAGCGACGAGCTTGACAGCCAGCACCAGCACATCGAGCGCGGCCTCCAGGTCCTCGACCGTGGGATAGCTCGGCGCGATGCGGATGTTGGTGTCGCGCGGATCCTTGCCATAAGGCCAGGTGGCACCAGCCGGCGTGAGCTTGACGCCCAGGTCGGCACAAAGCGCGGCGACCTTCTGGGCCGAGCCCTCGGGGCCATCGAAACTCACAAAGTAGCCGCCATGGGGATGAGTCCAAGTGGCGCAACCCGTGTTGCCCAAGCCCTCGGTGAGTTTACGCTCAACGGCCTCAAAGCGCGGGCGCAGGAACTCGGCATGCTTTTTCATGTGCTCCTTGACCGCCTCGATGGTGGGAAGGAAACGCACGTGACGCAGCTGGTTGAGCTTGTCGGCGCTGATGAGGCCGGCCTTCAGGCGCTTGGAGAACTCGGCGATAACCGCGGGGCTCGCACCAATAAAGCCGATGCCGGCGCCCGGGAAGGTGATCTTGGACGTCGAGGCAAAGGCCACCACGCGATCCTCGGTGCCCGCCGCGCGAGCGAGGTCAAAGATATTTGCGAGCTCGTCGGTCTCGTCGTACAGGTCGTGCACGCAGTAAGCGTTGTCCCAAAAGATGCGGAAATCGGGCGCGGCCGTGGGCATCTCGACCAGGCGGCGCACAGTGTCCTCGCTAAAGGTGATGCCCGTGGGGTTGGAATACTTGGGCACGCACCAGATGCCCTTGATGGAATCGTCGGCGGCAACCAGGCGCTCAACCTCGTCCATGTCGGGGCCGTTGTCGGTCATCGCGACGGGGACGTTCTCGATGCCCAAGTCGGCGGTGATGCCAAAGTGGCGATCGTAGCCGGGAACGGGGCACAGGAACTTGACCTTCTTGCCGTCGTGCGCGGCCTCGTAGGCGTCCCAGGGCTCGCTGCCGCACGAGCCGCAACGCCAGAACATACCGGCGATGTCATGCTCAATCAGCAAACTCGACGAGCCAGCACGAGCGTCTGCTCGGCAGGGCACCCCAGGAACTCCCCCGCTAGCTTGCGTGCCGAGGGAATGCCCTCAAAGCAGCCGTAGTTGGAGCAGTCGACGTTGCCGTCGTGCAGATCGGCATCGGCATTGAGGATATCGAGCATAGGTCGAGAGATGTCCACCTGGGAGGGCGACGGCTTGCCGCGGGCCATGTCGAGCGCCAGGCCCTTGGCCTTGACCTCGGCGACCTCGGCTTTGAGCGCCTCGATGGCGGCATCGAGTTCGGTGGTTTCCATCTTCTGGTAGATCGTCTGCATGGGTGCGACCTTTCGCGAAGCGGTACGTTGCAGTTCGTCTAAGTATAGACCGCCACCGCCACAACGGTATGAAGCCGTGATAGATTAAGTCATCGCAATGAATTACGAATCGCCGCGCATGGCGGCGTGGGGCGCCCAAGGAGGCACTATGGAGTACGGATCGTTTAGGGCCGAGGAATTCGGCGACCTGCAGCGCCTGGTCGACGGGCTGTTTTACGACCGCCATGCCATCGACCGCCTGGACCTGATCGTACAGGCCGAAATCTTGGACCTGGCGCCCGATCTCATGGAAATCGTCAACCTGCTACCGCCCGGCTATTACGACCGCCAGTCACTCTGCGACCAGCTCAACTCCGCCTTGGCCGCCCACGGCTGGGGCGCCGTCTACGGAACGGTGGAATAAGCCTCGAGGCCGGCGATTTGGCCCGCTTCCCGACCTTGGCGAGGCTTGTTTTAGGGCTTGTGGCCAAAAAAGGGCAAATATGAGTACTGTTACCTTTTTAGTAGCAGCGATTTTTGGTCGAAATCGGCAAAACTCGACTTGAAACTTCCTAATCACCGTCAGCTAGCGCCAAATTGGAAGTCGATGGTCACTCATTAACGTACAGTTCTTATAACTTTGTTCATTATTTTCCGCACCTAAAATGATACGCCGTTTGTGACAGTACTCACAAACGGCGTTTTTTGACCACTGGCGTGTCTGGCAGGCGGCAAGCACCGCCAGAATCCGCATTTTGGACGCGCCCGAATCGGTTCTGGAGCCGGTTTTCGCGCTCTTACTCGTCTTTGGGCGAGGGATGCTTGCAGACCACGCTCATGTAGATCATGCCGAGCACGGCTGCGGTGACCGAACCGGCGAGAATAGCGGCCTTGGCTGCAAGAACCTCAAACTGGGCCGTCGGGAAGGCAAGGCCGCTGATGAGAATCGACATGGTAAAGCCGATACCGCCCAGAATGCCCACGCCGGCAATCATGTGCCAGTTGACATTGTGCGGCAGCTCGCAGGCTTAAGCTTAACCAGGGCAAACGTCATACCAAAGATGCCGATCGGCTTGCCCAGCAGCATGCCAAAGTACACGCCGAGCGTCACCGGATCGGTGAGCAGCGTGCTCATGTCCACGCCCACTAAACGAACCTGAGCGTTTACGAACGCAAAGATCGGCAGGATCACAAAGTTGACCGGCGTGGAGATCAGACGCTCCATGCGGATAAGCGGCGGGGTCACGCGGTGCATGACGCGCTCGACCTTGGTAGTCGAGACGGTAAAGTCATGCTGGCCCAGGATGTGTGCCTCGTCGTCGTAGCGGTCATCGAGCAGCGGCAGGCACTCGCCCAGCCAATCGGTGAGACTATCGAGCTTGACGCCGCACTTGGCCGGAATGGTGAAGGCCAGGATGACGCCAGCAAGCGTGGCATGTACGCCGCTCTTGAACATGCAGAACCACAACAGCAGCCCCAGTACCGAATACGGGGCAAGGCGGTAATGCTGCGTCTTGTTGAGCCACACGAGCGCGCAGGTCACAAGCGCGGCGGCGCCCAACCAAAACGGATTGGGGCTCTGACCGTAGAAGATGGCGATGGCGGCGATGGAGATCAGGTCGTCGGCGATAGCGAGCGTCGAGAAGAACACGCGCACGCCGTTGGGAACGCGGTTGCCCAAAAGCGACAGCACGCCCAGCGCAAAGGCAATATCGGTTGCCATGGGGATGGCCCAACCGTTGCGGGCGCCGGCATGGTTAAAGATCAGGTAGATGCAGGCGGGAACGACGACGCCGCCCACCGCCGCCAACATGGGAAGCATGGCCTGACGCGGATTCTTGAGCTCGCCGACCGTCATCTCGTACTTAAGCTCAATGCCCACCAACAAAAAGAAAATCGCCATGAGGAAGTCGTTGACGAAAAGCTCAACGGTGAGACCAGCCGTAAGGTTGCCCAGGCCCACATACAGCGGGGTCTCCAAAAAGTGATGGATGGCCTCGTAGGCATCGGTGTTGGCGCAGATAACGGCGGCGATAGCGGCGAAGACCATGACGGCGGCGGAAATCGTGCCGTTCTCGGCGATGCGCTCCCAAATGTCGTGACGTTCAAAGCGCTTGCGCTCACGAACGTTGAACAGCTGCTCAGTTGCTGCCATGGGCGGCTCCTTTCACGGGAAAGCTCCCGTCTTAAAAAAGCACGGCCCGCCCAAGTGGCGGCGCCGCGCTCTAACGTATTACGCTTGCATCTAGCCTACCCTGCACGACAAGCACGCAGGCGTGGCCGAAAAGCGGAACCACAGGTTGAACATTATTTGCTCAACGGCACGGGCACGCCTGTCCAAGAGACGACGCGGCGCCGTGCACAAAAAACGACCGGAGCGCGGGACGTCCGCGATCGTCGTGGCGTTTGGTCAACTAAACCTAGCAGGCGGCCATGATGGGGGCAGCGACCTGCTTCTTACGGGAGAGGACACCCGGCATCCAGACGCCGTCGTGCTCGTCGGCAATGCCCAGGCCCTTCTGAGCGGCCTCGGTCTCGCCCTCGAGCAGGACCTGCGAGCCCTCCTCCATGATGTCGGTGATGCACAGGACAATGCCATCGGCACCCTTCTCGGCGGCGTAGGCGCGCATGGCCTCGCGAATCTCGTCGATCATGCCGAGCGCACGACTCTTGTCGACGGTCTCGTACTGGCCGATGAGCAGCTTCTTGCCGGCGGGCTCGAACATCTTGATGTCGTTGCGACCATCTCGGCTGCGGTGAAGGAGCCGGACGGACGGGTGAGGAAGACTCCATGCCAAACTTGACCGGGTCGACACCCACCTGCTCGCCGAGCTTGGCGGCGACAGCGCGGTCGACATCGGTGGTGGTGGGGCTCTTGAGCATGAGCGTGTCGGTCATCATGGCCGAGAGCAGCAGCTTGGCCTGGACGTCGGAAAGCTCAACGCCGAGCACGCCGGCGAGCTTGGTGACGATGGTGCAGCTGGAGCCCCAGGGCAGGCAGATGTAATGCAGCGGGCCGGCGGTCTCGAAGTCGCCGATGCGGTGATGATCGACAACGCCAAAGACCGTGGCGTCCTTAAGGCCGGCGACGGACTGGGCAGACTCGTTGTGGTCGGTGAGGACGACGAGCTGACCGGCCTCGACGGACTCGATCACGCGGGGCTCGGCGATGCCGGCGTCGGCGAGCAGCTTGGCGGACTCGGCCGGAAGCTGACCAAGGGCGCAGGCCTCGTAGGTGTTGCCGGCATACTCAACCTGGTTGAGCAGCTGGGACAGGACGACGGCGCTCATGATGGCGTCGTTATCGGGGTTCTGGTGACCAAAGACAAGAACGTTTGCCATGGATATCCTCCACTTGATATGTGTACTTGGACGTAGCTATGGTAGCACGCCGATGCCGAGCCTTCGCAGACGGAAGGGCTACGGCATATTTTGGGGCAGGCATGGAGCCAAGGCTGTCCCTTTTGCACCATGTTGGTGCAAAGTAACCTGGCCCCCTTGCACCAGCTATTTGCCGGCGGCGCGCAGGGCTACGTAAGCGGCACCGATGATGCCGGCGTCGTTGCCGAGCGAGGCGACCTCAATGGGCGTCTCGCGCGAGGCGGAAAGCGCGTAGTGCTTAAAGTGCTCGCGGACCTTGTCGAGGTAGACGTCGGCCGAGGCGGAGGCGCCGCCGCCGATCAGGAACATCTCGGGGTCGACCACGTTGGCGATAAGCGCCAGAGCGCGACCGAGATAATCGGCCATGGTATCAGCCGCGGCCAGCGCAAGCTTGTCGCCCTCGCGGCAAGCTTGGAACACGTCCTTGGAATCGGAGGGGCCGGTGAGCTCGATGGGCTCGACGCCCGCCTTCTTGCATTCGGCAAGGTAGTTGCTCACCACGCCAGTGGCGCTGGAATACTGCTCCAGGTGGCCATGGCCGCCACAGCCGCAGGTGCGCTCCTCGTCGGGATTCAGGCACATGTGGCCAATCTCGCCGCCGGCGCCCACAACGCCCGACACCACGTCGCCGTTGACGATAACGCCGCCGCCCACGCCGGTACCGATGGTGACCATCACCACGTTCTGCACGCCCTTGGCAGAGCCGAGCCAGGCCTCGCCCATGGCAGCAGCGTTGGCATCGTTCTCGTACTTAACGACCGCGTCGGGGCAGTGCTCCTGAATGGCGATCCTAAGCTCGGGCAGGTTAATGGCAATGTTGGCCTTGACCTTGGCATCGCCCGAGGCCGGGATGGGGCACGGAACGGCCAGGCCAATGCCAGCCACAAAGGCACGCGGAATCTGCGCCTTGGCGACCACCTGGTCGATCGCCTCGGTCACCGCGGCAAAGCCCGCAGCGTCAACGATGGGAGGCGTGGGTACGCTGGCCTTGGCAAGCAGGTTGCCGTCCTCATCGAACAGGCCCTCCTTAACCGAAGTGCCGCCGACGTCGATGCCGATGTAGTACTGCTTAGGTTCCATGGGAGCCCACCTTTCTCGTTTAAACATTGCCTGTATGGTACCGCTCCTAAGACAAAAACCTGCCAAAAAGGGACAGGTTTGTTTTGGCAGGTTTTATCTGGGAAAATGCGAACGCCCGCTCATCAGCTCGCGCAAGGCCTTCGCCAAATATAAAGGCGCCGGAAGGCGGAGGCTCCCGGCGCCCGTGAAAGGGACTGAATTGTCTGGTGGGCCGAACGGTCCGTCGCGGCGATAACGCCGACTAGGCCGTGCGCGCCTGCAGCAGCTTGTGGACCTCGATGAGCTCCGTGGCCATGACGCGCATGGTCTCGGTGCCTGCCATCTGGTCCTCGGCATGCAGCAGAATCAGCGGGGCCTCGCCGTTACGCTCGCCATTGGCCTCCTTTTTAAGGAGCCCCATGTGAACATCGTGACCACCGTTGTAAGCCTCGTCACCCTGCTTGATAAGCTCCTCGGCGGCGTCAAAATCGCCCTCCTTGGCCTTTTGCACGGCATTGATGTACATGCTCTTGGCGGTTCCGACGAAACTGATGATCTCAAAGCAGGTCATCTGCAGCTCGTTCATATCCTCCATGCGCTGCACCTAGCCCATCACGCTGACGCAGTGGTCGATGATGCCAGCAGCGTTCATGCGGCCGTAGTCGACCATGTTGATGACCTCAACCGGGAAGCGGCCAGCGGCCTCCTTCTCAAAATCGCCCTTGGTGTAGCCAATCTGCGGGCCGAGCAGCAAGATATCGCACTCGTCCAGGTGATCGTGAGCCTCGTTCATAGGACGGGCCTCGACCTCGATGTCCAGACCACGGCTTGCGACCTCGGACTGCATCTTCTGGACCAGCAGGCTCGTGGACATGCCGGCATTGCAGCAAAGCATGATCTTCTTCATGGTTTCCTCCTTATAACTGCGCGGCGCGCAGACGACAACTGGTTTTATTCCTTGCGGCTACTGTACCCACCCCTGCGTCTTTACGCAGGGAGAGCCGCGAGCACCGGCACCGCGTACCGGCGCCCGCAACAATGAAAGGGAAAACGAACCGTTTAGGCGTTCTGCTCGGCAAGGGCCTCCTGCTTGGCGATGGCCTTCTCGGAGATCCTCATAAAGGGCAGGTAGACAACCATGCCGATGACAAGCTCGAGGGCCTGCCATACGCCGGCGCGCCAGTCAAAGCCCGTGGCAAGCAGGGCGTTAATGACGGGAGGCATGGTCCAAGGCACCTGGCGATGCAGGGGCTGATGATGCCCGCGCAGGTCAGGCCATAGGTGATGCCGATGAACAGGTCGGGAAGAAGCACGAACGGAATCATGAGCGGCAGGTTGTACACGACGGGGTAACCGTAGATGACCGGCTCGTTGATGTTAAACAGGCCAGGAACGATAGCCATCTTGGCAACGGTCTTGGAAGCCTTGTTCTTAGAGAACAGGAAGGTATCGAGCAGGAGCATGAGGGTGCAGCCCGAGCCGCCGATAAGGGCGAAGCTGTTGACGATCTGCATGTTCATGTAGTGATCGGGCTGGATGGTGCCGCCGGCGGCAAAGGTAGCCATGTTGTCGACGATGAGCATGGTCAGGATCGGCTCGACGGTAGCGCCAGAGATGGTGGACTGGTGAATGCCGACGCAGAACAGCAGGTTCGCAAGAGTGTAGATGAGGATAACAGCCCACGGACCGGCGTTCATGATGCTCTTGAGCGGGTTGGAAATACACGTGGAGATGATGGTGCACAGATCGGTGCCGGCAAACACGGCGAGCAGCGCTGCGGCAACTGCGAAGATCGAGAGGTTGAGCAGCATCGGGATCATGACGTTAAAGGAGTTGGAGACCGCGGGGGGCACACCCTCGCCCAGCTTTACTTTAAGCTTCTCGACGCCGGAAATCTTGATGAAGAGCGTGACGGAGAGCAGGGCGATGATAATAGCCGCGAACAGACCGTTGGTACCGGTGTTGGCAGTCGAAAGGGCGCCCGTGACCTCGGCAGAGGTGATCTTGTCGGTGAGCAGCGGACTCGTGGCGGCAAGCGTGGCGGTGATCTGCTGCGGCATCATGATAACGAAAGCGGAGATGGCGACGACCACGCAGGCAAGCGGGTTATCGAAGCGCTCGTTCTTAGCGAGGCTGTAGCCGATCAATCCGGCCAAGACAATGGCAGAGACGTTGAGGGTGCCCAGCGTAATTGCCGAACCCCAGGTCTGAAGATTGGCAAGACCCGCCGCATCGAGCGGGAACAGAGGGAACACGACGTTGTTAATAAGAACCGCGATACCCGCAAGGATATAGAGCGGCGTGATGGTTGCGAAGGCATCGCGCAGGGAACGCAGGTGAACCTGGTTTCCCACCTTCGCAGAGACCTCGGCAAATTTGTCGAGGAAGCTCTTTCCGTTTTCACTGGCCATGATTGCTCCTAACTATCAAATCCGGCCTTTTCCTATGCGCACGGTGGTCTGTCGCCCTTTGCCACCAGATGTGCCATGTTTTGCGCGCGGCGGCGCGCGGTCTGGGCGCTCGCCCGGTCGCTAGTCAACCACGTGGGTCGTTGCGACCTGCTTGAGCCAAGCTGCAGACTTCTTAAGGCGGCGCTTGTAGCCGTCCATGAGGTCGACCTCGACAAAGCCGTAACGGTTCTTAAAGCATTAGCCCAAGACCAGTTATCGATGACGGCCCAATAATGGTATCCGCGGCATTTGGCGCCCTCGGCGATTGCCTTGGCAACCCACTCCAGGTGCTGGCGCACAAAGTCGACGCGGTAGTCGTCCTGAATGGTCCCTTCGGCGTCACGGTTCTTGTATTCGTCCATGATGCCGATACCGTTCTCGGATACAAACCACTCAAGATCGGGGTAGTTCTTAGCGCAGTCCATGCCAAAGTCGTAGAGGCCCTGCGGGTAGATTTCCCAGCCGCGGCTCTCGTTCATAACGGCGTCGGGCCATACGTACTCGTCGGCAAAGTGCGGCAGACCGTACTGGTCGATCTTGCTCGCCGGAGCCTGAACGCGCGTGGGATGGTAGTAGTTACAACCGAGCCAGTCGACAACGCCCTGCTTGAGGATCTCTTGGTCGCCGGCACGGAACGGAAGTTTAACGCCGCCCTCGGCCAGGCTGTCGAGCACGTCGGCGGGAAGCTCGCCCTTGGTAATAAGGTCGAGCCACCAGCGATTGTTGATACCGCTGGTCATACGCACGGCCTCGAGGTCTGCCTCGCTGGGGTTCTCCTTGGTATAGACCGGGGTAAAGCAGTTGATCATGCCGATCTTGGCGTCGGCGCGAACGGCGCCCTCGTCATAGGCGCGGCGGTAGTTGGCCACAGCCAGCGCGTGCGCCAGCGAGATGTGATACTGCACGGTGCGGGCGCGGTTATAGTCATGGAGCTGCGGGTACCACACGCCCTCCTGATAGCGCTGCTCGGGCTCGACGATGGGCTCGTTAAAGGTGAACCAGTACTTGATCTCCTGGCCAAACTCGCGGAAGGCAACGTCGGCGTAATGAGCGTACGCCTCGACGACCTCACGGCTCTCCCAACCACCACGGTCAAAGAGGTAGGTAGGCATGTCAAAGTGGTACAGGTTGACGAACGGCTCCAGGCCGGCCTCGCGAGAGGCACGGAACAGCTCGTGATACCACGCGGCGCCCTCCTCATTGAGGTTGCCGTTAGCATCGAGCAGGCGACTCCACTGGATGGAGGTGCGGTAGGTATCCAGGCCCAAGTCCTTCAAAATGCGAAGGTCCTCCTGGTATTTAGCCATAAAGTCATTGCCAGCATAAGAGCCAACGCGGTTATAGAACGAATCCAGATCCTGGATGGACCAGGTATCCCACAGGTTCTCGAGCTTGCCGCCCTGGTTCCACTGACCCTCAGTCTGCGGGCCGGACATAGCGGCGCCAAAGAAGAAGTCACGGGGCAGCTGATACTGAGCCATCAAAGTCCTCGCTTTCGTGTCTAGAGCTTTCGGTTGGAGACGGGTTTGCTTTGGCAAGTTATCCGGCGCGGGCGCGCACCGGTTATCCAGATATCCAGCCCGCCAAAACAAAACCGTCCCCAAACGGTCGGCCCTGCCGGCGGCAGGGTTCCGTTCGTTGCGTACAACTATAGCGCTCTAATTTCTAAAGTAAAGCGTCTTTTTGTTTTTTCTTTCTCGGACTTCTTATATAAAAGTAATATGGGTGCCTCGTTGGGGGTTATACTTACTTGCGTATTCTTATATGTCGGAAAGGAGGTTCCATGATTCCCAAATACGAGGCGATAGCTGCAGATATCCGTCGAAGCATCGAGGATGGCGCTCTTAAACCGGGCGACAAGCTACCCACCGTCGTTGAGTTCTGTGAGCTCTATAGCGTTTCCAAAATCACCGTCAAACGAGCTATCGAGCAGATCACCGAAGAGGGTCTTGTTACCAGCCGGCGCGGATCGGGCACCTACGTTAAAGACACGGCGGGGCTTCCCGACAAGGCGTTTTTCCAGGGCAAGAACGACCGCGCCCAGGGCTTTTCGTATGAGCACCGCGGGGAGAAGGTAACCTCGGTGGTCTACGATTTCTCGATTGTCAATCCACCGGCAGAGGTTGCGACTCAGCTGGGAATTGCCGAGGATGACTTTGCCTATCACATCGTCGCGTGCGCCAGGTCGACGAGAAGCCCATCGTTATCGAGTACACCTACATGCCCCTCGAGCTGATTCCGGGCCTTAAAAAGAAAGACCTGTATGGATCGGTCTACAGCTTCATCCGCGAGCAATGCGGGCTGAAGATTTCGAGCTTCCACCGCACCATTCGCGCCGTAGCGGCAACCGAGGAAGAGGCTGAGCGCCTGGACACCAAACCCGGCTCTCCCCTGCTCGAGCTCAACCAGATTGGCTTTTTGGATAGCGGCACCGCCTTTGAGCATTCGATCTCGCGCAACGTTGGTGACCGCTTTGAGCTGCACAACGTAACGTTGGCATAGTTTTGTAGTCATGCGGGCGCTCGTTATGGCTCGTTTAGAGTGGGCAACCGCACAACACCATGGGGGTATGAACATGTCCGATTTGATTAAACTGACGCCGATCTTCCACGAGAAGATCTGGGGCGGCCGCCAGCTCGAAACCGTATTTGGTTACGACATTCCCGAGTCCCATCGGTGAGTGCTGGGCTATCTCGGCCCATCCCAACGGCGACTGCCAGATTGCGGAGGCCCGTATGCCGGCCACACGCTGTCGTGGCTGTGGGCCGAGCACCGTGAGCTCTTTGGCAACTGCGAGGGCAAGGAGTTCCCGCTGCTCATTAAGATTCTGGACGCCAAGGACGACCTTTCGATCCAGATTCACCCCAACGACGAGTACGCTGCCGAGCACGAGAACGGCAGCCTGGGCAAGACCGAGTGCTGGTATGTGCTGGACTGCGAGCCCGGCGCCACGATCATCGTCGGACAGCGCGCCAAGGACCGCGCCGAGGCAGCACAGATGATCGAGGACGGCCGCTGGGACGAGATGCTCAACGTGCTGCCGATTCACAAGGGCGACTTTTTCCAGATTGACTCCGGTACCGTGCACGCCATCAAGACCGGTACGCTCATTTTGGAGACGCAGCAGTCGAGCGATGTGACCTATCGCCTGTACGACTACGACCGCCCCGGCACCGACGGCAAGCTGCGCCCGCTGCATATTGAGCAGAGCCTCGACTGCATCGATTTTGATGTTCAGGCGCCGACCGACGGCACCGTGACCGCGCCCGAGGTCGACGGCGTGACCGAGCTCGAGTCCAATCCCTGCTACACCGTCGATCGTGTGCGTGTCGACGGCAGCAAGACCCTCGACCAGCGCTGGCCCTTCATGTGCCTGTCGGTCATCAACGGCGAAGGCACCGTCTGCGGCGACCCCGTCCACAAGGGAAGCACCTGCTGGCCCCGAGCACCGTCAGCTCCATCGACCTCGAAGGCAAGATGGAACTGATCATCAGCCACCTGTAGGTCGCACCAACAACCCAAACGCAACAAGGGGCTCTCCCGTCCATGTGCGGGAGAGCCCCTTGCCATATCTATTTATCAGCCCACCCGGCCCTCCAGACCAAAAAGCGAACGGGCAAAGCGACGTTCGCAAGCAACGTTATCTAAGGACCTGGGCGGGCGTATGGGGCAACATCGATCGCGAGTTCCGCACGAGCCGGAGAGCACTTAATGTGCTCTCCGTGCGAGCAGGACTGCCCGAGCAGGCGATGTTGCCCCATACGCCCGCCCAGGTCCGCCGATTATGACAGCTTGACGATCGGAGCGAATCCTTCATGAGCTTTTTGGTCTGGCCGGTCTTTTCGAACTGGACCTCGATCATGTCTCCGGCGACCGAGATCACGGTACCCGTGCCAAAGGTCTTGTGGCTCACGGTATCGCCCACGGCAAAGTCCTGCGATGCGCTGGCGCGATCGACCTTGCGCTCCACCGTCGGCGACACCTTAGATGACGGCTTTTTGGCTCGCGGCGCACCCGAACCAAAGGTCGAGGCAACACGGCCGGCGTCGGGCGAGACCCCACGATGGCGCTCGGTCCCGTAGCTGCTGCCGCCAAAGAAATCGTCAAAGCTCGATCCGCCGCGCGAACCGGAACCGCCGGTCGAGCGCGTATGCGAACCGAACACCCTGCCGCCATACATATCCGAACCCATGCCCGAGCCAAAGGTGCCGTGACGGTCGCCGCGCTTCTCCCAGCCGTGCCCTCAAAACCGGCAGAACCGATACCGCTAAACTCGATATCCTCAAACGGAATCTCATTGAGGAAGCGCGAGCGCGGGTTGGCAGAGGTCGAGCCGTAGGTGCGACGCGTGGCCGCATAGGTCAGGAACAGGCGCTTACGGGCACGCGTGATGGCGACGTAGGCCAGGCGACGCTCTTCCTCGAGCTTGCCCGGGTCATCGCTGCCGCCAAAGTCGTGCACGTGCGGGAAGATACCCTCCTCCATGCCGGCCACGAACACCGCCGGGAACTCCAGGCCCTTGGCGGAGTGGATGGTCATCATGGTAATGGCATGCGTCTCGCCGGCCAGGGAATCCAAGTCGGAGCGCAGGGCCAGCCACTCCATGAGAGCAGGAAGCGCCTTACAGGTGAGCGGACCGTAGGTGCGCTCGATCTCGTCGGCATGCACGGCACCCGCCGGCATCTCCGTCGGCGCGGCATACGCGTTGCCCGCAATGGCGGCAGCCAGGGCATCCTGCGGCGAGAGCGCCGGGGCGGCTAGGCTATCGAGCGGATTGGAACCTGCGGCATCACGCGCGCCAACGAGCGCCTCAAACGAGGATACCGGGGCAGACGGTCCCGGCTCGGGCGCAGGTGCGCTCACCACGACGGGCTCGGGCTCGGCGCCGGCAGCACGTCGGCAACACCGGCCGCGCGCAGCTCCTCTAAGCTCTCGAGCGTACCCTCGATATCCTCGTGCGTCTCCTCAAATTCGGCGGCCACGCCCAGGAATTCCTGGATGTTCTCGGCGCGGCTCTCGGCCTCCATGGTGCCCTCGGCGCGAAAGGCCTGCAGCAGGCCCGTCTTGTCGACAATCATCTCGACAACGTCCTTGAGCTCGCCGTCCATGCGGCGGCCCTCGCGCACCAGCGACACAAAGCTCGACAGGCCATTGCGGACCTTGGCGCTAAACATGCCCGTCTCGGCGCACGCGATCTCGCAGGCTTGGAAGAACGAGCAGCGGTTGTCGCGCGCCAGCTGCTCGATCTTTTGAATCGAGGTGGAGCCGATGCCGCGGCGCGGCGTGTTGATGACGCGCTTGACGCTCATCTCGTCGGCCGGGTTCACGATCATCTTGAGGTAGGCCATGACGTCGCGAATCTCGGCGCGGTCGAAGAATCGCGTGCCGCCGACGATCTTGTAGGGCACGCCCGCGCGCAGGAACATATCTTCGAGGATACGCGACTGGGCGTTGGTGCGGTAGAACACGGCGATATCGTCGTAGCTTGTACCCTTGGCATGCAGCTTTTCGATCTCGCCGGCAATCCAGCGACCTTCGTCGCGCTCGTCGCTTGCCTGGAAAGCCTGAATCTTCTCGCCATCGCCCTCGGCCGTAAACAGGCGCTTGTCCTTGCGCTGCGAGTTGTGACGCACCACGGCGTTGGCGGCGCTCAGGATATGACCCGTAGAGCGATAGTTCTGCTCCAGCTTGACGGTCTTGCAGTTTTTAAAGTCCTGCTCAAAGTCCAGGATGTTGGTGATGTCGGCGCCACGCCAGCTGTAAATGGACTGGTCGTCGTCGCCCACGACCATGAGGTTTTGGTACTTGGCGGCCAGCAGGTTGGCGATCTCGTACTGGACGTGGTTGGTGTCCTGATACTCGTCGACGCTAATGTAGCGGAAGCGCTCCTGGTACTTGTCGAGCACCTCGGGGCGGGTGCGCAGTAGCTCGAGCGTGCGCACGAGCAGGTCGTCGAAGTCCATCGCGTTGGCGGCGCGCAGGCGGCGCTCCAGCTCCAGGTAGACTTGCGCGGCCTTTTTGTCGTTGGGGCTATCGGCGCTCTTGAGCATGTCCTCGGGCCCGATCATGGCGTTTTTAGCAGAGCTGATCTTGCTGCGGATCATGTTGATGGGGAACTGCTTTTGCTCGATGCCGAGCGCCTGCATAATGTCGCGCACCATGCGCTTTGAGTCGTCGTCATCGTAGATGGTGAATTGACCGGTATAGCCCAGCAGGTCGGCGTCCTCGCGCAGCATGCGCACGCACATGGCATGGAAGGTGCACACCCACATGCCACGAGTGCCGCTGGGGATGAGTGCCGCCAGACGCTCGCGCATCTCGGCCGCAGCCTTGTTGGTAAACGTAATGGCAAGAACCTGCCAAGGCTTAACGCCCAGGTCGCCGAGCATATGTGCGATGCGGAAGGTCAAGACGCGGGTCTTGCCCGAGCCGGCGCCGGCGAGCACCAGCAACGGGCCCTCGGTGGACAGGACCGCCTCGCGCTGGGCGGGATTAAGGCTGTCGATGTCGACGAGCGGCTTGATAGGCTTGGGCGCCGGCGCGGGAGCGTCATAGATGTCGAGCGGAACGAGCTCGGGCTCCGGCGCAGCGGGGGCGGTGTATGCATCGAGCGGCACGGGTACCGCGGCGTTCTTTTCCCAGGGCAAGGGCTGGGTCATGGGCGACTCCTCATCTGACAGACGGCGCGCCTGCGGGCAGCGCCATAGTTTGAGCCGTACCAGTATACCGAGCCGCGCGGACACCGACGCAAATCACACCACGACTCCGTGCGCCGCCGTCAGGTCCGCCCCAGCGGATTTGGCGCAAAGGTGTCAGGTTAGTCTGCACCACGTTGGTGCAAAGAAACCTGACCCCAATGTACCAATCACGGAGCCACCGATGTCATGGCAACGGTAGCGAGCGGCGGCCAGGGCGAACAAATTGGCATGAAAAGGGGGCGGCATAGACCTTTTGGTCATGCCACCCCCTTTGAATGACAAGTTGTCGCCCTGGCCGCCGCGCAGCGTCGACTAAGTTAGAGGCCGAGCATCGGCTCCAGAACGAAGAAGTATGCGAGCACTACGATGCCCAGGATGATGCGGTAGACTCCGAAGCACTTGAAGTCGTGACGGCGGACGAAGCCCATGAGCCACTTGATGGCGATAAGCGAAACCACAAAGGCCACAACGCAGCCCACGCCCAAGATGGCGATCTCGTTGGTGCCGAACGTGCCGCCCTTGATGAAGTACTTGACCAGCTTGAGCGCACTCGCGCCAAACATAACGGGAATAGCCAGGAAGAACGTAAACTTAGACGCCACCGAGCGCGTGCAGCCCAAAAGCAGGCCGCCGATGATGGTAGAACCGGAGCGAGACGTACCAGGCACCAGCGAAAGCACCTGGAAGCAGCCGATACCCAGCGCAGTCTTCCAGCTGAGGTCCTCGAGCGTGGCGATGGAACCAAAGTCCAGATTCTCGTCATCGTCCTCATCCTCAGCGGTAGCCGTGGGGGGCGCCGCAAAGTGCGCACCGGCGGGACGTCCACCCGACACCACAGCACGCGAACCAAACGAACCGGCAACGGCCATTTCCTCGCGCTTGCTCGCGCGCCAGTTCTCGATCACGATAAACAGCACGCCGTACACAATGAGCGCCAGCGCCACGACGGGAGCGTTGTAGAAATGCTCCTCCATCCAGTCGTTGAGCGGCAGGCCGATCGCCGCCGCAGGAATGCAACCGAGCACAATCTTGCCCCACAGCACCCAGGTGTCGCGACGGCCCTCCTTGCCCTTGCTGGGCGAGAACGGGTTGAGCTCGTGGAAAAACAGCACGCAGACGGCCAGAATGGCGCCGAGCTGAATCACGACCAGGAACATATTCCAGAACGTCTCGCTCACGTTCATCTTGACGAACTCGTCCACCAAGATCATGTGGCCCGTCGACGAAACGGGCAGCCATTCGGTGATGCCCTCGACCAGGCCCATGAAGGCAGATTTTAGAAGCTCGATAATATCCAAAGGGACCCCCTCGTTAGACACCCGCCGGTAGATGTTCTGCGGACGATGCGGGCGATGTCCCATTATCAACCGTTGGCGGTGCGACCGCGCCTACCCTTACCAAAAAACTCGCCCGTTCACAGAATTGCGAGCAGTTAAACCGAAATCCTTGGGTATAACTGCAACAAGATAAAGTGTCCGGCGGTCAACGCACCCGCGCCCGCCCGACGCACGAGCCCCGCGCCCGTGCGATAGACCAAGGAGGAAACCATGAACGAGGGTTACACCAAGGTATTTGTTTCACTCGACGGTACTGAGCAGCAGGATTTTGTGCTCGCACGCGCCATCAAGGTCGCCGCGAACAACGGCGCCAAGCTGATTATCGGCCACGTTATCGATTCCACGGCGCTCGAGAGCGCCGGCTCCTATCCGGTCGATTTGGTCAACGGTCTGGAGGAGGCCTTTAAGAACTCCATCGAAAAGCAGCTCGAAGAGGCCAAGGCCAATCCCGATATTCCCGAGGTCGAAGTCATGATTCGCGCCGGCCGTATTCGTGAGACGCTCAAAGACGAGATGCTCGACGTGGTCAAGCCCGACCTGGTGCTCTGCGGCGCCCGCGGCCTGTCCTCGATCAAGTATGCGCTGCTGGGTTCGATTTCGACGTTCCTGCTGCGCAATACGGACTGCGACATTTTGGTCGTGAAGTAGCGTTGCTCCCACCGGCCGCGGGGCCTGCGGGGTTTCCACGGGCACGTCCTCGCCGCGTTGCGGCTGCGGGATGTGCCCTTAGGAAACCCCTCCCGGCCCCGCGGCCTTCGCAGCCTTACTTCAGCGAGTTGGCTGATAAAAGATGGCGTGCCGCCCCGTTTGGGGCGGCACGTTTTGTTTTGGCTGCACGTTTTTGTTTGGGTGGGCGTCTGCCGCGTGCGTTACTCGAAATATTGAAACTTATTCGTTGAAAACGCGAATGTTACGACGAAGCCTTCGCCGGGCTCGGATGCCGCGGTGACGTCGATGCCCATCTTGGAGCACAGGCGCGCCACCAGGTAGAGGCCGATGCCCGTTGCGCGCTTGGTGGTGCGGCCGTTGTCGCCGGTAAAACCCTTCTCGAACACGCGCGGCAGGTCGGCCGCGCTCACGCCGCAGCCGTTGTCCGCGACGGTAAGCTCGATGCGTTCGCTCGCCAGGCCCTCGTCCAGCAACGCGCCCGAAAACACGATCTTTGCGCCGTCCTCGCGCGCATATTTGATGCTGTTCTGAATAAGCTGGCCTAGAATAAACTCGAGCCACTTCTCGTCGGTAAAGACTCAAGTGAGGTTCTCGCACACCGGAGCCACGTGCGCCGCGATAAGCTCGCGCGCGTTGGCTTTAATCGCGCCCGTCACCAGGGTCTTGAGATCCCAACGGCGAATCAGGTAGTCGCGCTCCACGACTTCCGAGCGCGCATAGTACAGCGCCTGGTCGATATAGCACTCCATGCGAGCCAGCTCGCGACCCAGGTCATCCACACGCGACAGGTCGTCTTCGCTGCCGTCCAGGTTTTCCAAAATCAGGTGGGCCGCCGCCAGGGGCAGCTTGGCCTCGTGAACCCAGCTCTCGATATAGTCGCGATAGTCTTCGGTCTGACGCCGGCCCTCGGCAACCTCGTCGCAGGCGGCTTTGCCCACCCGGCACAGGACCTCGTACTCGAGCTCGCCCTCGGCATAGGTTGGGCATTGCACCATCTCCTGCACCCATGCGGGACTCTCGAGCTCCTCTGCCGCGCGCTCCAACTGACGCAGAAAACGGCGACGGCGAGCGTACTCGATCACGATGCCGAGCATACCGAAGATAAAGGACACGCCAACCGCCACGACCACGATAGAAACGGGTGCGCCGGCGACCGTCAGCACAAAGCAGCTCAGCAGCACGCCGCACGTCCACACGGCGACGGGAAGCAGTGCATCTTTAAAGAACTTGCCAAACGACATAGCCGGCCCCTAGACCGAATAGCCTTGGCCGCGATGCGTCGTCAAATACCCCTTGATGCCGATTTTTTCGAGCGTGGTGCGCAGGCGGTTGATGTTGACGGTGAGCGTATTGTCGTCCACGAAGGCGTCGGAGTCCCACAGGTCCTGCATGATGGCCGAGCGCGAGACGATCTTGCCCGCGCGGCTCAGGAGCAGCGAGAGAATGCGCAGCTCATTTTTGGTGAGCTCGGTGCTGTCGCCGGTCGCCGTGTTGGTGACCATAGAGCGGGCGAGGTCGAGCTCCAGCCCCTTGTGGACGAGCGTGCTGCGCTCGCCTGACGCCGCGGTGCGACGCAGCAGTGCGTTGATGCGCGCCACGAGCACGCGCGCGCTATAGGGCTTGGGAACAAAGTCGTCCGCGCCGAGCGTCATGGCCATGACCTCGTCGATCTCGGTCGTGCGCGAGGTGAGGACGATGATGGGGACCTCGGATTCGCGGCGAACCTCGTGGCAGATATGCTGGCCGTCCTTGACGGGAAGCGTGAGGTCGAGCAGCACCAGGTCGGGCGCGGCGGCGAGAATATCGCGCGAGACATGCTCGAACGATTCGCAGGCCTCGATTTCAAACCCGGCGCGGGCAAGGATGTCGACAAGCTCACGACGAATGGGCTCGTCGTCCTCAACGATATAGATTAGCGCCATGGATTCCGCTCCCCTCTTGGTTGTCTTGCCACCATTATGGCTGCGAAACTGCAGGTGCGCGCCACGCACGTCGCCAAGGTGACAGAACTGTTCGCGAGCGGGGGCGTTTTGTCCGCCTCGCACTCGCAGCGGTGACGGGAACCAAAATGATTCTTTAATCCCCGTCCCAGAATAATCATTTAGCGGCGGGCGCGAAGCTTTTCGTAGCCGTCGGCAAAGAAGGCGACCGTCGCGGCATCAGACTCGGCGGCGTCGGCGTCGGTGGCAGGCACCACGCCGTGCTCGTCGCTTACCAGGAACAAGGCGCCCTTGAGCTGTGCGGGAATGTCTACGCGCGTGACCGGGATGCCCTTGGTCTGGGCCAGCTGCTCTATGAGCGTCGCCGTGCCACACAGGCACTCGTCCGCCGGCGCCACAAAGGCCAGCTCGCCGTTGTTGACGGCAGCGAGCAGCTCGGGCGCCACGCCGGTTTCGTCGGCCTCGGAGCGGGCCTCGGCGGAGCGGGCACGCAGCGCCTTGGCCGAAGTATCGGCCAGCGGCTCGTACTCACCCACCGTCATGGCGGCATTGCCGTTAACGTCGATCACCAGCATGAGCACGCCGTCGTGCGCGGTGTAATCGCCCTCGGCAAGCGACCACTCAACGTGCTGCTTGGCCCAGCTGAGCATGTTATGGGTAAGCGGCTCGCCCTGCACCAAGCGCTCGGACAGCGCGCGAATGTGACGGTTGAGCATGGGCACCTTTTTGTTGGACATGCGCCAACGGCAGATAAGCGCGGGCTTGTCGAGCGTAAACTTCTCGACCGCCTCCTGATTGGCGCAAAAGTCCTCGTACGCACGCTGGTCCTCGGCATTGCCAAACAGCTCTGCATCATCAATCTGGGGCATGGTTGTACCTTTCGTGTTAGTCATTCCGTCCTCTTATACCAAAAAGACGGCCCTCCAAACGGAGCGACCGTCTTTTGCAGAGATTATTTTGACGATATGGTCAGGCGACCGAACAGTTTAATGGGATAGAGAAACATCCCATTAAGGGTTTTCCAAGTGCCCGAGATTGCCCCGAAAGAGGAGCGCCGCGTACTAAATGTACGCAAGCGACGGTTTGAGGGGCAAGGTCGGGTGCTTGGGAAAGCCTCTAGTGCCTAAAATGCCTAGCTCCGGTGAAGACCATCGCAATACCATGCTCGTTGCAGGCCTGGATGCTCTCGTCATCGCGCTTGGAGCCGCCGGGCTGGATGATGCAGGTCACGCCGTGTGCGGCAAGCACGTCGACGTTGTCGCGGAACGGGAAGAACGCGTCGCTTGCGCAGGCAAAGCCGCCCTTCTCCACGCCCTCGCGCTCGCAGAAGTCCTCGGCGCGCTCGCAGGCAAGCAGCGCAGAGTCAACGCGGTTGGGCTGACCGGGGCCCATGCCAATGCCGGCCTTGCCCTTGGAGACCAGGATGGCGTTGGACTTGACGCCCTTGCAGACCTTCCAGGCAAACTCGAGCTCAGCCATCTCGGCATCGGTGGGCTTGCGGTCGGTGGGGAACGTAAAGGTCGCGGGGTCCTCGGTCACGTGGTCGACCTCCTGCACCAGCATGCCGCCGTCGATGGAGCGCAGTTCCACCTGGGCGCCGTGGTCCACGCCGCCGGTAGCCAGCACGCGCAGGTTGGGGCGCTTGGCCATGCGCTCGAGCGCCTCGGCAGTGTAGCTCGGGGCGATGATGACCTCGACAAACTGCTTGTTCTGATCGGCAAAATGCTCAACCAGCTCAAAGGGAACCTCGCGGTTGCAGGCGATGATGCCGCCGAAGGCGCTCTTGATCGCAGGCGAAGGCGCGGTCGTAAGCGGACGTAATGTCCTCGGCAACGGCGGAGCCGCAGGGGTTCTGGTGTTTGAGGATCACGCAGGCAGGCTCGTCGAACTCGCGGACCAGGTTCCAAGCGGCATCGGCATCCAGATAGTTATTGTAGCTGAGCGGCTTGCCCTGGATCTGCTCGGAGCCCACGAGCGGAAACTGCGAGCTCGCGGTGTTCTCGCAACCCTCGGCAAAGCGGTAGACCGTAGCCTTCTGCTGAGGATTCTCGCCATAGCGCAGGTCGTCGACCTTCTCCAGCGAAATCTCGAGCTTGGCAGAGGTATCCGCACGTCACTTGCCTGGGCGGCAAGCCAACGGGAGATAGCCGTGTCGTAGGCGGCGGTGGTCTGGTAGACCTTCACCTGCAGGCGACGACGGGTGGAAAGCGTGGTGCAACCGCCGGTCTCGTGCATCTCGGCCAGGACGGCGTCGTAGTCGGCCGGATCGGAGATGACGGTAACGCTCGTGGCGTTCTTGGCAGCAGAGCGCAGCATGGAGGGACCGCCGATGTCGATGTGCTCGATGGCATCCGCGAAGGTGACCTCGGGGTTGGCAACGGTCTTCTCGAACTCGTACAGGTTGACGACGACCAGGTCGATCAGCTTAATGCCGTGCTGAGCGGCCTCCTGCATGTGCTGCTCGGAATCGCGGCGGGCCAGCAGCGCGCCGTGAACCTTGGGGTGCAGGGTCTTAACGCGGCCGTCCATCATCTCGGGATAGCCCGTGAACTCCTCGATGGGGGTTACGGGAACGCCCGCGTCCTCGATGGCACGAGCCGTGCCGCCCGTAGAGATGATCTCGACGCCAAAGTCATCGACCAACGTCCGTGCGAAATCGACGACACCCGTTTTATCGGTAACCGAGATCAACGCGCGTGCGATCTTCACATCAGATCCCATGCAGTCCTCCTGTCTGGTACGCCGCCGTGCTCTGTGAGTCGGTGATACGTCGATCTGCAGCGCTCGCGCAGCGGCATTGAAAATACTGATTCAATGTAGCGCATCGAGCGCGACGTTGCACCCCGCAACGCACGGCTGTGCAGAAAAAGTTTGCGAGCGGGGGTTGCAGAGGCGCCGCTGAGCACGGTGAGTTGATGGAACACAGGGGCACCATAATTAGATGCCAATGGCGTGGTAGAACTGTGCTCGATATGCATCCGCAAAAGAAAGAGGCACCATGGTCTCGCGGGTTCTCTACCGACCGTTTGATACTGAAGACTTTGACGCCATCGCGCTGATTCTGCAGCAGCTTTGGCATAACAATTCGGATAACGATGAGTACAACCGCCTTGAGGCCGCATGCGACCTCGCCTATTGCCTTTCGTCCTCGACGTTTTCGCAGGTTGCGGTAATTGACGGCGAGCGCGCGGCATTGCGCTTGCACGCGCAGGACAGAGCCCCGGCGTCACTATCAACGAGCATTGGATGGATACCGAACGCGCGTTGCTGTCGCAGATGCGCGAACTGGAGCCCGATGCCTGCGCCGAGTATCTCTCGTTTGTGCGCGCAACCATCCGAACCAACAACCGCCTGCTCGAGAGCAGCCCATTGCCGCACGACAACGAAGTCACGCTGCTCGCCGTCGATCCCGATGTCCATGGCCTGGGCGTTGGCTCGGTGTTGCTCGATGCCGCTGTCTCGTACCTTTCCTCGCGCGGGGCGACAAGGGCGCACCTGTACACCGACTCCAACTGCTCGTGGAAGTTCTACGAGCTGCACGGCTTTAAGCGCACGGCCACGCACCGCGCCAACCGCGAAGAGCGTCGTCACGACATGCCGCGTGAAAGCTTTCTCTACGAACTCGACCTAACAGCCTAGCCCAAGCAGCCACACCTGGTCATTTAAGAACGTCCCCAATGACTGATCCCCAACAACTAGTCATTTAAGTCTGTCCCCAATGAGTGGCCTAGGGGGTTTGTAGATAGCCCTGGTCAAAAAACATCAAATATGAGTACTGTTACCTTTTTAGTAGCAGCGATTTGGGGCATTTTTGATGCTTATAGGCATGACGACCAGCTGCACGAGCTGACATAACTCCCCAAATGTTCAATAAAATGGGCTCCTAACGAGAAGTACTCTCATTAGGAGCCCATTATTATGTGCAAACATATGTGACCAACGCAGCAACAGTACTCATATTTGGCATTTTTTGTCCACTGTCCCTTGCGCGAAGGTCCGCAGCGGAAAGTTTGACCCGTTTCGATGCACAAAAATGGGATGAATCTTCCCTGGCAACCGCCAGAAAGATCCACCCCAAAGCAAGCGCTCGCTAGAACGTTCCGCCGCCGCCTCCGCCGACGCCGCCA
>ENA-OQEX01000223-OQEX01000223.1-human-gut-metagenome-genome-assembly--contig:-NODE-223-length-32767-cov-8.269332_pt1 | contig 32767 bp, 42 predicted proteins | sample MGYA00242802_ERZ504649 | MGnify/ENA primary metagenome ERZ504649 (study PRJEB26092, sample SAMD00036194) | human gut metagenome | host: Homo sapiens | study: EMG produced TPA metagenomics assembly of...
CGCCGGGCACGGTCATGCTCAGCACATCGGTGATGTCGGCGATCAGGTTGCCTTGATGAACTGCTCGGTCAGGGCAGCTTCACGGCCGGTGGCAGATGGACCACGTCGGGGTAGTCGCCGCCCTGCATGGAGGGGCCGATGACGTCCTCCAGCTTTTTGTCGGTGGTCAGGTCCACCTTGATGCCGGTCTGGGCGGTAAAGGCCTCGGCGACCTTTTTCCACATCTCGGCGCCGTAGCCGGTCTCGATGGCAGCAACCTTGATGGTGACGTCCGCAGCCACTGCGGAAGAAGCAGCGGCAGAAGATGCCGTGCTGGACGCGGTGGAGCTGGCAGCACCACCACAGGCAGCCAGGCTCAGTGCAGCGGCACCCACGCCGGCCGCTTTCAGAAAATTGCGACGAGAAATGCGTTTCATAGTGTATCCTCCATCATAAAATTCCGTTCAAAACACAGCCGGGGCAAACAGGCTTCGCCCGAGAGGGCTGTGGTTTTTTCTGGTTCCAATATAGAGGTTTTTACGGTTCGCAACAAGGTCTTTGTTGTTTCGTTTTTTAGAAATATTGCTTTTTGGGAAATTCTTTCGGCAAAAGCACTAAAATTGGCCGGAGTGTTTTGGAATATTTCCCCATCTGTAACCGATTTGACATATTTTTGCAGGTCATCAAAGGCAAAAGTATTGATCCTATCCAAAAATCAGGGCTTGCGTTTTTTCTTCATTGCCTCTATAATAAGAACGTACGAAGCAATGCATCGTTTTTGGGTTCGTATTTTTAGTATCTTGCTTTTATTTTTATGTTTTTTGTTCTTCGCCTCAAAAGGAGCCATTTATGAGTACCGAGCGATTTGATATCCGCCATGCTCCCGCTCCACGGGAATCCTTCCGGCTGCTGTACATCAGCAAAAGCAAATTTGGCGGCGATTGGAACAGCACTGCCCACACCCATTCCTGCACAGAGCTGTTCTACTGTCTGAGCGGAGAAGGTCAGTTTTATTTAAGCGGTCAGCTTTATCCGGTCAAACCGGATGATATGATCATCGTCAATCCGCAGGTAGAGCATACCGAGTTGAGCCTGAATGCTTCACCGCTGGAATACATTGTATTGGGCGTTGCTGGCATCGAGATCTTATTTGGAAAATCAGATTCTTCCTACGCCATATTCAACTGCCGGAAAAATCGGGAGCGGATGGTGACGCTGCTCCATATGCTGCTGGCCGAAGCAGACCGCAGTCTGGACGGCTGCGAAACGGTCTGTCAGGATCTGCTGGAAGTGCTGCTCATCTGGCTGGTGCGGTGTACCACGCTTTCTTTGCAGGTAGAGGAAACGCCCCGCTCCGACAGCCGGGAGTGTGTGGAGATCAAGCGGTATCTGGACAGCAACTACCGCGAAGATATCTCGCTGGATATCCTTGCTGAAATCGCCCACATCAACAAATACTATCTGGCCCATACCTTCCAAAAAGAGTATGGCATCTCTCCGATCACCTATCTGAACCGCCGCCGCATTGAGGAAAGCAAATATATGCTGGGCAACACCGGTTACAGTCTGGCGCAGATCAGCGAGTTGATGGGCTTTTCCTCTCCCAGCTATTTTTCCCAATGCTTCCGCAAGGCGGAAGGCTTGACCCCCAATGAATACCGCCGTCAGGTGCGGCAGGGACAACGCCCTGCTCTGTCAAAACGGCATGAAGCATAACGCGCGGAATTTGTGATGAAATCCGTTACCCTTTCTCTGCTCCGGTCTGCTGCAAATGCCTTTGATTTTGGCGGGCCTGATGGAGAATGTCTGCGGCGTGACCCGGCATCTGCGGGCGAAAATTCTTGCCCCTTTGGGACTGCTTCTTGTTGGGGCGTGCCTGCCCCAAACCCTGCCAGATAAAAGCAAAGGGGCATTATCTGCCCCGATGCTTTTCCTTTCGCTTCTGCTGTTTCAGTTCAAACTGACGCTGCTTTTCTGCTTCGCGTTGTTTACGGCTAAGTGCTTTTCGCACCAGCTTATTTTCTTCTCGCTGCATTTGCAACGCCTGCTGTGACTTTGTACCGATTCCTGTGGCAACTGTTTCCTTTCGGATTTGTCGTTGCAATCGCTTTGGGTTCACAGACTCTTTCTTTACAACTGTCTCAACAGATGGACTGAAGCGCAGCCGACTGTAATTTTTGAGCAGATACTCCCAGACTTCATAGTCCTTTGGTTCTGGACCAAACACGACTTTACACACTGAAAGCTTTCTTCTCTCAATACGTTCAAATACTCCGATCCAGAATGGATCCTCAAAAAATACAGTCAGCTTTGTAGAATCAATGTCCATAACGAAACCCTCCTGAAATAAATCCTTACAGGAACGGACAACCCGGAGGGGAAGGTTACTTACCTACACCGTGCGGTGTAGACGGCTGGGCTACCTACCAGCTCTGGCATCTCTCAGAAAGAAATGCGTTGCGTTTTTATCCTGCTTTTATTATATAAAGCACATCCCTGTGCATTATATCTGCCTTAATTGGTTTTCCAAGTGAAGTATACCACACTCGTGGTCAAATGACCACCCATATATACGAGAATTTGGCCGTTTTACTGCGTACGTGCGTACCAACCTTCCGTACGCACGTACGCAGCGATTCGCCCGAAACGTACCTTATACAACCGTTCCCCCTCGGAGAGCCCACGGCACTTTGCAGGCCGCAGGATGAAAGTGTCATAGTGGGTTATTACACTTCCGCAGAAGTGCCTTTTCCTCGCCGCAAACAGCCGGGGTGCGCCTTTGTGGAGCTTTCTATGCGGCGAATCCACATCGTCCACAGGCGATGTGAGCAGGGATTCTAAGGGGCGCAGCACCTTTGGCACACGACTTTGGTACAAAGTCTAGTGTGTTACACCTTGCCAGAGGTGTACACGTTCCTGAAATGCAAAAAGCCCCATACCCAACACCTTGACGGTGCGGACATGGGACTTGATGCTTCCTCGGCCTAGCCGGGTACTCGTAACCAATCCTGACAGGCAGTTGCCGTGTCATTTCTCGAAAACTGTTTTACGAATACCCAGCACTGGGGAACTCCCTGCCTTACTTATCGTGTGTGGATTTTTCAGGGTGCGTCCTATTCGGGGCGCACCCTGTTTTTTGTTTTATATAAATGGCTTAGTTCGCTGCGTAAGCCGAAGCGTTGTTACCTGCGATCCGGCCAAACACAACAAAGTCGCACACGGCATTACCACCAATGCGGTTGCCGCCATGCACACCGCCGGTCGTTTCGCCAGCGGCATACAAACCGAGGATCGCATTCCCCTGCGTATCAAGAACCTCTGCGTCTGTGTTGATCTTCAGGCCACCCATGGTATGATGGATGCCCGGTGCGATTTTGATCGCGTAATAGGGTGCAGTAGAAAGGTCAGCGTCCATACCGTTGTTGCGGCCAAACTCTTTGTCCTCGCCTGCTGCCACTGCTGCGTTCCAAGTATCCATCGTATCCACAAAGTTCTGGATGGCATCGCCCTCCAGTCCCATTGCTTTTGCCAGATCTTCGTAGTTGTCGGCAGAAACGGTCAGGCCATTTTTAATGTACTTCTGGCAGGACTTCAGATCGTCCACAATACGCTGGTCAAAAATAATATAGGCGTATGCACCGGCTGCTCCAATTCCGCATTGGAAACAGCATCACGGGTAGCCAGATCGTTGCAGAAACGCTTGCCTTCAGCATTGACCAGAATACCGCCCATGCTGCGCACACTCTCCGAAACCAGCAGGCCGGTTTCCTGATAAACGGTCGGATGCAGCTGGATCTGATCCATGTCCACCGTGTCAGCGCCAATGGCTTCTGCCATCAGGATACCATCACCCGTAGCACCGGCGTGATTGGTGGTCACAGCATTGGCCAGTGCCGGATTGAAGCTGGCCATCAAATCAAAGTTCGCGCCAAAACCACCGGTCGCAAGGATCACGCTCTTTGCATGGATGGTATAATTATGTTCCTTGCTTTCTGCCTTGATGCCAACCGCAGCACCATTTTCCGTCAGGATCTCGGTCGCTTCGGTGTTCAGCATGATCTGCACACCCAGCTTTTCTGCCTGTGCATTCAGCTTTTCAACCAGATAGCTGCCGACTGCGCTTCCATCTTCCGGCTCATGCAGATATTTGTGGGTAGTGCCGCCCGTTGCAGCGACTTTGGGCAGCGGAGCACCGATAGCATCCAGCCAATCGACTGCATCCGAACTTTCTTCTGCCATCACGGTCACCAAGCTGCGGTCGTTGATCTGATGGCCGCCATTCATGGTATCCTCGATAAATTCGTCCACACCACTGTCCGTAATGCCCAGTGCTTCCTGATATTTGGTGTCCGCAGCGTTCATGCCGCCCGTTGCTTTCAGGCTGTTGCCGCCCACAATGGGCATCTTTTCAACAACAATGACCTTGGCTCCATTTTCAGCGGCCTGTGCAGCAGCAGTCAAACCGGCACCGCCTGCACCAACAATGACCACATCACAATCCAGACTCTCGGCAGTTTTTTCCACTGCGGCATCGCTCGTCTGTGCAACTGCAAAAGCAGATGCGTCCAGCCCGGCACTGGTCAGAGCGGCTTTCACGGCTTCCTTCAGCGCATCGCTGGTGACCGTTGCACCGGCAATGCCATCCACATTGTAGCTGTTTGCAGCCACCATGGTATCCGGCAGCTGCTCACAGACCACAGAGCCAATGCCCTGTGTTTCATTCTGCTCCTTCACGGTGATGGAGTATATAGTAGTGGCATCTGCTGTGACTTCCACCACCACATCGCCTTCCATGCCCTTCGCCGAACCAGTTGCAGTCACAGCGCCTTCTGCCACAGGTGCATTGCTGCTACTGCGGCTCTGATACGTGACGAGCGCCAGCGCAACCACTGCACAAGCAAGGACTGCTGCAACAATGCGATACAGCATCTTGTTCTTTTTCATGATTTCCTCCTGCTTTTTTCGTCCCAAAGAAAGATTTTCTTGTGATATATTTCACAAGTAGCAGTATATCATAACTTTTCGATTCCAAAAATATCAATTTTCATTTTTTCTATAGCCTATATGCATAGTACATGATAAAATAAAAGCACACGGAATAGGCAGGTGAATCTATATGGATTTCAAGGAGTTAGAATATTTTTCCACTATTGTAAAATGCGGAAATCTTACCCATGCAGCGCGGCTGCTCTATGTCAGCCAGCCTACACTTTCTAAATTTTTGCAAAAGTTGGAAGAAGACCTTGGACTGGTTTTGTTTCAACGTGGGAGCCGCCGATTGAAGCTGACCTATGCCGGACAGCGGTACTATGCCCATGTGGAGCGTATCCTAAGCCAGAAGCGTGAGATGGATGCAGAGATGACGGATATTCTGCGTTCTGACCGGGGTGTTCTTTATGTTGGTATCCCGCCGTTCCGATGCAGCTTCTCGCTGCCGAAGGTACTACCCATCTTCCACAAAGAGTTTCCGCAGGTACAGTTCCGCATTGTAGAGGCCCCCAGTGCCGTACTTGACCAGAAATTGCTGAACGGCGAAATAGATCTGGCATTTTATATGTCCTTTGAACGAATGACCGGCTTAAGTTATCAGGTCATGCACAGTGATAAGATGTACGCAATTTTATCGAAAGGGCATCCGTTAGAAGCGAAAGCTGCCCAAAGCGGAGAGTTTTCGCTGGAGTGGTTGGCTGGACAGACTTTGCTTTTGCAAAATCGTACCCAGCGGCAGGGGCAGTATATCCTTCAGGAACTGGAAAAGCGGCATATTCAGCCCGCCGAGATTTTAGAGAGCAGCAATATTCGTGCTGCGGCCGCATTGGCTGCAAATGGCTATGGAATTGGATTTTTGAGCGGAGAACTGCTGGAACATCTGGAGCTTGATATTCCTTTCGGAGCTATCCTTTACAAAACTGTACACTTCATATTGAATCGGTGGCGGCATGGCGCACCGGTGACTATCTGCCGCGCTATGCACAAGCCTTCATTAAGTTGATGGAACAGGTATAAGAAAGCGCAGGAACATTCTCAAAATGCTCCTGCGCTTTCTTTGCTTAATCTTCTAACCCATGGCTCCCGTTTACATTTTTCAGGTATTTCTCCGGGTCGCCATTCAGAATCAAGTCTGCATAGCCCAACGGGTCATTGTAGATGAGATAGTCCAATTCCGTCCGTTGTGCCATAGTGACATCCAGCGCATCCTCGACCCCGGTGCAGTCGATGGAAATTTTTCTCCCATCCCGGAATAGCCGTTCCACACAGCCAGTGTCCATGTTATAATGGCAAACTCTTGCATCGTACTTCATAATCGTGTCCTTTCTGCCTTACGGCACTCTTACAGTTGTGACCTTTGTGATACGGTCTTTTTTCTGATAAGGTTTTGGACACACAGCCGTCAGGGAAGATCCCTTGTTTTCGTTTCCAAAGAAAACAAAAAATCCGAACCCTTCTCCTATCGAGAAAAGGTTCGGATTTTCATGGTTTGGTGCGACCGGGAGGATTCGAACCTCTGGCCTTCCGGGTCGGAGCCGAACGCTCTATCCAGCTGAGCTACGATCGCACATATTTATTTCCTCGGTGTAAAGTAGTATAGCACAGCCACACAAAAAAATCAAATATGAAATGTCGATGCTATCTTGCAAAAGCCGCAGCGGCCCATATAATAGAGGGTGTGCCCCGGTGTGCGCGGGCACGGTTTAGGTTAAAGGATAAAAAGAGAACATGAAATCAAATACCAAAACACTGACCGAAGGCCCTCTGGCCAAACAGATCTTTCTGGTCAGTCTGCCGCTGGCGCTTTCCAACCTGCTGCAGGTGCTGTTCAACATGTCGGACGTGGCCGTGGTAGGCCGGTTTGCAGGCTCTACAGCGCTGGGCGCGGTGGGTTCCACCAGCATCCTCGTCAGCCTGTTCACCGGCTTCCTGATCGGCCTGAGCGGCGGCATCAACGTGCTGGTGGCCCGCTTCTACGGTGCACGGCACGAGCACGATGTGGAAAAGACTGTCCACTCCGCCGCCATCGTCAGCCTGATCGCGGGTGTGGTGCTGCTGTTCGTCGGCCTGCTGGGTTCCCCCTTCATGCTGCGGCTGCTGAACACCAAGGACGACCTGCTGCCCGGTGCCATCCTGTACCTGCGGGTGTACTTCCTTGGTATGCCCGCTCTGGCCTTGTACAACTTCGGCAACGCTGTGTTCAGCGCCATCGGCGACACCAAAAAGCCGCTGATGTACCTGTCCATTGCGGGCGCACTGAACATTGCACTGAACCTGTTTTTTGTCATCGTGTGCCAGCTGAGCGTGGTGGGCGTGGCGCTGGCCAGTGCCATCTCCCAGTGTGTTTCGGCCGGCTGATCCTGCACGCTTTGACCAAAGTGCAGGACTGCTACGTGCTGGACACCAAAAAGCTGCATCTGGACCCCGCCACAACAAAGAGCATTCTGGGCCTTGGTCTTCCGGCCGGTTTCCAGAATGCCATTTTCGCCATTGCAAACCTGTTCATTCAGGCAGGGGTCAACTCCTTCGACTCTCTCATGGTCAAGGGCAACAGCGCCGCCGCCAATGCCGATGCCATGATCTACGACTGCATGGCCGCATTCTATATGGCCTGTGCAAGCTTTATGAGCCAGAACTACGGCGCTGGCAAGCCGGACCGCGTAAAGAAGAGTTATTTCATCAGTCTGGCCTACTCCTTTGGTGTGGGCCTGATCCTGGGCGGAAGCCTGTTCCTCTTTGGCCGCACTTTCCTTGCCCTGTTCACCACCGAGAGCGCCGTCGTTGATGCCGGCATGAAGCGCGTGGGCGTGATGGGCTTTGCCTACTGCATCTCCGCCTTTATGGATTGCACCATCGCCGCTTCCCGCGGACTTGGCAAGACTGTGGTGCCCACCATTATTGTGGTAATGGGTTCCTGCGTGTTCCGGGTGATCTGGGTATACACCATCTTTGCGCACTTTCACACCATTCCCTCGCTGTACGCACTGTACCCCTGCAGCTGGGCGCTGACCGCCCTTGCCGAGATCGTGTACTTCGCACACTGCTATAAGGAATCGATGAGGATTTTTGAGCAGCCAAAAGCTGCCGCATAAAGCACAAAAGCTCCTGTCTGAATGGGCAGGAGCTTTTGTGTTACTGAACTTTTACTTCACCGGCCAGAACGCGCTTGTAATCCTCATAGTTGCGGGCCAGCAGGGCGGGGGTATCCAGACCATATGGGCACTTGGCCTTGCACCGGTTGCAGTGCAGGCAGCCCTCGATCTTTTTCATCTTGGCCTGACCTGCGGGGCTGAGATGCTCTGCCGAAGGCGAACGCCGCAGCAGCAGGCTCATGCGGGCGCAGTTGTTGATCTCGATGCCTGCCGGGCAGGGCATACAATAGCCGCAGCCGCGGCAGAACTCGCCGCACAGCTCGGCACGATCCCCCTCAATGACGGCACGGATGTCGTCGGTCATGCGCGGCGGGTTGTCGATATAGGAGAGGAACTCGTCCAGTTCCCTTTCACGCTGCACGCCCCAGATGGGCAGAACTCCATCGAACTGCGCCTCAAAGGCATAGGCTGCGGCACTGTTGGTGATCAGTCCACCGGACAGGCCCTTCATGCGATAAAGCCATATTTGCCGCCTTGCACTTGTTCACCAATTCCAGCTCCTGCTCACCGGAGATATAGCTGAACGGGAACTGCAGCGTCTCGTACAAACCGCTGTCAATGGCCTCGTGGGCCACCTTCAGGCGATGGTTGGTGATGCCGATATGCCGGATCATGCCTTTGGCTTTGGCTCCTGCATAGCCTCGTAGAGGCCGGAGCCGTCGCCGGGCTTCGGGCAGAATGCGGGATTGTGGAACTGGTACAGGTCAATGTAATCGGTGCGCAGATTGGTGAGTGAGGTGTGCAGATCCTTCCAAAAGTCCTCTGCGTTCTGCGCTGCCGTTTTGGTGGCGATATACACTTCCGTGCGGATGCCGTCAAAGGCTTCGCCCAGCTTCACCTCGCTGTCGGTGTAGGCGCGGGCGGTATCAAAAAAGCGGATGCCTGCCTTGTAAGCCTTGCGGGCCAGATAGACGGCATCTTCCTGCGAGATGCGCTGGATGGGCAGTGCGCCGAAGCCATTTTTGTTCACCGTGATGCCGGTGCTGCCAAGGGTGACCAGATCCATAGCTGTTTCCTCCACTCGTGGGTGTAAAGACTCTCCTTTTTCATTATAAAACGAACGATTCTGCTGTGCAAGAAGTTAGGCAAAGCAAAAGGGCCTTTCCCGAAGGAAAAGCCCTCTTTGCTTACTTTTTACTGATAATCGTGGTTCAGGAACATCGCTTTGATGACCACCACCTCGTCGTATTCCTCCTGTTCCACCTGCACGTTTGCATTCAGGGACTTCAGGCGGTTTTCCACGCAGTCAAAGCCTCCGGCACGGTGACGGCGCGGCCCTCTTCAATGGCATCGGCATCTGCTTGAGCACGATGGGATGTGCGTAATGGCTGGGCACCGGGAAGGCACCGTTCGGGTAGTGCTTCACGTATTCTGCCATAGCAGTTTCGGCCTTCTCGGCCCGCTTCATGATGGCGCTGTGGTTGTTGTGGGCGGTGGGCAGCATGTTGTAGCTGGAGAACAGGAAGATGGCTGCAAAGCCAAACAGTGCAAAGTAGATGCCATAGCCGCCGGTGTGGGTGGTAACGGCATACAGGCCGTAGGCCGCGGAGACGATGCCCATAACAAAGATGGCCAGCGCCACATAGCGGTACACCGGCTTGCTCTGCAGCTGGGCACGCTTGCGGCGCTCGGCTGCACTCAGCTCATCGGCGATTTCCGGCTTTGCTTCCAGATATTCCTTTGCCCTGCGCAGCACGGTGATGCTGTGACGGGCATCGTCGGTCAGCTCGCTTTCCGGCAGCTTGCGGGAGCCTTTTCGGCTTCCTTCTTCTGCAGCATCTGCTCACCGGCTGCGCTGAGCAGATGGATCTGCGGCTGCTCTTTGGCCAGCACCTCCAGCAGCTTGTCCACATCCCGCTCGTCCTTGAAGTTGCACTGCTTCTGCTTGCCGCCATCGTACTCCACCACAAGGTAGGCCATGGAGGCAAACATGCCCTTGCCGGTAAAGCCGCCGGAGCTCATAGCCACCCGCTTGAACACGCGGCTGATGCTGCCGTAGGCAGATAATAGCGGCGGTCGATGTAAAAGCTGTTGAGGTACAGCGCCTTTTTGCCAACGCCGCAGGGGCCGATCTTTTTGCAGGACTTTCTGTCCTCCACCAGCTCCTGATTATCAAGCTTTGCCATACCCAGCTGTGCAGGTTTGAAGATCATGGAAGTTCCCTTCTTTACTGTTAGTTTCCGGTCCAGCCGCAGATGCTGCAGCCATTCCAAATAAAATCACCGGTTCTATTTTCGCACTGCAGCCCTCAAAATGCAACCCCTTCTGCTGCTAAGATTTGCACAAAAGGTTTGTCTGTTATGTCAAAACACCCCCGTCACTGCGGGGTGCAGCGGCGGGGGTGTCAGAGTTTAAGGCTTATGCGGTGCGGCAGACATCCTTATGCCTTCTGAGAAGCGGTGTGCTTCTTGGTGGCATGGATGAAGAGTGCCAGCATTGCGATTGCAAAGATGATGCCGATGGGGTATGCAACGGCAGTGTTGTAAGCGACCAGCTTGCCGTCTGCGTAAGTATTGATCATCTTGCCCAGGCACTCAGGTGCCAGCACGAAGTAGGTGCAGGACACAGCGCTCATGAAGGTAGCGGGCACAGCGGTGATCCAGTAGTTCTTCTTCTCCTTGAACAGGTACATGGATGCAGCCCACAGAACGATCATGGCCAGCGTCTGGTTGGTCCAGCTGAAGTAGCGCCAGATCACGGTGTAGTTGATGAAGCCCAGTGCGTTGCCGATGCCCAGGAAAGCACCAACGCCCAGAACCGGGATGCAGAGCTTCAGGCGGTTTGCGTAGCTGTCCTGATCGATCTTGAGCCAGTCGGCCAGGGTCAGACGAGCGGAACGGAACGCGGTATCGCCGGAGGTGACGGGGCAGATGACAACGCCGATCATTGCCAGAGCAATGCCAACGCCGCCCATGGTCTTTGCACACACGTCGTAGATGGCAGCAGACTGACCAGCAGCCAGAGCCTCGGCCAGACCAGCCATCTTGCCGTCGGTGATGGTGTACAGTGCGCAGCCGGCAGCGGCCCAGATCAGAGCGATGACGCCCTCGCAGACCATTGCGCCGTAGAACACGAAGTGGCCCTGCTTCTCACTCTTCATGCAGCGAGCCATCAGAGGCGACTGGGTGGAGTGGAAGCCGGAGATAGCGCCGCAGGCAACGGTGATGAACATGAAGCTCCAAATGGGAGTGCCCGACGGATGCATGTTGCCGAAGTTTGCCCAGATCTCGGGGATGGTGTAGGCGGGGTTGGTAAAGATGCCGAAGATAACGCCCACAGCCATGATGATCAGGCAGATGCCGAACACGGGGTAGATCTTACCGATGATGGCATCAATGGAAATAAAGGTTGCGATGAAGTAGTACACCAGAATGATGATCAGCCAGAACAGGGTGGTGGTCAGCAGACCGGACATGCCGCTGTTCTTGCACAGGGTAACGATCAGGCCTGCGGGGCCCACTGCGAACACGGTACCAACCATGATCAGCAGCACAACAGAGAACACACGCATGATGTTCTGCATGACAGGTCCGAGGTATCTGCCGGTGACCTCAGCGATGGATGCGCCATCGTTGCGCTCGCTCATCATACCGGAGAAGTAGTCATGCACACCACCTGCAAAGATGGTGCCGAAGGTGATCCACAGGAACACCACGGGACCCCACAGAGCACCCTGCAGTGCACCAAAGATGGGGCCCAGACCTGCAATGTTCAGCAGCTGGACGAGGAACAGCTTCCACTGGGGCATCACAACGTAGTCAACGCCGTCGTTGATGCGCACAGCAGGAGTTTCGCGGTCGTCCGGTCCGAACGTGTTGTCAACGATCTTGCCATAGACAAAGTAGCCGATGATCAAGAGCGCCAGACAGAGTAAGAAACTAATCATACCAGAAACCTCCTTTTTGATTCAAACCACAGCCAGCATTTTGCGTGCCCAGCTGCGGCTCTGACCAATCTCTGGCTTCATGTTAACACTTTTTTCATAAAGCAGTTAATATTTTTCTGGTATGGTTCCCATATCAAAAAGTATATGGCAAGATGCTTCCGCGGAATACCCGCAAAGAATTTTTATCGCGTTCACGACAAATTTTCTTAATTCCCCGGCAAAGACCTTTCCCGGAACCGGTCAAAGCCGCTGCTGCCAAACTTTCTGGCCTGCTTTTGTGCAAGTTGCTCAATCGTTTTCAATTTTCTCCGCAAATCGTGATTTCTTTGCCTGAAACGCCGCAAAATACAAGGCACCCTCCGCCGAGCCGTTTCAGCGGAGGGTGCCTTATTCAGCAGATCATTTGTATATATGTTTGTATATATCGTGTCATGCCTTCTGGGCTGCCTTCTTCGTTGCGTGGAGGAAGACTGCCAGCATTGCAATGGCAAAGATGATGCCGATGGGGTATGCAACGGCGGTGTTGTAGATGGTTGCGCCTTCTGCGGTCTTGCTGTTCAGCAGGCCGCCCAGGCATTCGGGAGCCAGAATGAAGTAGGTGGAAGAGACCGCGCTCATGAAGGTAGCGGGCACAGCGGTGATCCAGTAGTTCTTCTTCTCCTTGAACAGGTACATGGATGCAGCCCACAGAACGATCATGGCCAGCGTCTGGTTGGTCCAGCTGAAGTAGCGCCAGATCACGGTGTAGTTGATGAAGCCCAGTGCGTTGCCGATGCCAAGGAAAGCACCCACGCCCAGCACGGGGACACAGAGCTTCAGGCGGTTTGCGTAGCTGTCCTGATCGATCTTGAACCAGTCGGCCAGAGTCAGACGTGCGGAGCGGAATGCGGTATCGCCGGAGGTGATGGGGCACACCACAACACCGACCATTGCCAGTGCGATGCCCACGCCGCCCATGGTCTTGGAGCAGACATCATAAATAGCCTTGGACTGGCCCATGGCCAGTGCTTCGGCCAGACCGGTGTTCAGGCCGCCGGTCACCTCGTACAGGCTGCAGCCAGCAGCGGCCCAGATCAGAGCGATAACGCCCTCGCAGACCATTGCGCCGTAGAACACGAAGTGGCCCTGCTTCTCACTCTTCATGCAGCGGGCCATCAGAGGCGACTGAGTGGAGTGGAAGCCGGAGATCGCACCGCAGGCCACCGTGATGAACATGAAGCTCCAGATGGGAGTGCCCGACGGATGCATGCTGCCAAAGTGATCCCAGATCTCCGGGATGGTGTAGGCGGGATTGGTGAAGATGCCGAAGATGACACCGATGGCCATGATGATCAGGCAGATACCGAAGATGGGGTAGATCTTGCCAATGACGGCATCAATGGAGATAAAGGTTGCAATAAAGTAGTACACCAGAATAATGATGAGCCAGAACAGCAGCGAGGTGAGCACGCCGGAAGCGCCGCTCTGGCTGCACAGCTCCACGATCAGGCCTGCGGGACCCACCGCGAACACAGTACCCACCATGATGAGCAGCACCACCGAGAACACGCGCATGACGTTCTGCATCACAGGGCCTAAGTACTTGCCGGTGATCTCGGCGATAGAAGCGCCGTCGTTGCGCTCGCTCATCATGCCGGAGAAGTAGTCGTGCACGCCGCCTGCAAAGATGGTGCCGAAGGTGATCCACAGGAACACCACAGCCCCCACAATGCGCCCTGCATGGCACCAAAGATGGGGCCAAGGCCGGCGATGTTCAGCAGCTGAACGAGGAACAGCTTCCACTGGGGCATCACAACGTAGTCCACACCGTCATTGATGCGCACAGCAGGCGTTTCGCGGTCGTCCGGGCCGAAGGTGTTGTCCACGATCTTACCATAGACAAAGTAGCCCACGATCAGGATCGCCAGACAGAGTAAGAAACTGATCATACCAGAAACCTCCTTTTTCTTTGTGCCGGAATCATGGGAGCATTTTCCATATTTTCCATTCATCCCGGCCAGCTTTCTAGGTCTATGTTAACATATTTTCATAAAAGTGATAATATGCTTCTGGTATGGGGGCATATCAAAGACCATATAGCCGCAAAGTTTTTTAGCCGATGTTTCGTCTCTTTTTCGCTCGATTTATCAGCAAAAAGACAGCCGCAGCGCATAAAGCGCTGCGGCTGTCGGCCAAATTCCTTTGCTTTCCGGTTTTTCCGCATTCCGATATTTTGCCAGTTCTTAACCGGTTTCGGCGGTCATTTCACGGTCAGCGCCGCCTGCTTGTGCAGCAGCTGCACAAAGGTCTGCTCTTCCGGGCGCAGGGTCCCCCTGTCCGGATAGACCAGAACATCCTTCATGCGCTGGCGCTGGGCCGGGCATTTCCTGAGCACCAGATGGTATTGTTCCAGCGCTCGCTTTGGCATGGGCGAAGCCCACATATAGGCATTAGGCAGGTTCTGCAGGATAGAAAACTGGCTGCACCGCTCATACACATGGATGCGGCGGTTCGGGTTCGTATGCCAGCGCAGGCCGCTGTCCTCACCGCCGGGCAGCTGGAAATCACCGTGCAGGACTTCCATATAGCTGTTCAGCTGGGTGATGTCGGTCACTTCGCACTTTGCCAGCGGGCCTTCGCGGTTGGTCAGCAGCCGGTATTCAAACTCCATCACCGGCTCCCGGTGCAGGCCGTGACGGTCGCAGTAGCGGCGGTAATAATCTTCGTCCTCCTCCGCGTAGCGCAGCAGGGCCAGATGATAGCCCCGCCGCAGTACATGGTCCAGCGCTTCCATGGAGCCGGATTCCCGGATATGCACCCGCAGCTGCTGGCTGTCTGCCATCTGCTGCAAAAATCCACCGTCGCGTAGGAAGCATAGGTGGCGTGGGGCAGCACCACCCGCAGCTCCGCACAGCTGCTCTGCCGGCTGCGGGCATCCAGATCCAGCCGGTCCACCTCGTCCAGCACCCGCTCTGCCTGCCGGATAAAATGCCGTCCCTGTTCGGTGGGGATCATGCCGGTGGACGAGCGCTCAAAGATGCGGATGCCATATTCCTCTTCCAGGTTCTTGAGCGCCTTGCTCACATTGGCTGGGCCGCATACAGCTGCTTTGCCGCCGCGCTCACGGAGCCCCACTTGCGGATGGCCACCAGATAACGCAGTTCCGTAATATTCATGTGACTGCCCCCTGTTCCAAAAATCATTCCTATTTTATCAAGCCGGGCGGCCGGCTGTCAAGCCAAATGCGGTTGACGCGCCCCGCGCAGAGCTTTATAATAAAAATGCTGTATTTACAAAAAGGAGTTTAGCTGCTATGGAGACTACCTACCGCGTTCTGCGCATTGAAGAGCAGATGTACGGCTGTGAGGAGCTGCCCGCCGGTCAGCCGGTGCTGTGCGATGTCACGCTGGCCGATCCCGCCGGGGAGCGGCGCACCCTGCCCTACCCGGACAAAGAGCTCACCCGCCTTGGCATCGACGAGGGCAGCACGGTCGTCCTGACCGCAGACGGAACGCTGAAAAAGGCATAAACACAGGAGGAACACATGAAAAAGATCAAAACCTCTGCCCTGATCGGTCTGGGCGCACTGGGCATCCTGTTCGGCCGCAAAATGCCCGGCGTGCAGGTCATTGCCGATGAGGACCGCATTGCCCGCTACTCTGCCGAACCGGTCGTCTGCAACGGCGAAGCGTGCAGCTTTCGTTACGTCACCCCTGCCGAGGGCAAACCGGTAGACCTGCTTCTGGTGGCCGTCAAGGCTACGGTGCTGGAACAGGCCATTCAGGACATTGCAAAGTTCGTAGGGCCGGACACCGTGATCCTCAGCGTGCTGAACGGCATCACCAGCGAGGAGCACATTGACGCAGCCTATCCCGGCCACACCCTGTGGAGCGTTGCCATCGGCATGGATGCCACCCGCACCGGGCGCACGCTGGTGTTCAATCAGGCGGGCAAGATCCAGTTCGGTGAGCGCAGCGGCGAAATGACCGACCGCGTGCAGGCCGTGGCCGACTATCTGGACGAGTGCGGCATTGCCAACGAGCCCTGTGGGATATCCTTTACAAGCAGTGGAACAAGCTGATGGTGAATGACGGCCTGAATCAGGCCGCAGCCGCCTTTGACCAGCCCTACGGCGGCCTGCGCCAGCCCGGCGAAGCACAGGACATGATGCGCGCGGCCATGCAGGAGGTCATCCGGCTGGCGAACCTTGAGGGCGTGCCCCTGCCGCCGGACAACGATGTGAGGTTCCTCGACGCCATGATGCCCACCTTCAACCCCGAGGGCATGCCCAGCATGCGGCAGGATGTGCTGGCAAAGCGCCCCACCGAGGTGGAGGAGTTTGCCGGTGTGGTGCGCCAGCGGGCCAAGAAGTACGGGATGCCCACCCCTGCCAACGACTTTTTCTACACCCGCATCCGCGAGATTGAGGCGGGATACGACCAGTAAGGAGCCACCCATGCATACGCTTTATTTCACCCGCCACGGAGAGACCGTCTGGAACGTTGAAAACAAGATCTGCGGCATGACCGACAGCCCCCTCACCGAGCGGGGCCGCCAGCAGGCCCGGAAGCTGGGCGAAGCCGTCAAAGCCAGCGGGGTGCACATCGATGAGATCCTGTACTCTCCCCTGTCCCGCGCCGCCGACACCGCCATGGCCATTGCCGAGGCCACCGGCCTGCCGCCCGGTGTGAGCCGCGCCTGCGGGAGCAGTGCTTTGGCAAATACGAGGGCACGCCCCGCAACGGCGGCGAGTTCCGCGTTTCCAAGACCCACTTCGCCGACCGCTACGACGGCGGCGAGAGCATGATGCAGCTGGCCCAGCGCATCTATAACCTGCTGGACGAGCTGAAGGCCGACACCGGCAAAACCTATCTGCTGGTAGCCCATAACGGCATCGCCGGGTGGTGCAGTCCTATTTCTACGACATGACCAACGAGGAATACGCAGCTGCGGGCATCAAAAACTGCGAACTGGTGGAATATCATTTTGAATGATGTTCGCAAAACGATTTAAAATGCCCTCCGCTTCGCTCTGGGCATCTTTAGCGGAACGATTATTTTTATAGAAAGAAAGCCGGAAAATCTGCGGATTTTCCGGCTTTCGCTTTTCACGGGAGAGAACTGGACGGCAAAGTTACTGGCTCGAGTACAAAGCTTACGAGCGCGCCTGCTCCCTGCGGGGAGCTGCCGCAGCAGCGGCTGAGGGCCTTGAAATCGGCGGAACACAAAAATCCTTTAGCGGAGCGGCTTGGATTTTTTGTATGGAGCCCATCTTCTTTGGGGTTACTAGGGGCGTGTAGCCCCTAGTTTGCAACGGCGACGACCGCGGCCAGTGGCCGAAACAGGGAGGAGCTGTTGGGGCAGCGGCCTGCAGAATGCGAGTGCCGTCCAAGGCACAAAGCAGACGCAGGGAGCCGCAACCCGCCGCCGCCCGCGCCTCGAAAGTAGCGGAGACCTTGCCGCGCTGAACGCGCGGTATTTGCTACGCAAACCGGTCTGCGGCTTAAAAGCCCCACTGGGGCTTTCATGCCCTGCGGGCACCGCCGTCCTTTCTGGTTCTCTTTTGGCACGCAAAAGAGAACATACCCGGCGGCGATGCATTTTGCAAAAGGCATGAAACTTTAAACACGCGACTACGCTCTGTGCGGGAAGCATCCCCCGTATCATAAAAATCAGCCTTTATACAGCCCAAACAGCTTGAGCAGCTTCTGCCAGAAGGTCAGGGTCACAGCTGCCGGTTCCGGCTGGGCTGCCGGGGCCGGGGCCGTGATGGCAGTGGTCTGCAGCGCAAACTGCACCGCGCCCACCTCGGTGTTCTCTGCCGAGGTGAAGCTCTGCACCTCCCCGCCGCCGGAAAGACTGTTTAGCAGACTGTCCAGCTGGCACCCATGTCGATGCCGGAAACGCTGCTGCGCAGCTCGCCGGTGCCGCCGGTCAGCTGAGACGCTCCCTCCGCCAGCTGCGCAACGCCCGCCTTCAGCTGGGCTACACCGTCGGTGTAGGCGTTCAGGCCGTCGTCCAGTTGGACATACTGGGCGGCAAGCTGGTTCACGCCGTCGGTGAGCACCGAGAGATTGCCCAGCATCCCAGTAAGCACACCGGCCAGCTGACGCACCCCGCATCAAACTCGCCGTAGCTGCCGTTCAGGGTGCTGCTGCCCTCGTGCAGCTGGGCGATGCCGCCGTTCACGGTGTCGAGATAGGTCTGCATGGCATCGATGTTGGCCGTAGACCCCTGCAAAAGCAGGATCACATCCTTGAGCTGCGGCATCATCCACACCATGCCCTGCAGCTGCTGGATGGCCTTGGCATTGCCATCCTTTACCACGTCAAGGTCAAGGCCGTTCTCTTTCAGGATGGCCTTGTAGGCTTCAAAGCTCACCTGCTGCTCCAGCTGTGCCGCGCCCTCATCCAGCCGGGCAATGCCGTCCCGGATCTGGGTGGAGGCATCCAGCAGGGTGTTCAGTTCGTCGGTGGAGGCAGAGATGCCGTTCAGCGCGGTCTGCATCTGGGTCAGGGCGGCACGCACCCGGCTGAGCCGCCGGTCAAGGCACCGGAATTGCCGTTCAGGGTGTCGATGCCCGCCTGCACCTGCGCAATGCCGTCTGCCAGCGCGTTGGCACCATCGTCCAGCTGCACGGAACCGCTCTGCAGCTGTTCCAGCATCCCGGTCAGGTCCATATCCCCGAGGTCGAGGTTCAGGTTCAGCCGCACGCCGTTCAGGGATACGGCGTCCATGGCAAAGTCCGTCACATCGGCGGTGACGGTCACGTCGCTGTCCGCGCCCGGCAGCAGGATGTAGGAAAGCTGCTTTTTGCTGCCCACATTCGCCACCGTAGCGCCCGGCGCGCTGATGTTCCGGGCAAGGCCGGTGTCCAGACTCATGGTCACCTGCAGCGCGTAGTCGTCAAAAAAGCTGCCGGTGCAGTCCGGGTTGCGGCTCACCTGCAGCCGGATGGAAAGGGCACCGCTTTTGCCGCCCAGCTCGTCGGGGCTGATTTCTGCCCCATCCAGCGTATAGGTCAGCTTTACCACCCACGGCAGGGCCGTGGCGGCGTCCATGGTGCCCTCATAATAGAGCTTGCCGTCCTCGGTCACATGCACCGTGACCGTATCGCCGCTCTGCTCCACGGCATCGCTCGTGGTCATATTGCGCACGGCAGTGTAGCTGCCGTGGTCCGCAACGGTGTCCCCCGCCTGCACGGAAAAGCTGTTCACGGCGTACACGCCGGTCACAACACCGGAGGCCGTCAGGTTTGCATAAATGACCTCTTCCTTGGCAGCGGAGGCTGCTGCAAAAGCTGGCAGACTGCTGCCCGCCAGCAGGCAGCTGCCAGCGCCAGCGCCGACACCCGGCGCACAAATCGATGTTTCATCTCGGTCAAGCCTCCTTCGGCTGTCTTTTCTTTTTTATAATGAGTGGGTCGGCCAGATACAAAAAGCCCGGCAGTGCCGAAAGCACGATGGCCAGCGACACCAGACTGCCCACGCCCAGAAAATTGCCCAGCTGGCCCAGCAGCTGGTTTGTGGAAATGGCTCCCATCAGGAAGCCCACCACCGCCATGGCGCTGCCGGTGGTGCTGACCGAGGTGGTCACGGCGGACACCGTGGCCGCAACGGCTTCTTTGCGGCCCAGCGTCTCGCGGAACTCCTGATAGCGGTCGGAGAAGAGGATGGCGTAATCCACCGTAGCACCCAGCTGCACCGAGCTGATGATGAGGTAGGCAATGTAGAACACGTACTGGCCCCGGAAGTACGGGATGGCCAGATTGATCCAGATGGCGGTCTCGATGCTGAGCACCAGAATGATGGGCAAAAGCAGCTGCCGCTTCATGAGGAGCAGGATCAGGAACACCGCGCCGATGGCCAGCAGGTTCACCTTGACCATGTCGGCCGTGATGGTGTCCATCAGGTCATAGGTGCTCACGCCCTGACCGGCCAGATAATAATTGTCCGGGTAATATTGCTGCACCGTAGCGCGCACCCGCTCCACCAGCGCAAAGGCCGCATCGCCCTCGGTGTCGGCATCCACCGTAAGTACCATGCGGGTGTAGCCGCCGGAGACCAGCAGCCCCAGCGTATCCCCGGGCACGAACTCCGGCGGAATGGACGCGCCTGCGTTGTCCACATAGGAAAGGATGCCGGTCACCTCCGGGATGGCGTGCAGTGCATCCGAAAGCTTTTGCTGCGTGGCGGTGTCGCCCTCCGGCACCAGTACAACGTAGGTGTCGCTGCGGCCAAAGGTCTCCTCGATGGCGGCGGTGTCCGCGCCCAGACGGGTGTTCTCGCCAAACATGTGGGCGGCACCGTAATAATACTGGTTCGAGTTGGAGGCCAGATAGCTGGGCACCATCAGAATGACCAGCACCAGCGCCATGGGCAGCATGATGCGGGCCACAAAGCGGCCAAACTTGTCAAAGCTGGGCAGCAGGGGCCTGTGGTGGGTCTTATCCATCCACTTGCAGCACGCCAGCGTGAGCGCGGGCATAAAGGTGAACACGGTGACAAGGCTCAGCACCACGCCCTTTGCCAGCGCAAGGCCCAGATCCGGGCCGATTTGGAACTGCATGAGCACCAGTGCCAGAAAACCGATGACGGTGGTCAGGCCGCTGGACAGGATGGAGCCGGTGGATCTGCACAGGGCATCCACCATGCACTCCTCCGGGCTGGCATCCGGGTTTTCAGCCCGGCACTCCGCAAAGCGGTGGATCAGGAACACCGAGTAGTCCAGCGACACCGCCAGCTGCAGGATGCTGCCCGCCGCATTCGTCACAAACGAGATGGTGCCGAAGATGAGGTTCGTGCCGTTGTTGAGCAGGATAGCCGCGCCAAGGCCCGTCAGCACCAGCAGCGGCTCCGCCCAGGAATCGGTGGTCAGGATCAGGATGAACAGCACATACACCACCGCGATGGCGGCGATCTTTGCCACCTCGGTCACGGTAGAGTTGGTGGCAACGGCAGTGGAGACCGCCGCGCCCTCCAGCGCGTTGCCCTCCCCGATCAGCTCCCGCACGGCAGCCACGGCTTCCAGACGCTTCTCGTCCTCCACCGTCACGGTGAACAGGGCGCAGCCATCCTTATAATAGCTCTCCACCGTGGCGGTGTCCTGCATCTGCAAAGGCACTGTCACATCCAAACTGTCGTCCAGCCATACAACGGAGGACACTCCATCGATGGCGGCAAGCTTTTCCTTGTACTCCAGCGCCTGCGGCACCGTGACATCCCGCACCATGACCCGCATGTTGGGGATGCCGCCGGTGAAAGCACCGTTCATCACCTCGATGGCGGTGGTGGAGGGGGATTCCGGCGGCAGATAGTCGTTGATATCGTAATCCACCTTTACCTGACGCACAGCGAACACGCTCAGCACAGCCGCCAGTGCAAACACCGCCAGCACCAGCCTGCGGCGGCGCACGATGGCGGTATAAAAACGTTTCATCAAAACAGGAGTTCTCCTTTCGGATCCATAAAAAAACTTTTATCAGTTTAACAGGTTTGATAAACGTTGGAAAGAGACAGTTTATGAATTTTGACCCTCGAATGCCGATTTTTTGATTTTTCTGCCTTGACAACAAAAATAAATTCTGATATGCTCTTTTTCGGTTCATCGGAGGACCGTTTTCAACGTAATTTGAAACGGGCCGGATAAGATGCCGTGCAGACAGCGCCCCGCCGGAGGTTTCGTTGCCGTAGTGACGAAGCAGATCGAGGCCGGGCGTGCACTCACGGACATTTATCCGGCCCGTTTTTGCACCTTGTGCAGAAAGGAGGACACCATGTCCAAGCAGCGGATCCAGCTTTCCGATCATTTTACCTATTCCCGCCTTTTGCGTTCGTGCTGCCCTGCATCGGCACCATGCTGTTCACCTCCATCTACGGCATCGTGGACGGCCTGTGTGTCTCCAACTTTGTGGGCAAGACGGCCTTTGCGGCGGTCAACCTCATCATGCCGCTGCCCATGCTGCTGGGCACCATCGGCTTTATGCTGGGCACCGGCGGCAGCGCCATCGTGGGCATCACGCTGGGCGAGGGCGACCAGAAAAAGGCCGACCGCTATTTCACCCTGTTCCTGCTGGCGGCTCTGATCTCGGTCAGTGTGCTGGCGGTGCTGGGCATTGTGTTCCTGCGGCCCATTGCCGTGCTGCTGGGCGCAAAGGGAGAGCTTTTGGACTATGCGGTGCGCTATGGACGCATCTTGATGGTGTCCCTGCCCACCTTTGCGCTGCAGAATATGTTCCAGAGCTTTTTCGTCACCGCCGAAAAGCCGCACCTCGGCTTCTGGTTCACCGTGGGCGCGGGCTGCACCAACATGGTGCTGGATGTGCTGATGGTGGGTATCTGGGGCTGGGGCGTGGAGGGCGCGGCCATTGCCACCTTTATCAGCCAGCTGGTGGGCGGCGTACTGCCGGTGTTCTACTTCATCGACCGCAGCAACTCCAGCCGCCTGCACCTGTGCAAGACCAGTTTTTACAGCAAAGTCCTGCGGGATGCCTGCATCAACGGCTCTTCCGAGCTGATGACCAACCTTTCCATGTCGCTGGTCAATATCCTGTACAACTACCAGCTGCTGCGTCTGGCCGGTGAGAACGGCGTGGCCGCCTACGGTGTCATCATGTACGCAGCCTTCCTGTTCGTGGCGGTGTTCGTGGGCTATGCCGTGGGCAGTGCACCCATCGTCAGCTTCCACTACGGTGCCCGCAACCACGCCGAGGTGCACAATCTCTACCGCAAGAGCCTGCGGCTCATCGCCGTGGTGGCTGTGACCCTGACGCTGGCTTCCATGTTCATCATCCCCTGTGTGGCGCGCATTTTCGTGGGCTACGATGCGGAATTGCTGGCCCTGACCAGCCGGGCCTTCCGGCTGTATGCGCTGAGCTTCCTCATCATGGGCTTCAACGTGTATGCGTCCTCCTTCTTCACGGCGCTGGGCGACGGCGTGACCAGCGCGCTGATCTCTTTTTTGCGCACGCTGGCGTTTCAGGTAATTGCCATTCTCCTGCTGCCGCTGCTGCTGGGCATCGACGGCATCTGGCTGGCCGTCACCGCCGCCGAGTTGGCGGCTCTGGCCGTGAGCGCCGCCATGCTCCTCACCAAGGACAAGGTGTTCCATTACCGAAAGGCATGATAAGATCCCCTGCTTTCTGCGAAACGGCGAAAAGCGGGGGATTTTTTGGTGATTCTGGCTCTGCCGCTGGCAGCAAAATCGTGTTAAAATGGACACAGCCTTTATTCACTTTTTATGAGGAATCATTATGACATTGTTTTTGACCAGCAGCCCCAGCGGCTGCCCCTTTGAGCCGGGGCCGGATATTCCGGTGCTGGACACGCGCAACCACTTTGTGGCGAACCTGCGGGCCGTCTGGCCGGATCACGCCGTGCTGGGCCTTGCCATTGCGGCAGACCCCTATGCCTACGAGCAGAACGACGAGATGTGCCGGGTGTTTGCCCAGAGCTTTGCGAACGCCCACCTGCCCCTGACGGCGCTCATCCCCTGCGATGCCCGCAATGCCGAGGAGATCGGTTCTCTTCTGCCCCAAAGCGGCTTTGTGATGCTGTGCGGCGGGCACGTGCCACCCCAGAACCACTTTTTTGCTCAGCTGGGCCTGCCGGGGCTGTTCCACAACTACCACGGCATCGTGCTGGGCGTGAGTGCCGGCAGCATGAATGCGCCCACATCGTGTACGCCGCGCCCGAGGAACCGGGCGAAGCCGCCGACCCGCACTACTCCCGCTGGATGAACGGCCTTGGCCTGACCGAGACCCGCATCCTGCCCCACTACCAGTTCATCCGGGATCATGTGCTGGACGGACAGAAGGTGGAGGACATCGCCCTTGCCGACAGCAAAAAGCGGCATTTTCTCGCTTTGCCGGACGGCTCGTATATCCTGTGCGCCGACGGCAGCGAGGCGCTGTACGGCAGAGGCTGGTACTTTGCGGACGGATGATGGAAGAGATCAACGAAGACGAAGATGTGCTGCCGCTGCGGTAACAATATGAATAAAAAAGAAGCACGCAGATGCGTGCTTCTTTTTTATGATGTTCTGCTGCGCAGAAATGAGGTTGCTGCGCAAAATGATGTGTGCTATCGCACATTCTATCATGCCCCGCAGGCAGACATCATTGCGCATACAATGCGCACATCATTCCGCCGCAAGGCGGATAAAGGGCGCTATTGCGTTGGTGTCGCCGTGGCGGACGATGGAGTAGGTGATGTCGCAGTAGGGCTGGATGGCGGTACTCTTTTCCACGGTGGAGATGAGCAGCACCTGCAGCTGCAGGCGGCGGAACAGCTCCATCATGGGGCGGATGCGGTCGCTGGTCATCTTGCTGAAGGCTTCGTCCAGCAGCACAAGACGGATGCTGTTCTCGCTCTTCTCATAGATCTGCAGCAGGCTGGCGCAGATGGCCACATAGAAGGGGGCCTGATTCTCGCCGCCGGAGGAGTCGCGGCTGACGCGGGACAGGTATGCCTGCTGGCCGGTGACGCGGTTCGTCACCTTGATGTCATAGTCCAGATAGGTGCGGTAGTCCACATAATCCGACAGGGTCACGCCGCCGGTGCGGCCCTCCTGCCGGGCGCGGGTGTTCTCGTCCACATCCGCCATGATCTTTTCCATCAGCTCGTCCACCTGCCGCTCATAGGCCGGGTCGGCGGTGGCGGCAAGGTTGTCCAGCGAGTCGCCCTCGGTCATCTGCTGGTTGCCCTTGTCCACGATGACCTGATAGAAGGCCGCCAGCTGCGGGTCGCGGCTGGGCTCCAGCTCAAAGCGGTAGACCTCCTCGCCGTAGGTCAGCTGCTCCATGACCTTGTTCAGCTCCCGGAACTGCCGCCGGGCGTTGAAGATATCGTCCTTCATGCGGAACAGGATATCCTTGCGGAAGCGGTCCTTGCAGTCCCGCTGGGCCTGTTCCAGACGGGCGGCATAGCGTTCCAGATCGATGCGCACAAGGCTCTCGTGCTGGGCGCGGTACTGGTCCAGCCCTGCAAGGCCCAGCGGATAATCGCACACATAGTGCTCGTTGTAGGCCTTCTGGGCCGGTTCCAGCGTGCCGGTCAGATAGACGGCCAGCGCATCGTCCAGCTTGGCCTGCGCCTTTTCCGCAGCCTGTGCGGCGGCGCGGGGCTTATCTGCCGGGGCCAGCGCCAGCATCCGGGTGCGGGCCAGCGGCTCCACCAGCGGATGCGCCGCAAAGAAGCTCCGGGCAGCATCGGCGCTCTGCTGTGCCGTTTCCCCTGCCTTTTTCTGCTCTGCTTCGCAGGAGGCGATCTGCTTTTGGCACACGCGGATGTCGCCGCCCGCCTGCTCCACGGCGGCGCGGGCAGTCTCCCACGCGGCTTCGCGGGCTTCTTCCTCCTTGTAAAGCTGCTGCAGCAGCGGGTTCTCGCGGCACTCGGTGAGCTTGGCTTCCTGTTCGGTCACAGCATTCTGTGCGGCAGTCAGTGCGGCGCGGGCATCCCACAGCGCAGCCAGCTCGTCCAGTGCCGTGCCCCGCAGCAGGGTCTGGTACTGGTTATAGGCGGCTTTCAGGTTCTGTTCTGTCTGGGCGGCAGCACGGGCGCTTTCCCCCAGAGCTTCCAGCTCGGCCGCCAGCGCCCCGGCGCGGGCGCGGCGTGCGTCCAGACCGATATACCGCTGCGGGGTGCGCAGCCGTTCCAGCCGGAAGGGGTGGTGGCGCAGAAGGTCGCGGGTGGCGCTGTCGGGATGCTGTTCCAGCGTATCGGGGGTGTCGCAGCAGACGATGCGGCCCAGAATGGTCTGGGCATACTGTGCAGCCAGCGGGTTTTCGCTGCTCACCTGCGCGGCAAGGCTGTCCGGGCCGTACTTGTCGGCGCGGCGGTTGGCCTTGCGGATGCCCGGGGTGTCCAGCAGGCTGATGGGCCCTACCTTGTCCTTCAGAGCCACAAAGGCGCTTTTGGCGGCTTCGTAGTGGGCGGGCGGCACAAGGATATCAAAGCGGCGGTCGCAAGGCAGGCTTCCACGCAGTCCTGCCAGCTTTCGTCCTCCACGTTCAACAGTTCACAGAAAATTTTCGCATCCGGCTGCATGCCCCGGCTCTTGAGTTCCGCATTCACGGCATCCCGCACCCGGGTGGCGGCATCGCCGTGGGGGTAGACCCACTTGCCGCCGGACACGGCGTCCAGCTCGGCGCGCTTCACGGCCTGATCCTTCTGCAAAGCAGCAGTGTTCTGGCGGGCAGCAAAATAGGCTTCCTCCAGCGGTTTTTCCTGCGCGGAGAGCCATGCGGTGAGCTGCGGCAGAGTGTCCGCCGTCAGCTCTTCGGCCTTGATGCCGGCAGCAAAGCCGCTGCGGCGCAGCACAGCCAGCAGGCTCTGTGTGCGGGCAAGGGCACTTTCTGCCTTTTCGGCTTTGCGTGCGGCGGTATCCAGCGCCGTTTTGCGGCGGGAAAGCTCCTCGGTCAGGGCGTCCAGTGCCCGGCCCTCGCCGCTGGCGCTGGCGGCACCGTGGGCGGAAAGATAGGCCCGGCGGGCTTCTGCTTCGGCATTTTTGGCCTCGGCATAGCGGGCGTTCAGCTGTTCCAGCTGGCGGCGGCCCGCATCCAGATGCTCCTGCCAGACGGTCTGTTCGCTGCCGTCGGCAGCGGCGCGGGCCAGCAGCGCCGCGCCCCGGTTCACAAGGGTCTGGGTCTGCTTTTCGGCAGCTTCACGGCCAAAATCCACGATCTCTTCCAGCGCGTCGGCGCGGGTCTGTGCCTCGGCCAGCACGGCGTGCAGATTTTCCAGTTCCAGCCGGTCGCCTGCAAAGCGTCCAGATCCAGCTCCGGCTGGGGCAGGATGTACTGGTACAAAACTCCCGGAAGTTGGGGATCTCGTCCATGCTGGTGCCCATCTGGAACACCTCGTTGAACTTTTTGCCCAAGGGGCTGGAGGCGCGCCCGATGCCCAGCGCACGGCAGATGCGGTCCCGCGCTTCGCTGGGGCTGCGGGTGTAGGAGAGACGGCCCGTTGCGGGCTTGAAGTCCTCCTTTGCGCTGGGTGCACCGGTCTTGGGTCGATGAAGGGCAGCTGTTCCAGCGTGCAGCCGTCCTCCGAAAGATACCATGTCTGATCGCCGGGGTGCAGCTCCTGCATGGGGCCTTCGGACTCCACCCGCACCGCGATGACGAAGGGGGTGCGCTTGACGCTGTCCCAGAACTCCGCCCCGATGTAGGCCACAGTATGGCCCGGGCGGCGGTAGGCGTTCTCGCCGCGCTGCTTTGCGTGCACCGAACCCTGCAGGGTGCGGCCACTCTTTTTATTGCCCAGCGCATTGAAATTGCGGTTGGTGGTCAGGCAGTAGCGGATGGCATCCAGAATGGTGGTCTTGCCCACGGCGTTCACACCGATCATATAGGTGAGCCGTGCGCAGTCGAAGGTGACATTTTCAAAGTTGTGCCAGTTGATAAGCTTCAGCCGTTTGAGTTCGATCATTCTTCACCCTCCCCTGCTTCTTCCGGTCGTTCATAAAGGCCAAGCTCTGTGCGGGTGCGGGCAGATTCTGCTGCTGCATCCGCAAGGTCAGCATCCGGCAGGGCCAGCAGCACGGTGGGAAATACTTCAATGCGGCTGTCCAGCCCGGAAAGCCGCCCCACAGGCCGCGCCAGATTGTACCGGCGCAGGGTGCGCATGAGGTTTTCCAGCGTTTTCTGGTCCAGACGGCGGGGCAGGTTCATCTTCTGCAGCTCGGTCTGCACCTCTTCCACCGTCACCAGCACCTCGTCGGCATTGGCCGCAAGGCTCTCGCGCTTTTGCAGGTACAAAAGCCGCAATACCAAAAGCAGGATGCTCTCGTATTTCAGCAGCCGGGCCTGACTGCCTCGTGGCCGTTGACCAAAGCCGCCGCCTGCAGGGGTGCCGGGTACAGCAATACAGAATAGCCCAGCGGGGCGAACACAGCGCGCACCTCGTCCAGATGATCCTGCACATAAAGATATTTTGCCCGCTGATCCTCCACGCCGCCCAGCACGAAGCAGTGGTTCAGCAGGTAATTCGCGGTTTCTTCCAGCATGTTAATGGTTGCCATTTTCTTCCTCCCTGCGGCGGGTGAGGATAAAGTCCTCAAAACGGAAACCGCCGCGCTCCACCCAATTGCCGGTGAGCTGAATGTCATAATCCGGTGCGGCGACTGCGAGTAGGTGTGCAGGCCGATGATGCGGGCAAAATCGTTTGGGTATTCGTCTGCCAGAAGTGCCGCGTTCACCTGCGGGCGGGCGGCAAGGGCCTGCCGGGCCAGCAGGGCCACGTTCTCCTCGGTAACGGCAAGGCGGGCGTAATCCAGCAGCAATTGCTGCTCTTTTTTGAGCTGTTCCGGATCGAATACTTCGGTGCGCACCGGGGCCAGCGGCTCGGCGGTGCGCTGGGCAGCGGGCGGGTACAGAAATTTTTCCCCGAACACTGCCGCCGGGTACAGATGCAGCCGCTTTGCCACCGGGCCGTCGTCCGGTTCAAACAGCTGCTCCGGGGTGCGGATGTCCTCGGCGTAGCGGCGCAGCAGGGCGGTGACGCTGCCCTGCGAAGAACGGTCGCTCAGCAGCAGGAACTGTGCCCGCTGCACAGCCCGCTTGCGGTAGCGGATGTGACTTGCATCGATCTCGCGCATGAGCAGGCTCATCTCTTCCAGCGCGTCCCGCTGCTTCTGGATGAGCGCACGCACGGCAGGTGTCGCTTCGTTCGGGGCGCAGCGCTCCACCCGGGCATAATCAAAGGCCAGCTGCGGCAGGTAGTTCTCCTCGCAGTCGTCCAGCTCCTCTTCCAGATAGGCGCGGTAGTTGAACAGGTTGTCGCTGGTCTTGAAGCGGTGGTAGGCCGCCGCCACCACCTTTTCCTCGTACTGGTCGAACAGTTCCAGCACCTCCTGCGGGGTGCGGTTGCGGGTGAGCCGGTCGATATAGTGGCCGATGGAGCATTGAGTGCCGGAGAGAGCGGTTTAGCGCGTCAAGGTCTGCGTCCACCTCCCGCAGAACGTTCTCATAGGGCTTTTTTCCTGCCCGATGCTGCCCAGCAGCTGCCATGCCTTGTACAGCTTTCCGGTATAGGTAACTACGCGGGGGTTCAGGATTTCTTCCAGCGCTTCCAGCAGCGGCGTTACCTCCGGCACAAAGGCAAGGGACGCTTCCCCCTCGTAGCTGCCGGGCTGCTCTTCCAGCCAGCCGGTGCGGCGCAGCCGCAGCAGAAAGCCCACGGCCAGCGTGTGAGGGTCGCGGGTGGGCTGCTCGTCCTCATCGCCCGCACCGTCGGCATCCAGCGCAAGGGGCTTTGCCAGTGCGGCAAAGTAATCCTCGGCACGCCAGACGGCCTCCGCACGGGAAATGCTGTAATCCGCCGTGTGGCGGCACTCCTCCCAGAGCAGAAGCAGCAATTCCGCATAAAAAGCCCGGTTCGGCCCCGCCAGCGGGCGGAACAGCCGCGGGGACACCAGTTCAAACAGCTGCATGGAAACGTCCTTTCCTGTTCACATCAGAATACGTTTTTATTGTACCACAAAACGACACGGTTTGACAGAGAAACCATTCAGAATTGCCGCCGCGTTCGCTTTGGCAAATATCAGCGGAAGAATTATTTTAAATTTGCAATGCTGGAAACTCTGCGGATTTTCCAGCATTGCCTTTTCACAGGGAGGGGTCGCAGCAGGAAACGGCACCTCTGCCAAAAGGCGCAAAAAAACCCCGGGGAGCGAGTGCTCCTCGGGGCAACAAAACTTTATTAACTACGAATCGTACCTTCACACTTGATGGCAATGCAATGTAAGTCTTGCCATTGGAGGCCGTGTAGGTTGCAACACCGACATCTTTCATGGTAGACAGCTTTCCAGAAGGAGTGCCGGGGGTCACATTCTCCAGGACATCATCCAGTTTTGCCTTGAATTCATCGTTAACTTCCAGCGGCTTTACATCTTTCAGTTCAGCTTTTGTAACCGGTGTCAGCATTCCATCCATTTTATTCGGGTCAAATACATACATCACAAAAGAAACAGTGTTTTCAGTTTCATTCACATTGAGGTCAGAAACACACTGCATGTATTTGGCCGTTCCGCTTTCATCATTCTGCACATACGGAACATCTTCTGCTTTGATAACGCCAGTATCATCCGTTTTGGCCAGAACGGCACGAACCTTGCTCTGCAGATCGGCATTATTGCTGTAGCTTGTGCCATTGACAGTATTCAGATACTTCAGCACCTTGCTCTCGATCTCATTCGAGCTGTTTCCACCAGCGCCACCGCCGCACGCGGTGAGCATTGCCAGAACCATCACGCCGGCCAGAAGGGCGGCTGCGAAACGCTTGAACATTTTCATTGTAATGTTCCTCCTGTTTTCAAATTCTGACGGTTTGGGCGACCCCAAATCGCTTTACCCGTCTGAATTTATTTTATCCATACCCCCCCCCGCATCGTCAACAGCATATCGCCCAAATTCCGCAGTTCTTTTTGGCAATTGTCCCCAAACACAAAAAAAGTCCCGGGGCAGGACGAACTCCTTCCGTCAAACCCTGCGGGTTTGCACCTCCCTCAGTGAGGGAGGCTCTGGCGAAACCAGAAGCTTTGCACCTGAGCCGGAAGCTTTGCCGACGCGAAAGGCTCCCTCTTTGAGGGGGCTGTCGCCGCAGGCGACTGGGGGAGTTTGCCCTAAACGCAAAAAAGCCCCGGAGGGCGGCCTTGCAGCCACGCTCCGGGGGAAAGGGTGATAGATTTTTACTTGTAGTAGTTCTTAATGCGGATGGTGATGCCAATGTAGCTCTGCTCGTTGTTGCTCTGGACCACCACGCCTATATTCGACCAGATGCCATCCTGACTCACGTTGCCGTTGACATCCGTTTTAATATACCGCGAGATATAAGTCAGAACCGTGCTCAGGAACGTATTCTCATAGTTGTGCCGGGCAGTAATGGTAACAGCCAGATCATTTCCCACTTGATCTTTATAGAACTTGTACGCTCCTGCATAGCCGAGAAGTTTATACTGGAGAGACTCATCCAGTCTTCTTTCAGCCACTGCGCGGAGCTCTGCGTCATTGGTCACCTGGACGCCCTTCTCCTGACTGATCTGGGCCAGTACTTTCTGCTCTTCGGTTGGGCCGCCGCCACCGCCGCAGGCCGTCAGCAGGGCCAGAGCCATCACACCCACCAGAAGCAGGGCAGCAAATTTCTTCAGCTTTTTCATTGTAAAGCGCCTCCTGTCATTTCAAGATTTTGTTGATTTGTCTCATTTCAGTGCTGTTTTTTCGCACTACAGAACGGGTGTCGTTCTGGCCTTATTTTATCCGACAGCAGTTGGTTTTGTCAATTGAGAAGATGCATAAAGTTTCCGAAACATTTTTGTTCAAAATCAATGAAACAGCGACTTTTTTGTTGCAGTATTGAGATACACTGTCCTTATTTCGCAAAGGTTCTTTACCGTGCTGGAAAATCTTCTTCCAGCCGGAAGCTCCATGCTGTTTTTTTCCGGGGCACAGTCCTTCCCGGTTTGAACAGATGTTGTGTTCCGATCCATCTTGATCCATCTTATCCATCTTTCAGAATCCTTTCAAAAAATTACGATTTTACACAATTCTACCATTTTTGCATGGTAAAATAAGGTCGTAGAAAAAACAAAGGATGTGGCTCAATATGCAACACTGTCCCGCCCGCGCGGCACAGCGGCTGGCGGCGGCAGTTCTGGCGCTGTGCCTTGTGCTGGCTCTGGCCGTTCCCCACGCACACGCAGCTGCCCTGCAGGAAACGCACGGCATCCGGATGCTGGACTTCAACACCAGCCAGATCCTTTCCATCGGCAACCAGACCTCCGGCAAATGCAGCTGGTACGCCTTGCGCTATGCACGCACCATTCTGGATGGAAAAGTTTCCTCCGGCAGCGGCATGTGGTCAAACGGTGCGGTCTGGTCTGCGGGCGGCTACTACGGTTATTCCGGCAGCCTGTCCGAGTGCTTGCAGAAGCTTTACAGTGAGCTTTCCGCCGGGAAGCCGGTGATCGTGCATCTGAAAAACACTGCGGTGAGCGGCGTAAAACGGCACACGAACCGCACTTCTACTTATGAATATCACCTGACCGGCTCCGGCTGGAACGAGGTGAACTACCCCCATATCGCCACCAGTGCCGCCTATGGCCACTGGGTCTGTGTGGTGGGCATCCGTGCGGATGCAGACCCCGCGAACCTGAAGGAGAGCGATTTCTACGCGCTGGACCCGGCCCGTGTTTCCGTAAACGGCACTCTGGCTGTGACCCGGCTGCTGGACGGCACCATCTGGACAGAAAATTCCCCGCTGAAAACAGCAGGCTGATAAATTTAGAAAGAGCAAAAAAGCTGACGCGAAAGCGTCAGCTTTTTGTTTGCAGTTCAGATCAATACCCTTTTACCGAGAAGCCCCGCTCCCATGGGTCGGGCGGCAGATCCTTCTGGCGGATGCCGGTGATCTGGATGTAATCGCTTTTCTGGATCATGGCGAACAGCCGCAGGAACTTTTCCGGGTCGCCCTGCACTTCCAGCGTCACGCTGCCGTCGTCCTCGTTCTCCACCCAGCCGGTCAGTTCCAGCGTCTGGGCCGCATAGCGGGCGCGGTAGCGGAAGCCCACCCCCTGCACCTGCCCTTCGATGGAATAGCGGCGGCGCACCGTGCCTTCCGGCAGGGCGGGCGGCGTGCGATCTTTTTTGTTTAAAAGGTTGAACATAGCATTTAAACCTTTACCGGGCTCGCCCTCTCCGTCATTGCTCCGCAATGCCACCTCTCCCAGAGTGAGAGCTTTGGCAGTCCATGCAACGTTTGCGGTTTTGCCAAGGGCTCCCCCTTTGG
>ENA-OQEX01000225-OQEX01000225.1-human-gut-metagenome-genome-assembly--contig:-NODE-225-length-32694-cov-9.268800_pt1 | contig 32694 bp, 44 predicted proteins | sample MGYA00242802_ERZ504649 | MGnify/ENA primary metagenome ERZ504649 (study PRJEB26092, sample SAMD00036194) | human gut metagenome | host: Homo sapiens | study: EMG produced TPA metagenomics assembly of...
AAGAAAAAGAAAGGTCGATCAGCTACGCGAAATGGGGCTACATCTTCATTGCGCCGTTCTTCATCATCTTCGCGGTATTCCAGCTGATCCCTCTGGCATCCACCATTTACTACAGCTTTTTTGAATATTACCGCAGCGGCCTGAAGATCATCGGCCCGAACTTTGTAGGCCTGAAAAACTACATTACCCTGTTCGCAACCGATCTGCCCAAGTACTTTGGCAACACGCTGATCCTGTGGATCATCGGCTTTATCCCGCAGATCGCCATTTCCCTGTTGCTGGCAGCATGGTTCACCGATCTGCGCCTGAAGTTGAAGGGCCAGACCTTCTTCAAGACGGTCATCTACATGCCCAACCTGATCATGGCCTCCGCCTTTGCAATGCTGTTCTTCGCACTGTTCTCGGACAACGGCCCGGTCAATGCCGTGCTGCTGAGCATGGGCTGGATCAAAGAACCCATCAGCTTTTTGAACACCGTGTGGGGCAACCGCGGGCTGATCGGCCTGATGAACTTCCTGATGTGGTTCGGCAACACCACCATCATGCTGATGGCTGCAATCATGGGCGTAGACCCCACCCTGTACGAAGCGGCTGAACTGGACGGCTGCACCCCGAACCAGATGTTCTGGAAGATCACCATTCCGCTGATCCGTCCCATCCTTGTTTACGTCATGATCACCTCCATGATCGGCGGCCTGCAGATGTTCGATGTGCCGCAGATTTTGACCAACGGCAAGGGCGGCCCGGACCGCACCTCCACCACCATGATCATGTACCTGAACAACCACCTGTTCAGCAAGAACTACGGCATGGCCGGTGCTGTATCCGTGGTGCTGTTCCTCGTGTGCGCAGTGCTGTGCGTTGTGGTCTACTTCTCCCTTACCAAGGAGGATGACGGCCTGACCCGCGCCCAGCGCAAAGAACTGAACGCCGCCAAAAAGGCAGCAAAAGGAGGGAAATGATTATGGCACACACTCCTAGAAATCAATCGGAAAAAGCAACACTGGCTGCACGCCGCGCATGGTGTTATCTGGTGCTGGTGCTCATCAGCTTTTTGTGCCTGTTCTTCTTCTATGTGCTGGTGATCAACTCCACCCGCACCCACTTCGAGATCCAGAAAGGCTTCTCGCTGCTGCCGGGCAAATCGCTCATTACCAACTTCCAGAACGTGCTGGCCGATGCTAACATCCCTGTCATCACCGGCATCCGCAACAGCCTGATCGTCTCTGCCTGCTCGGCGGCGTTCAGCGTGTATTTCTCGGCCTTGACGGCCTACGGCATCTACGCCTATAACTTCAAATTCAAAAAGGCCGCGTTCGCCATTATCCTGCTGATCATGACCATGCCCACGCAGGTGTCCGCTCTGGGCTTTTTGCAGCTCATCACCAAGATGGGCCTGAAGAACAGCTTTATCCCGCTGATCCTGCCCAGCATTGCAGCGCCCACCGTGTTCTTCTTCATGAAGCAGTATCTGGACGCTTCCCTTCCCATGGAGATCGTAGAGGCTGCCCGCATCGACGGTGCAGGCGAGTTCTACACCTTCAACAAGATCGTGCTGCCCATTATGAAGCCCGCTCTGGCAGTGCAGGCCATTTTCTCCTTCGTGGCCAGCTGGAACAACTACTTCATTCCCGCTCTGGTGCTGGACAGCGCCGACAAAAAGACCCTGCCCATCCTGATTGCACAGCTGCGCAGTGCAGACTTCCTCAAGTTTGATATGGGCAAGGTTTACATGATGGTGGCTATCGCCATTCTGCCCGTCATCATCGTGTACCTGCTGCTTTCCAAGTTCATCGTCCGCGGTGTTGCTTTGGGCGGCGTGAAAGGCTGACGGCATTTTGCCGCAAACAACAAAAGGGTCCCGGAGAAAATTCCGGGGCCCTTTTGCTGTGTTTAGGATATAAGGAATTTTTAGAAGAGATCAGGAGAAAAAACAAGGCATACACATTCTGTCGGAGGTTTTAAGGGGATAAAATTACTCGCCGCGGACGGCTGCGAAGCCTGCTTCCAGATCAGCAATGATATCGTCGATGTGCTCAGTGCCGATGGACAGGCGGATGGTGTTCTGATAGATCTGCTGCTCGGCCAGCTCTTCGTCGTTCAGCTGGCTGTGGGTGGTGGAAGCCGGGTGGATGACCAGACTCTTCACATCAGCAACGTTTGCCAGCAGGGAGAAGACCTTCAGGTTATCGATGAACTTGAATGCTTCCTCGCGGCCGCCTTTGATGTTGAAGGTAAAGATGGAAGCACCGCCGTTGGGGAAGTACTTCTCGTACAGGGCGTGATCCGGGTGATCCGGCAGGGAGGGGTGGTTGACCTTCTCCACCTGCGGGTGGTTTGCCAGAAACTCGACTACCTTCTTGGTGTTCTCCACATGGCGCTCGATGCGCAGGCTCAGGGTCTCGGTGCCCTGCAGCAGCAGGAAGGCGTTGAACGGCGAAATGGTGGCACCGGTATCACGCAGCAGGATCGCACGGATGTAGGTGACAAAAGCTGCGGGGCCTGCTGCATCGGCAAAGGAAACGCCGTGGTAGCTGGGGTTGGGGTCAGCAATGTTGCCGAACTTACCGCTTGCCTTCCAGTCGAACTTGCCGCTGTCCACGATGATGCCGCCCAGCGTGGTGCCGTGGCCGCCGATGAACTTGGTGGCGGAATGAACAACGATATCTGCGCCGTGCTCAATGGGACGGATCAGGTACGGGGTGCCGAAGGTATTATCGATGACCAGCGGCAGGCCGTGCTTGTGCGCGATGGCTGCAATGGCATCGATATCGGGGATATCGCTGTTGGGGTTGCCCAGAGTTTCCAGATAGACGGCCTTGGTGTTGGGCTGGATGGCATTCTCCACCTCAGCCAGATCGTGTGCATTGACAAAGGTAGTGGTGACACCAAACTGGGTCAGGGTGTGCTCCAGCAGGTTGTAGCTGCCGCCGTAGATGGTCTTCTGAGCCACGATGTGGTCACCGGCCTGTGCCAGTGCTTCGATGGTGTAGGTGATGGCAGCGGCACCGGAGGCGGTTGCCAGAGCAGCCACGCCGCCCTCCAGAGCAGCGATGCGCTTCTCGAACACGTCCTGCGTGGAGTTGGTCAGACGGCCGTAGATGTTGCCGGCATCTGCCAGACCAAAGCGGTCTGCTGCGTGCTGGCTGTTGCGGAACACATAGGAAGTGGTCTGATAGATAGGCACTGCACGGGAATCGGTTGCGGGATCGGCCTGCTCCTGGCCAACGTGAAGCTGCAGGGTCTCAAATTTATAGTTAGACATAGTATTTTACCTCTCTATTTGTACTTATAGTATAATTTTCTGATACAAAAAATCCCGATGCGTGATACAAAAGCGCATCGGGCAAACACAATTCAAAGCGATTCTGTCAACGTCACATTCGGTACACATTCGTGCACAGCAAGAGGGCATCGTACAGTTCACAGCCAGATGTTCTGCCCGGTCACCGCACATTCGCCCACAGCGGAAGTTTGCATGCAGCAGGTCGTTCCAAATCAGCTTCATATCCGTGCCCTCCTTTCCCGTAAAATTCTTTCCCACTCATCTACAAACCGGCACCTCTATCTGCTCTGTACCGGGAAGCAAAACCTTTGTTTTCTTTTTCCCACTAGGTTTGTGGATTTGTTGTTTGCATTATATTCCCTCTTACCCAGTTTGTCAATAGGTTAATTCCAGTTTTTTGCAAATTGAGTTTTCTGCACGATGTGAAGCCCGCATTTGCAGCATCCCGTTGTGCAGTTCCAACAGGAGTAACACTTCTGCTTCTTCGAAAATTTTTATTTTTCCATTGATAAAACCTTAAAATTTTATTGTTATACTAAAGCTGTTCCTTGCAAACGCCCTGCAAATCGTTTATTATGGTAGCGTTCTTTTTTATCATCAAAGGAGTTTTTTCGATGCTGCATCGTTTCTTTCATTTTTTAAAGCAGAGCCTGCTCGTTGTTCTTTGCATCCTGCTGCTTGGCGGGCTGCTGGCAGGCGGCTGGTTCTTTTATCAGGGTAGGCAGCTGTACCGCAGTGCCGCCAGCAGTTACCCAGTGGCTTCCATGTACGACACCATCTGTGCCCGCGGGAGCTATACTTCCTACGATGCGCTGCCGCAGATCTATATTAACGCAGTCATCTGCACCGAGGACGAGCATTTTATGACCCACAAGGGCATCGACCCGGGGGCCATTGCCCGCGCCCTGCTGGCCGACCTGCGCACCCACTCGCTGGCCGAGGGTGGCAGCACCCTGACCCAGCAGCTTGCCAAGAACGAGCTGTTCACGCAGGACAAGCATCTGCCCGCAAGGCTGCCGAGATGCTTGCTGCTTTTGATATTGAAAAGACCTACTCCAAGCAGCAGATCTTTGAGATGTACGCCAACACCATCTATTTTGGCAGCGGGTATTATGGCATTGCAGAAGCTGCCGAGGGCTACTTTGGCAAGGAACCGGCCCAGCTGACCGATGCCGAAGCGATCTATCTGGCGGGTATGCCCAACGCGCCTTCCACCTACGCCAGCAGCCCGGAGCTTGCCTTCAAGCGGATGCAGGTGGTGCTCAAGCGGATGGTCAAGTGCCGCGTGCTCACCCAGCAGCAGGCCGATGCCATTGCCGCAGATGCTGAAAACTTAACGGTTTAAACAAGACACCGCGCCCTGTCTGCTGCGGATCAGACAAGGCGCGGTGTTTTGTTTTGCGGTATTTGGTTTGGTAAAGGAGGAATCATGTTACCCGTTCAGGCGGTTGCGGCCCCGCCTGTCGGTAGCATTATCATACCAAAGAATTTCTGCGAAACCATGTTCTTTTTATGAAGATTTTGTAAACTCACTCCGGCGCTTTCATGCTTTCCACCATGCTGATATGCCGCACATGCCGCCGCATGGCAAAGCACACCACAAAGGTGAACAGCATCGTCAATGCCACTGCCAGCAGATAACTGTGGGGTGCAATGGTGCGAATAAACATCAGCTGATCCATTTCCACGGTCAGGACGATGAACCGGTGCAGCGGCACGCCCAGCAGCAGGCCCACGCCGGAGCCGATGAGGGACAAAAGCTCGATCTCGCGGAAGATGTAGCGGTACACTTCTTTGTCATAGAAGCCCAGAACCTTGATAGTGGCAAGCTCCTTTTTGCGCTCGGCAAGGTTGACGCTGATCAGGTTGTACAGCACCACCGCCGCCAGCGCCGCCGCGCACACGATGATCAGCACCACCACGTAGTTCAGGCTGCCGATCAGGCTGCCGAACATGGAGGTGGTGTCCTCGGTGAAGCTGACGCTGCTCACATAGTTGCAGCCCAGCAGCTTTGTGCGCAGGGCGTTGTACTCCGCCTCGGTGGTACAGCCGGTCAGGCCGTAGACGGTGTTCCACTCCGGCGTGCTGCCCAGCAGGGCCTGCAGCTGCGCATTGGAGAGATACAGCCGGGTGAACATGTAGTTCTCGGTAATGCCGGTCAGCACCAGCGGCACGCGGCTTCCGTCTGCTGCCTCCACATAGAACGTATCGCCCACGCTCAGCTCCAGATTCAGGGCCGTTTTTTCGGTCAGGATCACGCTGTCCTCTTCAAAGGGAATGGGGTCGTGGCCCACCCGGGTGCGGAAGGTGAAGTATTCGGTCATCCGGGCATCGTCCTCCGCGCCTACGATGCTGACATCGGCGCTCCCGCCCTCTTCATTATAAAGGGTGGTGGACTTTGTGTAGAACGCGCCCCAGCTGTGGACCGCACTGCTGCTGTCCAGCGTGTCGGCAAGGCCCTGCTCCATGGTCAGCGCCTTTTCATCGCTGAGCGAGATGGTGAGATCGTTGTGGGTCAGCTGCCCGGACTGCTTGTCCACGATGGGCAGGATGGAATCCTGAATGCCAAAACCGATCAGCAGCAGCGCCGTGCAGCCTGCCACGCCCAGCACTGTCATGAAGAAGCGCTTTTTGTAGCGGAACAGGTTGCGGGCTGTGGTCTTTTGGGAGAAGCTCATGTGCTGCCACAGTGGGGTGATGTACTCCAAAAAGATGCGCTTGCCTGCCACCGGGCCCGGGGCAGCAGCAAAGCTGCAGTCTTTTCCTTCAGGCTGGCACGGCAGGCGTTCCATGTAGCAAAACCGATGACGGCCGCGCTGATGGCTACGCTGGCTGCCGCCATGCCGGGGTAAAAGTGCAGCGTAAAGGTGGACATGCTGAAGATCATCTGGTAAGCATACCAGATGATGAGCGGGAACACCACAAAACCGATGACCATGCCCACGATGCTGCCCAGCACGCTGGCGCTGAGGGCATAGAACAGATACTTTCCTGCGATCTTTGCGTTGGAGTAACCCAGAGCTTTCAGAGTACCCAGCTGCAGGCGGTTCTCGTCCACCATGCGGGTCATAGTAGTAGTGGCCACCAACGCCGCCACCAGGAAGAAGAACACCGGGAACACCCGTGCAATGGCATCCATGCGGTCGGCATACTGCTCAAAGGTGACAAAGCTCACGGTGGAGCTGCGGTCCAGCACATACCACTCGCCGCTCTTGATCTGGCTCACCTGCTCCTCGGCATCGTTCAGCTGGGCAAGGCCGTCGGCCAGCTGCTGTTCGGCATCGGCCTTCCGGCTCTCGTACTCCGCGCGGGAATCGGCCAGCTGCTGCACGCCGTCGTTGTACTGCTGCCAGCCTTCGTCCAGCCGGGTGCGTGCCGCATCAAACTGGGTGTAGGCTGTGGCCGTGCCGGTGGTGAGCTGCAGCTGACCCTGCAGAAGCTTTACCTTCATCTGGCGCAGTGCTGCCTTTGCCTCAGTCACCAGCTGCTCGTTGGAAAGGCTGGACGAAGAGATCAGCCTGTGCATACATCTGGCGCTTGCCCGCGTCCAGCTGGGCCTGATAGCCGTTCAGCTGGCCGCTGATGTTGTCGTAAGCATCCTGCGCCTTCTGCAGGGCATCCCGCAGCTCGGTGTACTCTTCATCGGCAGGTTCCGCTTCGTCCAGCGCTTTCTGTGCGTTGTGCAGAGCCGTTTCGGCATAGCCCAGCAGCGGGTCGGCCACCTTTTTCAGGTTCACCAGCATCTCGATCTGTTGCAGCTGATCCTCAAATTCCAGCAGTTGTTCCTCGCCGCTCACCAGCTCGTCCGCACCGCCCTGCATGGTATCCGGCAGGGCCTTTTTGTTGGCGGCAAGCTCCGCTTCGCCCGCGTCCAGCTGGGCTTTGGCGCTGTCCAGCTGTGCCTGTGCATCGGCCAGCTGCTGCTCTGCTCCGCAAACTGACGGTCTGCTTCGGCTTTTTTGTCGTTGTACTCGGCCCGGGCGTCGGCCAGCTCTGCACTGGCGTCCTCGATCAGCTCCGCCCGCCGGGCCGTGCACTGTGCGCCGCTGATGGCCTTTACCCTTGCGGCTGTGTCATCCACTGCTGCCTGATACGCGTCCGAGTAATTATCATACAGGCCGGCATTTTTTACTTTGAGATAGCACGCCGTATAATAATCCGTGGTCAGGCTGCCCTCCGGCAGGAACACAATATCATCCAGCTGGCCGTCACCGGCGGTGCTGCTCTCCTTGTCCGTGGAAAAATGCTGCGGGTCCTGCACGGTGCCCACTACCGTGAACTGCTTCCGGCTCACATGTTCGGTGTCCTCCGGCAGGGTGAGCACCGTGCCCGGTTCCACCGGGTCGCCGTAGCCCATCACATGCACCACGCACTCGTCCGGGGCCTCAGGCATCCGGCCCGACAGCAGCACCAGACGGTTCATATTTTCTGCCGTGTCGGCCCCGGGGTCGGCGGGCAGCTGCTGCAGGCGCACCACCGCCGTCTCGCTCTGGCCCTGCCACTGGGCCTCCACGTCCTGATATTTCACCGGCTGCACAGCCTCCACGCCGTCCACGGCGGCAATGGCGGCAATGTCCTCCTCCGAAAGGCCCAGCGTGGACAGCACCCGCAGGTCGAACACGTTCTGCTGCACGTAGTATTTCTGCCCGGCGATGCGCATGCTGGCGCAAAACTCATCAAGCCGGTCAGCATCATCACGCCCAGCGCTACGATGCCGAACAGCGAGACCATGCGGCTCAGATTGTCCTTCATTTCCCGCAGGATGTTTTTACGATAACTTTTCAGCACAGCTCTCACCACTCAATCTCCTGCACCGGCACAGGGTGCTCGTTGACCTGATTGGAGACGATCTTGCCGCTGCGCACCCGAATGATGCGGTCTGCCATCGCCGTCAGGGCGGTGTTGTGGGTAATAACGATCACCGTGCGGCCGGTGCGGCGGCAGGTATCCTGCAAAAGGGCCAGCACCTGCTTGCCGGTCTTGTAATCCAGTGCACCGGTGGGCTCGTCGCAGAGCAGCAGCTTGGGGTTTTTGGCCAGTGCGCGGGCAATGGACACCCGCTGCTGCTCGCCGCCGGAAAGCTGGGCCGGGAAGTTGTTCAGCCGCTCTCCCAGACCCACGCTGCGCAGGGTCTCTTTGGGGTCCAGCGGGTCGCGGCAGATCTCGCTGGCCAGCTCCACGTTCTCCAGTGCGGTCAGGTTCTGCACAAGGTTGTAGAACTGGAACACAAAGCCCACATCGTACCGGCGGTAGGTGGTGAGCTCTCTGGCGGTAAAGTGGCTCACGTTCTGGCCGTCCAGCCAGACGTTTCCCTCGTCGCAGCTGTCCATGCCGCCGAGGATGTTCAGCAGGGTGGTCTTGCCTGCGCCGGAAGGCCCCACGATGATGCAGAACTCGCCCTTATCCACATAGAAATTCAGGTGGTCTGCGGCGGCGATCTTCACACTGCCGGTCTGGTAGTATTTGCAAACGTCCTCAAACTCCACAAAATGCTCCATGGCGTTTTTTCCTTTCTATCGGGAATGCATACTGTTTCAATTTAACTATAACATCTCCCGGCAGACTTTGCAAAGACATCTGCGCAAATTTTCAAAAACTTAACAGAAAAGCGCAAAAAGGGCCGCTGCACATCTCTGCGTGCAGCAGCCCTTTCATCATTTGATCTCAGCGGTCAGCGCCCCACGATCAAATCGCGGCGGCAGCGCAGGCCCACGGTGAGGAAGGTGTTTTCGCCCAGTCGGCGCAGCACCACGCGGTCGGTGCCCTTCTGGCCCTCCACCAGCAGAGACAGGTTCAGGGTGGTGGAGCCCTTCTCGGTCTGGACCACCAGCGTGCTCACACCCTCGTTCAGCAGGGTCTGCATGTCCTGCACGGTGGTGCGGAAGGTAGCAGAACCGGCGGGCACATCCAGCGTCAGCACGCTGTCCTTCTGGCGGGCAGTGTACAGCACTTCTCTGCCGAACAGGCCCTTGACGGTGTAGCGGGCCTCGCTCTTTTTCGCCGCTGCATCTGCGGACGGGGCGGCCAGCTCATCGCCGGAGATCAGCATGATATTGCCTGAATGGGGTTTCCCTCCGGTGCGCCGTAGCCGCCGTAGGTGGGGTCCTTTTCGCCGATCGCCACATCGGCGCTGTGCAGGGCGATATCCCCCTGCACCATCTGCTCCTGCGGGGGCAGATACCTGCGGCAGCAGGGTCGTTGATGTCTGCCTCTGCGGCAAATGCGCCCACGCTCAGCATAGCGGCAGCACCCAGCACTGCAGCGGTGGTGGTGACAGTACGGACAAATTTATGGTTCAGTTTCATTTGGAATACCTCCGTTGACGGCGGTTTTGCACCGCACATTTTTGTTTTGTGGAAAACCATGGTCTGCCATGCGGTGTAATACAAAACCGCCGCATCTGTCTTATAAACGGATGCGGCGGCGGGATTATTGCAGCAGGCTAAAAAATTTTTTGGAAGCTCTGCCGCCGGGATCACTGGGCCTGTGCCGGTTCCCGGTTCAGGATCTCCATGAACTCCTCGCCGGTGATAGTCTCCTTCTGGTACAGATACTGTGCCAGCTCATCCAGCTTGGCGCGGTTGTCGGTCAGGATGCGGACAGCCTTTTCGTGCTGAGCCTTGACCAGCTCCACCACCTTCTGGTCGATCTCGCGCTGGGTCTGGGCCGAGCAGGCCAGCGAGGTGTCACCGCCCAGATACTGGTTGTTCACGGTCTCCAGCGCCACCATGTCAAAGTCCTTGCTCATGCCGTAGCGGGTGAGCATGGCGCGGGCAAGCTTGGTGGCCTGCTCGATATCGTTGGAGGCACCGGTGGTGATGGAATGGAACACCACTTCCTCGGCGGCGCGTCCGCCGGTAAGGGTGGCGATCTTGTTTTCCAGCTCTTCCTTGCTCATCAGGTAGTGGTTGCCCTCGTCCACCTGCATGGTGTAGCCCAGTGCGCCGGAGGTGCGGGGGATAATGGTGATCTTCTGCACAGGGGCAGAGTTGGATTGCTTGGCCGCCACCAGTGCATGGCCGATCTCGTGGTAGGCCACGATGCACTTTTCCTTATCGGTGAGGATAGAATTCTTCTTCTGGTAGCCTGCAATGACCACCTCGATGCTCTCCTCCAGATCGGCCTGGGTCACGCTCTTGCGGCCTGCACGCACGGCGCGCAGGGCTGCTTCGTTGACGATGTTGGCAAGTTCCGCACCGGATGCACCAGAAGCCATGCGGGCCACGGTGTTGAAGTCGATGCCCGGGGCCAGCGCCACCTTTTGGCGTGCACTTTCAAAATCTCTTCGCGGCCCTTGAGGTCGGGCAGCTCCACCGGAACACGGCGGTCAAAGCGTCCGGGACGGGTCAGCGCCGGGTCCAACGAATCCGGCGGTTGGTAGCCGCCAGAATGATGACGCCGGTGTTGCCCTCAAAGCCGTCCATCTCGGTGAGCAGCTGGTTCAAAGTCTGCTCACGCTCGTCGTTGCCGCCGAGATTGCCGCTGTTGCGCTTCTGACCGATGGCATCGATCTCATCGATGAACACGATGCAGGGGGCCTTTTCCTTGGCCTGCCGGAACAGGTCGCGCACCTTGGACGCGCCCATACCCACGAACATCTCCACGAATTCAGAACCGGAAATGGAGAAGAACGGCACGTTGGATTCGCCTGCCACGGCCTTAGCAGCATGGTCTTGCCGGTGCCCGGAGGGCCCACCAGCAGGATGCCCTTGGGCATGGATGCGCCAATGCTCTCATACTTGCCGGGGTCGTGCAGGTAATCCACGATCTCCTGCAGGTTTTCCTTTGCTTCATCCTCACCGGCCACATCCGCAAAGCGGATGCCGTGGGTGGACTGCACATAGACCTTGGCGTTGGACTTGCCCACGCCGCCGAATATCATGGACCCCGGGCCGCCGCCGGCCTTTTCCATCAGCTTTTTGTTCATCTGGTTGCCGATGAAGCTGAACAACAGGATGGGCAGCAGGAACCAGATCAGGAAATTGAGCATCGGCGACCCCTGCTCCACGATCTCGCTGGAAAACTGTGCTCCGGCATCATACAGGCGCTGGGTAAGCTCCGGGTCGTTCATCAGGCCGGTCTTGTAGACCTGCTTTTCCTCTTTATCGGTAAAAATGATCTGATTGGATTCGATATCCACACGGCCGATGTTCTTTTCCTCGGTCATGGTCATAAAGGTACCGTAGTCCACTTCCTCCACCTGACGCTCGCTCATCCACGGCAGCAGCACAAGGTTGAGCAGCAGCAGGACCGCCAGCACGATGGCGTAGTAGATCGCCAGCGGCTTTTTGGAAGGTTTGACTTCTTTCATGTGGCAATTCCTCCTTTGGTTCCTGATGCAAGTAGTATAGCACAGTAAAACCGGGCGCAACAGCAATTCGAGCACAACTTTCCAAAAACTTAGCAAATTGTTAACATTAACGCCTCGTGCATAATTTTGGAAAATTCTGCCCCTCATTTTGTGAAATTGTTTCATTTTGAGAATGAGTCAGATTGCTTGACACTGCCTGCGAATCATGCTAAACTTAGTCCACTTTGAAAAAAGCACAAATGCGTTGACGGGGAAAAAACGATTTTCTTCTGCGTACAGAGAGCCGCCGGGTGGTGCAAGGCGGGTGCAGAGGGTTTCGGTTACTGGCCCCTGAGCGGCAGGCTGAACACACAAGTAGGCTCTGACGGATGTCCACCGTTACAAGGACAGCGATTCGCCGCAAAAAGCCGATCGTGCAAAGCGGCTGTGCCCAAAGGCGCAGCAAAGAGAGTGGTACCACGGGTGCCCTGTAGTTTGAATTTTACAGGCTCTCGTCTCTCAAGGTTTTCGCCTTGAAAGACGAGAGCCTTTTCGTATATCTGCCTTTTGGAAGCAGGCTTGCCCTCTCCGTCACGGCTTACGCCGTGCCACCTCTCCCAAAGTGAGAGCCTTGGCAGTACGGCAAAGTTTTTGGTTTTGCCAAGGGCTCCCCCTTTGGGAGAGCTGTCGAACGAATGTGAGACTGAGAGGGCAAGGACGCTCACAAAGAGCATGGAGCAAGAAGTGTAAATTGTTTGGGAGGACGCGCAAATGATGGACGCAACCAAGTACGCTCCGGGTTACTACCCGGTACCCGCAGGCTATGACAGCTGGGTAAAGAAGGATTACATTGAAAAAGCCCCCGCATGGTGCAGTGTGGACCTGCGCGACGGCAATCAGGCCTGATCGTGCCCATGAGCCTTGAGGAAAAGCTGGAGTTCTTCCAGATGCTGGTCAAGATCGGCTTCAAGGAGATCGAGGTGGGCTTCCCTGCCGCCAGCGACACCGAGTACGAGTTCCTGCGCACCCTGATCGAGAAGAACATGATCCCCGAGGATGTCACCGTGCAGGTGCTGACCCAGTGCCGCGACCACATCATCCGCAAGACCTTCGAGGCCGTCAAGGGCGCACCCCGCGCGGTAATCCACTTCTACAATTCCACCTCTGTGGCCCAGCGCGAGCAGGTGTTCCACAAGAGCAAGGAAGAGATCAAGAAGATCGCCACCGACGGCGCAAAGCTGGTCAAGCAGCTGAGCGAGGAGTATGATGGCAACTTCCTGTTCGAGTACAGCCCTGAGAGCTTTACCGGCACCGAGGTGGACTACGCCGTGGATGTGTGCAATGCCGTGCTGGACATCATGCAGCCCACCCCGGACCGTCCCATGATCATCAACCTGCCCGTTACCGTGGAAATGAGCATGCCGCACGTCTACGCAAACCAGATCGAGTACTGCGACAAGCACCTGAAATACCGTGACAGCGTGATCATCTCCACCCATCCCCACAACGACCGCGGCACCGGCGTGGCCTGCGCAGAGCTGGCCGTGCTGGCGGGTGCACAGCGGGTGGAGTGCTGCCTGTTCGGCAACGGCGAGCGCACCGGCAACGTGGACGCGGTGACGCTGGCCATGAACATGTACAGCCACGGCGTGGACCCCAAGCTGGACTTCTCCGATATGCCGGACATCTGCGCCACCTACGAGCGGGTGACCCGGATGCACATTTACGAGCGCACCCCTACGCCGGTCAGCTGGTGTTCGCCGCCTTCTCCGGCAGCCATCAGGACGCCATTGCAAAGGGCATGGCCTACCGCAAGGAGCATGGCGAACACCGCTGGACCTGCCCCTACATCCCGGTGGACCCCCACGACATCGGCCGCACCTACGATGCCGATGTTATCCGCATCAACAGCCAGAGCGGCAAGGGCGGCATCGGCTTTGTGTTGGAACAGAACTTCGGCTACAACCTGCCGCCCAAGATGCGCGAGGCGCTGGGCTACAAGGTCAAGAGCGTTTCCGACCACAGCCACAAGGAGCTGAGCGCAAACGAGGTGCTGCACATCTTCGAGGATGCCTTCCTCAATCGCTGCAAGCCGCTCAACGTTCTGGAAGCCCACTTTGCACAGGTGGGCGGCATCACCGCCACCGTCACGCTGGAGCTGAATGGTCAGCGCAAGGTGGTCACCTCGGTGGGCAATGGCCGTCTGGACGCCGTGGCAAACGCCATCCAGAGTGCCACCGGCATGGAGTTCCACCTCGAGACCTACTCCGAGCACAGTCTGGACGAAGGCTCCACCTCCCGCGCTGCCTCCTATGTCGGCCTTGTCTGGGGCGATAACACCGTCACATGGGGTGCCGGTACGGATACCGATATCATCGTGGCCGGCATCAAGGCACTGGTGAGCGCCATCAATAATAAGTAAAAGCATTTTTTCGATAAAAGGAGAGTACCATCATGGGAATGACCCTGACGCAGAAAATTCTTGCCGCACATGCCGGTCTTGCCGAGGTCAAGGCAGGCCAGCTCATCAATGCAAAGCTGGACATCGTGCTGGGCAACGATATCACCACCCCGGTTGCCATCAACGAGTTTGAAAAGGCCGGTTTTGACGGTGTGTTCGACAAAGAGCACATTGCCATCGTGCTGGACCACTTTGTGCCCAACAAGGACATCAAGAGCGCCACCCAGTCCAAGCAGTGCCGCGAGTTCGCCAACAAGTACGACATCCTTAACTTCTACGATGTGGGCCAGATGGGCATTGAGCACGCTCTGCTACCGGAAAAAGGCATCGTGACCGCAGGCGACTGCGTCATCGGCGCGGACAGTCACACCTGCACCTATGGTGCACTGGGTGCCTTCTCCACCGGTGTCGGCTCCACCGATATGGCTGCCGGCATGGCCACCGGCATGGCATGGTTCAAGGTGCCCTCTGCCATCAAGTTCGTGCTCAAGGGCAAGTTCGGCCCCCGCGTCTCCGGCAAGGACCTGATCCTGCACATCATCGGCATGATCGGTGTGGACGGTGCGCTGTACAAATCCATGGAGTTCACCGGCCCGGGCGTTGCCAGCCTGACGATGGACGACCGCCTGTGCATCTGCAACATGGCCATCGAAGCCGGTGCCAAGAACGGCATCTTCCCCGTAGACGATGTGACCAAGGCTTACCTCAAGGGCCGCAGCCAGCGTGAGCCGGTGTTCTTTGAGGCCGACCCGGATGCCGAGTACGAAAAGACCATTGAGATCGATCTGGACAAGCTGGAACCCACCGTCAGCTACCCCCACCTGCCCGAGAACACCCACCTTGCCAGCGAGGGCAAGGACATCAAGATCGATCAGGTTGTGATCGGCAGCTGCACCAACGGCCGTCTGGAGGACATGGAAGCTGCCTACAACGTGCTCAAGGGCAAGCACATTGCCAAGGGCGTGCGCGGCATCATCATCCCCGCCACCATGGCCGTTTACAAGGAATGCATCCTGCGCGGCTGGACCACTGCCTTTATTGATGCAGGCTGCATCGTGTCCACCCCCACCTGCGGCCCCTGTCTGGGCGGCTACATGGGCATTCTGGCCGAGGGCGAGCGCTGCGTTTCCACCACCAACCGCAACTTTGTGGGCCGCATGGGCCATGTGAAGAGCGAGGTCTACCTTGCTTCTCCCGCCACCGCCGCCGCCAGCGCACTGACCGGCTGCATCACCGACCCCCGCACGGTCTGATCGGAAAGGAGCACAACAATGAACGCAAAAGGTTCTGTTTTCAAATACCCGGACAACGTGGATACCGATGTCATCATCCCGGCCCGCCACCTGAACACGCAGGATGCCAAAGAGCTGGCCAGCCACTGCATGGAGGACATCGACAAGGACTTCGTCAAGAAGGTGAAGAACGGCGACATCATGGTGGGCGGCTGGAACTTCGGCTGCGGCTCCTCCCGTGAGCACGCACCGCTGTGCATCAAGACCGCCGGCATCTCAGTTGTGATCGCCAAGAGCTTTGCCCGCATCTTCTACCGCAACAGCATCAACATCGGTCTGCCCATCATGGAGTGCCCGGAGCTGTGGATGCCATCAATGCAGGCGACACCGTGAGCGTGGACTTTGACACCGGTGTCATTACCGACGAGACCAACGGCAAGGTGTTCCACGCCGAGCCCTTCCCGCCGTTCATTCAGGAGATCATCTCCGCCGGTGGACTGATGAAGTCCATCAAGGCGAAGCAGCAGTAACCCTCTCAGGCGCTTCGCGCCAGCTCTCCCAAAGGGCGAGCTTTTTGCCATCTTCCCGAATGTATTTTCTTCTAGGATAAACAACAAGCAATACCTTACCCGCCTGAAAAGCTCCCCCTTCGGGGGAGCTGGCAATGCCGCAGGCATTGACTGAGAGGGTTCAAACCGATAGAAGGAGTTTCCCAATGGAAAAAAACATTGCTGTCATCTGGGGCGACTGCTCCAGCCCGGAGATCGTCAAGCAGACCATCCGCGTGCTTGACAAGGTGGCCGAAAAGTACGGCCACACCTTCCACTACACCGACGCTGCCATGGGCGGCGAAGCCATTGACAAGTACGGCGACCCGCTGCCCCAGCACGAGCTGGACAAGTGCCTTGCTGCTGACAGCGTCCTGCTGGGTGCCGTGGGCGGTCCCAAGTGGGAGGGCCTGCCCGGTGAGCAGCGCCCGGAGAAGGGTCTGCTGCGCCTGCGTGCAGGCATGGGCCTGTACTCCAACAACCGCCCGGCCAAGATCTGGCCCCAGCTGGCTCCTGCCAGCCCCCTGAAGCCCGAGATCGTGGCACAGGGCATCGATTTCATCATCGTGCGTGAGCTGATCGGCGGCGTATACTTTGGCAATCACGAGACCCACACCCTCGAGAATGGTGAGAAGCAGGCCATCGACTCCATGCCCTACGCGGAGCACGAGATCGAGCGCATCGGCCGCATCGGCTTTGAGACCGCACGCAAGCGCCGCAAGAAACTGTGCTGCGTGGACAAGGCAAACGTTTTGGACACCAGCCGTCTGTGGAGAAGTGTGATGCACCGCCTGCAGGCCGAATACCCGGATGTGGAATACAGCGAGATGTTCGTGGACAACTGCGCCATGCAGATCGTCAAGAACCCCGCCCAGTTCGACGTGATCGTTACCGAGAACATGTTCGGCGACATCCTGTCGGACGAGGCTTCCATGATCACCGGCTCCATCGGCATGATCCCGTCCTCCTCTCTGGGCGACGCACCCGCGGCCTGTATGAGCCCATCCACGGCTCGGCCCCAGATATTGCGGGCAAAGACATCGTGAACCCCACCGCCTGCATCCTGTCTGCCGCCATGATGCTGCGCTATTCCTTCGGCCTGACCGAGGAAGCCGACGCCATTGAGACCGCCGTGAACAAGGTGCTGGACAAGGGCCTGCGCACCGCCGACAACATGAGCGAGGGCTGCACCTGCCTTGGCTGCACCGCCATGGGCGATGCCATTCTGGCCGAGATCTGAAAAAGACGAACCCTCTCAGTCACCTTCGGTGACAGCTCCCCCGAAGGGGGAGCTTTATCGGTGCTTTCCGTCAGATGCAAAAAGCTCTCCCTTTCGGGAGAGCTGGCAAAGCCATCAGGCTTTGACTGAGAGGGTTTCATACAACACAAAAGGAGCGGCTCCGCGCGGAGCCGCTCCTTTTATGTTATGTGTGCAATCAAATTTACTTGGTGCCGTAGATGCGGTCGCCTGCGTCGCCCAGACCGGGAACGATATAGCCGTTCTCGTTCAGGTGGTCGTCCTGTGCGCCGAGGTAGATATCCACATCGGGGTGTGCCTCGTGCAGGGCCTTGATGCCTTCGGGAGCGGCGATCAGGCCGATGAACTTGATGCGCTTTGCGCCATGCTTCTTGATCTGGGTGATGGCATCAATGGCGCTGCCGCCGGTAGCCAGCATCGGGTCCAGAACCAGAACATCGCGCTCTGCGATATCCTGCGGCAGCTTGCAGAAGTACTCCACAGGCTGCAGGGTCTCCTCGTCGCGGTACAGGCCGATGAAGCCCACCTTTGCAGCGGGCAGCAGGGTCAGCATACCGTCCAGCATACCCATGCCTGCGCGCAGGATGGGCACCAGAGCCAGCTTGCGGCCAGCCAGCACCTTGGTCTTTGCCATGGTGATGGGTGTTTCGATCTCCACCTCTTCCAGAGGCAGGTCACGGGTCGCTTCGTAGCACAGCAGGGTCGCGATCTCGCCAACGAGGTCACGGAACTCCTTGGTTCCGGTCTGCTTGTTGCGCAGAATGCTCAGCTTGTGCTGCAGCAGCGGATGCTCAACGATCATCGGGGTCATAAAAACACGCTCCTTATTTTAAATAGATAACTCTATCGGGTCCAAGATTACGATTTAAAACAGCTCCGCATACGCTTCGCCATGATCAGCGGTTCTCCAGTGCGGTCAGCTTGTCGATGCGGCGCTGATGGCGGCCGCCCTCAAACTCCGTATTCAGGAAGAGATCCACCAGCTGGCAGGCAAGGCCGGGGCCGACCACGCGGCCACCCATGCACAGAGCATTGGCATCGTTGTGGCGGCGGGTATACTCGCAGCTGAAGCTGTCAGAGCAGCAGCAGGCACGAATGCCCTTGATCTTGTTTGCTGCCATGCTGATGCCCACGCCGGTGCCGCAGAACAGCAGTGCCTTGCTGCACTCGCCGCTCACAACTGCATCGCAGGCGGGCACGGCCATATCGGGGTAATCCACGCTGTCGGTGCTATGGGTGCCAAAATCGATGTATTCCAGCCCCAGCTCCTTCAGATGCGCCTTGACAGCTTCTTTCAGTTCAAATCCGCCGTGGTCAGCGGCCAGTGCAATGGGTTTTGCCATGGAAATGTTCCTTTCTCTCAGTCACGCAGGGTTTTATGCCTGCTCCTTGTTTTGGGCGGCATTGGCTGCAGCTTCTGCTGCAAGGCGCTCTGCGCGCTCCCGCTCGGCCTGACTCAGGCGGTGGTAGTCCGGCAGCAGAGCCTCCGGCAGCACAGCCTTTCCGGCTTCGGCCATCTGCTTTGCCACAAGGGCTACTGCAGCAGCACGCCCGCCGCGCAGGGCCGCAGGTGCCTGCAGCACGCCCGGCACACTGCCGTATTTATTATAGCACAGAGATGCGCCATCACCAACAAAAAACAGGGGCTTTTTGCAATTTTCTACAAAATCGGCCAGATCTGCCACCGCCCGGGCATCGTCTTCCAGCAGGCGGCTGTGGGTGGCAAGGTCGAACGCGGCACTGTATACCTGCGCACGGCGGGCATCCAGTGCACACAGCACGGTGCCCTCGCCCGTGTGGGCTGCGGCCAGTGCTTCCAGCGTGGAGACCGGTGCGCACAGCGTTTCCCGCGGGAAGGCCAGACCCTTGACCGCCGCCAGACCGATGCGCAGCCCGGTAAAACTGCCGGGGCCTGCGTTGACACCGTACAAGTCAATATCTGCACAGGTCATGCCGCACATCTTCAGGCAGGTGTCGATCATGGGCATCAGCGTTTCGCTGTGGGTCATGCCTGCGTCCAGATACACCTCGTACAGCAGGCGGTCATCCTGCAAAAGAGCCACACCAGCCGTTTTGCCCGCTGTATCCACAGCTAAGATGTTCATAGCGTTACCCCCTCAATGGTGATCCTGCGGGTATTTTCGTCCACGCGCTGGATATCCACCCGGATGGGGTTTTCCAGTGCCAGCAGGTCTGCAAAGTTCTCGCTCCACTCTGCTGCCACAATGGCCCCCTGATCCAAATAATCGTAAAAGCCTGCAGCACACAGGTCGTTCTCAGTGGAAATACGGTACAGGTCAAAGTGCGCCAGCGGCTTTGGGCCGCGGTAGTAGTTCACAATGGCAAAGGTTGGGCTGGACACCGGGTCGGTGCAGCCAAGGCCCTCGGCAAGGCCCTCGGTAAAAGCGGTCTTGCCCGCGCCCAGCCCGCCGGTGAACGCAACCAGCGAACCCGGTGCCAGCACTGCGGCCATACGGGCACCCAGCGCCACCGTCTCGGCGCGGGAGTGGGTGATATATTCTGACATGAAGCTTACCTCATTTTATAAAGCAAAAGGGACGCAGAATACTCTGCCGTCCTTTAGTATAATATACTTTGTGCAAAAGTGCAATGCCGTGTGTTGCTTACGCCGCCGCATCCACATCCGCTGCCGTGTAGGGGTTGGGCAGTGCAGCGCTTCGGTCTCCGCTGAGCATCGCATAGGATGCCGCCGCATGGGACCGTCTGCCGCCCTGCTCGTTGTACCAGATGATATCATCGGTGCCGTAGATGCTCTTGGCATAGTCCACGGCCTGTTCCAGCGTTTCGCCCTCGATCATCCGGTTTACAGCGGCCCACAGCATACTGCGGGAATACACCGAGTAGACATTGTTCACATAGCCCATCACCGCCTTGGCACCGCCTGCCAGCAGGCCGTCTGCCATAGAGGTGTCCACATGGCCGTTCTTGCCGTAGAACTCGCAGGTCTCGCTGAGCACGATGCCATTGCCGCGGTAGGCACTGCGGAAGAAATCGCCGTTGACGGCATACATGCCGTTCACCTTGATCACACGGTGGGCCAGCAGGTCAAAGCCATAGCGCAGATCGCTCCAGAAATCCGATCTCTCGGTCAGCAGGATCAGCGGTTCCGTGGCGGTCTTTTTGAACAGCCAGCCGTATTCATAGGTGTAGTACGCGCCGTGGGTGCTCAGGATGCACAGGTCGTAACGGCCCATCCTGCGCAGGTCGGATACGGTAACGGTGGTATCCAGATCCGTCTGCAGGCCCACCGAATCCCAATAGGTCTGCATGTAGGCATAATACGGGTAGCGGGTGCTGTTGATCGTGTTGTCAAACGCATAATAGATCGCCGCCGTGCCCACCCGCTTGTTCTCTGCCAGCTCCTGCAGCTGCTCTCGTCCAGCTCCGGCAGGGCTGCGGTGTTCTCCTCCTCCGGTCGGTAAGCAAGATGCCGCCCAGCGCGCCGCAGCTGTAGGTAAAGCTGATCATGCCGTTTTCGGCATCGGTGTAGACAGACCCCTGCTTCACAAGGCCCTGTGCGGTCAGCGCATCCAGCTGCTGCAAAGCAGCATCTGTGCGCTCGTCCTCGGTCATCTGTGCATAGTCGCTGCCTCCGGTCAGTGCGGTCACAGCAGCATCTGCCTGCTGCATCTCGCGCACATCTGTGGCCGAAAGGCTCTGCTGCACAGCCGCCTGTTCTTCCGGCTGCTGTGCAAAAGCCGCTGTGGGCAGCGCTGTGAGCGCGAAAGCCAGAACGCACAGTGCACACCCAAAACGGCGGAGCATATCGTGTTCCATTCCCATTTCCTCCGGGCATATCTGCCGCCCAATGCGGCACGCCGCCCTTTTCCAGCAGGCATCTTCCTGCCATTTTCTTTGCGCGGCAGACGCTCTGCAAAGGAGCTTTCTGCTGCACCTTCATTGTAGATGGTGCGGTCTGCTTTGTCAAGCATTCGTGCGGATTTTGCAAAGCTGTCACACCCGGTGGATTGCAAACGGTGTGCAAGCTGTGTATAATAGGATAAACTGGGTTGGTATTGCCCGCTGCAGCGGCAAAACCCGGTGTGCATCTGGGAACGAAAGGTGGTGCTTTCTTGGAAAGCATTCGACAATATTTTAAACGAACGGATAAGATCTATCTGCTGCTGTGCATCTTCAGCAGCACCATGGCGGTGGTGGCTCTTGCCTCCTGGGCCGCAAAGCAGGGCAACGGCTTTGCCACGGACGAGATCACTGGTGCCATTACCGGCATCGGCGATTACCGCCGCGCGCTGGTGCAGGCCGGTGCGGCGGTGCTTGGCATCGTGATCGCGCTGCTGCTCTCCTGCATCGACTACCGCAGCCTTGTCAAGGTGTGGCCGGTGCATGTAGCCCTGACATGGGGTCTGGTGCTGCCCACGCTGTTCATCCGCAATGTGGCCATCGGCCCGCTGACCATCGGCTTCAACGCCGGTGACACCGACAACTACTCCTGGTACAAGCTGGGCGGCTTTACCTTCCAGCCCACGGAGCTGCAAAGATCAGCTTTATCCTTACCTTTGCCATGCACCTGAACAATGTGCGCAGCCGCATCAACGAGCCAAAGGAGCTGGTAAAGCTTCTGCTGCATCTGGCCGTGCCCATCCTTATCATCCACATTCAGGGCGACGACGGCACCGCCATCATCTACGCCATCATCGGCTGCTGCATGATGTTTGCAGCGGGCCTGAGCTGGAAGTATATCATCGGTGCCATTTCGGCAGCAGCTGTGGCCGTGGCGGCGGCGTTTGCCTTTTTCAGCGATAAGATCGGCAAGGGCTACCAGTGGACCGCATTCTGGCCGTTATCGACCCGGAGAATTCCACCGGCTGGGCACCCAACGAAGCCACCTGGAAAAACATCATCTACCAGCAGCAGCGCGGCGAGATTGCCATCGGCTCCGGCGGCATCTTCGGCAACGGCCTGTTCAGCGGCCGGTACTACAGCGTGCCCAATGCCCACAACGACTTTATTCTCAGCTGGATGGGCAATGTCATTGGCTTTGTGGGCCTGTGCATCGTGCTGGGGGCACTGCTGGCACTGGTGATCAAGACCTTTGCCACCGGTGCGCGCAGCGAGGACCTGCTGGGCAGCTATATCTGCGCCGGCATCGGCGGTGCTCTGATGGCTCAGATCGCGTGAATGTAGGCATGAACCTGCGGGTGCTGCCGGTCATCGGCGTTACCCTGCCCTTCTATTCTGCGGGCGGCAGCTCGGTGCTGATGCTGTATATCTGCGTGGGGCTTGTGCTGTCGGTCTATATGCACAACACAAAGAGCCTGTTCGGGTAAAGTGCAACTTTTTTCCCCCCCCCTGTATTTTTTCACATTTGCCGGTATATCAGTTGAAAACTCCGCATCCTGCTTGCAATCCACTGGGATGCATGATATTACAATAAAATGTGCAGTTTTGTTGCTCAATGCTGAAGGACAACGAGATGGACGGCCCGGTGTTCAAGATGAAGGATGACCCGCGCCCGGCCTTTCCTGCTACTGGCAGATCGCCCCGCACCGCAACCAGCTGAGCTTTGAGGAGTGGATGGCACTGGATGTGAAGTATGTCAAGGAACGCAGCTTCCTGGTGGACTGGAAGATCATCTTTGCAACCTTCCGTGCGGTGCTGTTCGGCCACGGAGAATAATTCGGATTACAGATCGAAAGCCTGCGGCTTTGCCGATTTTTTTACAGATAGCCTTCAGGAAACAAAAAACAGAGGAACGACGCGGGGTCGTCCCTCTGTTTTTGCTTAGATCATCAAATCACTTCAGCACAGCGCCCAGATTTGCACTGGTGACCATGCGTGCGTAGCGGCTCAGCCAGCCTGTCTTGATGTTGGGTTCGGGTGCAACATACTTTGCCTTGCGCTGGGCCAGAACTTCGTCGCTGACCTCCAGCGTGATGGAGGCATTGGGGATATCAATGTTGATGGTATCTCCCTCCTCGATCAGGCCGATGGGACCGCCGGAAGCAGCCTCCGGGCTGACATGGCCGATGCTGCGCCGCGCTTGCGCCGGAGAAGCGGCCATCGGTGATGAGGCCACGGTCTTGTCCAGCTTCATGCCGGCCAGTGCGGAGGTGGGGTTCAGCATCTCACGCATGCCGGGGCCGCCCTTGGGGCCTTCGTAGCGGATGACCACCACATCGCCCGGGACGATCTTACCCGCGTAGATGGAAGCAATGGCCTCGTCCTCGCTGTTGAACACGCGGGCCGGGCCGGAATGCTGCTGCATCTCGGGGGCCACGGCGCTGCGCTTGACCACACAGCCGTCCGGTGCAATGTTGCCCCACAGGATCTGCAGACCGCCGGTCTGGGAGTAGGGGTTGTCGATGGGACGGATGGCCTTGTCGTTCAGGATGTGTGCGCCCTTGATGTTCTCGCCCAGCGCCTTGCCGGTAACGGTGGGCACATCCAGATCCAGCAGGCCCTTCTTGGCCAGCTCTGCCTGCACGGCAGGGATGCCGCCTGCGGCGTACAGGTCCGGCATGTGGGTGGGGCCGGCCGGTGCCAGATGGCACAGGTTCGGGGTCTTGGCGCTGATTTCATTGAACAGCTTCAGGTCGATGGGCACACCGGCCTCATAAGCGATGGCCAGCAGGTGCAGCACGGTGTTGGTGGAGCAGCCCAGAGCCATATCGCAGGTCAGAGCGTTGCGGATGGAGCGCTCGTTGATGATCTGGCGTGCGGTGATGCCCTTCTTGACCATATCCATAATGGCCATACCGGCGTGCTTTGCCAGCTGCAGACGCTTGGAGTAGACGGCAGGAATGGTGCCGTTGCCGGGCAGTGCGATGCCGATGGCCTCGCACAGGCAGTTCATGCTGTTGGCGGTGTACATGCCGGAGCAGCTGCCACAGCTGGGGCAGCAGTTGCAGGTGCAGTCTTCCAGCTGATCCTCGGTGATCATACCGGCCTTGTAGGCACCCACAGCCTCGAACATCTTGGAAAGGCTGACCTCTTCGCCGCCGTAGGTACCGGCCAGCATGGGGCCGCCGGAGCAGACCACAGCGGCACATCCATGCGCACCGCTGCCATCACCATGCCGGGCACGATCTTATCGCAGTTGGGCACCAGTACCAGACCGTCCAGCTGGTGGGCCATGAGCATGGTCTCCACGCTGTCGCAGATCAGCTCACGGGATGCAAGGCTGTACTTCATGCCACATGGCCCATGGCGATGCCGTCGCACACGCCAATGGCGGGGATCAGGATGGGGGTGCCGCTGCCATCTCAACGCCGGCCTTGACGGCATCGGCGATCTTGTCCAGATTCATATGGCCGGGCACGATCTCGCTGTAGGCGCTCACCACGCCGATCAGCGGGCGCTCCAGCTCTTCCTTGGTGTAACCCAGTGCGTAGAACAGGCTTCGGTTCGGGGCGCGCTCCGAACCCTTGGTCACATTGTCGCTTCTCATTTCAAATCCTCTTTTCTGACAAAAACCCTCTCCGTCACGGCTGCGCCGTGCCACCTCTCCCGAAGGAGAGGTTTTTGCGGAGGATCTATAAGGTTCTCACTTTCAACAAAAGCTCCCCCTTTCGGGGGAGCTGGCCGCCGAAAGGCGGCCTGAGAGGGTTTTCCCCTTACTTCTTCAGCCAGCTCATCATGCTGCGCAGCTCTGCGCCGACCTTCTCGATGGGCAGCTCTGCTTCCATGCGGCGCTTTGCCAGGAAGTGCACCTTGCGGCCACCGTTGGGGCTCATCTCGGTCAGGAACTCGGAAGCGAAGGTGCCGTCCTGGATCTCGGTCAGAACCTTCTTCATTTCCTTGCGGGTCTCGGCGGTGATCAGGCGCTTGCCGGTGCGGTAGTCGCCGTACTCAGCGGTGTTGGAGATGGAGTAACGCATCTTGGAGAAGCCGCCCTCGTTGATCAGGTCAACGATCAGCTTCATCTCGTGGCAGGTCTCAAAGTATGCCATCTCGGGCTCGTATCCAGCTTCCACCAGCGTATCGAAACCGGCGTGGATCAGCTCGGAAACGCCGCCGCACAGCACTGCCTGCTCGCCGAACAGGTCGGTCTCGGTCTCCTCCTTGAAGGTGGTCTGCAGGATGCCTGCACGGCCAGCGCCGATGCCGGAAGCGTATGCCAGAGCAATATCCTTAGCCTTGCCGGTGTAGTCCTGCTCCACGCAGATCAGAGAGGGGCAGCCCTCACCCTCGGTGTACAGGCGGCGGACAATGTGGCCGGGGCCCTTGGGAGCGATCATGATAACGTCCACATTCTTGGGAGCAGTGATGGTCTTGAAGTGGATGTTGAAACCGTGTGCAAAGGCCAGTGCCTTGCCCTCGGTCATGTAGGGAGCTACCTGCTTGTTGTAGATGTCGGCGCACAGCTCATCGGGAACCAGCATCATGACAACGTCGCCGGCCTTGGCAGCTTCTTCCACTTCCATGACCTTGAAGTTCTCGTGAGTTGCTGCGAACTCAGAAGCCTTCTCCCAGTGAGCAGAGCCCTTGCGCAGGCCGACGACGACGTTCACGCCGCTCTCGGCCAGGTTCTCGGAATGGGCGTGGCCCTGGCTGCCGAAGCCGATGACAGCGACGGTCTTGCCGTCCAGCACGCCGAGGTTGCAGTCGGAATCGTAGTATTTCTTGATAGCCATGGTAGTTGTTCTCCTTTTTTGTTTTGTGTTTATTCAGTGGCTGATTGTAAACATTTTATTTTTTCGCTCCTTGAGAGCGGAAAGCTCAGGTCCGTTCCGGGCAGTGGGTCCCCGGCAGAGGCAGCTGTGCTTCGCGCACCTCCTGCGGAGGCTTCTGCATATGCTGATGCATCCCGCCGCGCTCCAGTGCGGTAACGCCGGTGCGGCACTGCTCCAAAATTTTGTAATCTGTAAACATTTTCAGGAAGGCATCGATCTTATCCGGCTTGCCGATCAGCTCGAACACCATGCTGTCCGGCGAAAGGTCGATGATCTTGGCCTTGTAGATGCTGGCGATCTCCCGCAGCTCGCTGCGGTTGTGCACATCGGATGCTACCTTCAGCAGCAGCAGTTCCCGTTCCAGAGATTTTTCGCCGTCCAGCACGAACACCTGACGGGTAACTTCCAGCCGTTCGGTCTGCAGGATCAACTGCTTGAGGGCCTTGTCATCGCTGGTAATGGTCACGGTGATGCGGCTGACTGCCGGGTCGTTGGTGGCCGAGACCGTCAGGCTGTCGATGTTGAAGCCGCGGCGGCAGAACAGGTTGGACACACGGGCCAGAACACCGCTCTGGTTGTCCACCAGCAGGCTGATGACCCTGCGCTTGTTGGATTCCATATTGCTGTGCCCTCCTTATTCCATGATGATATCGTTGATGTCGCCGCCGCCGGGGATCATGGGCAGCACCTTTTCGTCCTTATCGATGATGCACTCGATCCAAGTAGGGCCTTTCTGCTTCATCGCATCGGCAAAGGCAGTCTGGAACTCCGGCAGGTTAGTGCAGCGGTAGCCCTTCAGGCCAAAGCCGTCGGCCAGCTTGACGAAGTCCGTCTTGCGGTGGGGGTCGGTCTGGCTGTAGCGCTTTTCGTAGAAGGTGGTCTGCCACTGGCGCACCATGCCCAGCACCGAGTTGTTAAAGATCACAGTGATGATGGGCAGCTCATAGCTCACGGCGGTGCAGGCCTCGTTCAGGTTCATGTGGAAAGAGCCGTCGCCGGTAAACATGACCACCCGCTGGTCGCGGCCCAGAGCCATCTGTGCGCCAATGGCGGCACCGTAGCCAAAGCCCATGGTGCCCAGACCGCCGCTGGTGATAAAGCCGCGGCTCTTGGCGTGGCGCAGGTACTGTGCCGCCCACATCTGGTGCTGGCCCACATCGGTCACATACACGGCTTCAGGGCCGCACTGGTTGCACACCTCGCCGATCACCTGATGGGGCATCAGGCGGGTGGGGTCGGACACCGGGTGGTAATCCTGTGCCTGCACTCATGGATCATCTTCATCCAGTCGGGATGCTTCTTTTCCTCGATCTGCGGCAGCATGGCGTTCAGCACGTAAGCGGCATCGCCCACGATGGAAAGATCGACCTCCACATTCTTGCCCAGCTCACTGGGGTCGATGTCGATCTGGATGATGGTGGCGTTCTTTGCAAAGGTCTTGGGGTTCAGGGCCACACGGTCCGAGAAGCGGGTACCCACCGCGATCAGCACATCGCAGTCGGCCACGGCACGATTGGAGGTGTAGCAGCCGTGCATACCCACCATGCCAATGTTCATCGGGTCGCCGTAGGGCACAACGCCTGCGGCCATCAGGGTGTAGGTGGCCGGGATCTCTGCCTTGTGCAGCAGATCACGCAGCGGCTGGCAGGAGCTGCGCTGCGCACGCCGCCGCCAAAGTAGACCAGCGGGCGCTGGGCCGCATTGATAAGATCCGCTGCCCACTTGACCTGCTCTGCGTTGAAGGTGGTAACGGTGCGGATCGGCTCCGGCTTTTTGGGGGTGAACTCGCATACCGCCGCTGTCACGTCCTTGGGGATATCCACCAGCACCGGGCCTTTGCGCCCGCTCTGTGCAATACGGAAGGCAGAGCGCATGGTATCGGCCAGCTCTTCCACCGGCGCACCGTGAAATTGTGCTTGGTGATGGGCATTGTGATGCCCTCAATGTAGGCTTCCTGAAAGCTGTCCCTCCCGATCCCGTCCGTGGTCACGTTGCCGGTAAAGGCTACCATGGGCACCGAGTCCATATAGGCCGTGGCAATGCCGGTGACCAGATTGGTGGCACCCGGGCCGCTGGTAGCCAGCACCACGCCGGTGCGGCCGGTCGCGCGGGCATAGCCGTCTGCCGCGTGGGCCGCGCCCTGTTCATGTGCCGTCAGCACATGGGTGATGCGGTCCGAATTTTTGTACAGTTCATCGTAAAGGTTCAGCACTGCGCCGCCGGGATAACCAAAAAGGGTGTCCACGCCCTGCTCGCAGAGGACCTCCACAAAAATCTGAGAACCATTCAACTGCATGGTGAGTTTCTCCTGTTTTCCTAACCTTTTTCCACTTTTTACACGTTCCCGGGGAGCTTCTTTTTAAAAGAAAAGGCCTTTGTCCCCTGTTATCAAGAGACAAAGACCTTGTGATCATCAAGCTCTCTGCGGTACCACTCTCGTTGGCGTGCTGTGCACACCCTCTCACGGGCTTCCAACAAAGCCCTGCACGGTAACGGCTGCAACCGGCGCTGCTTACAAGGGTTTTGCACCCGTTGGGCAGGCTGCTCCGGGATGATTTTCCGCACGAAGCACTGACTGCCTTGCACCAGACGGCAGCTCTCTGAACAGTGGGGATCGTGTGGTACTTTTTCCCATCTGCGCATTTGTTGATGTAAATTATACTATAAATCGGCCTTTTGTCAATCGACAATTTGTAACCTGAATCACCCCAAACATGAAGTTAATTGAACACCTCTTGCGCCATGGCACAATGCGCTGTATACTTCTGATATGCGCGCCTGCGCGTTTAATTTAAGACCAACTAGAGGACAGGAATATGAAATTGAGAGAATGGAATGCCCGGCTGCACGGGCTTGTTGTTTTCCGCAGCCTGCTGGACGACCCCGTTGTGGCAAAGCTTTTGGACCTGACCGACCGCATGGAAGCCGGTGCGCCCGGCTATGGCCCGGTGTGCGACGCTGTGGCCCAATTTGAAGCCGCACTGTTCGAGCACACCACCAACTGGGGCAGCTACCTCAGCGCCGCTGTGCTGGAAGCCGAGACCGTCTGCGTGCGTCAGGCTGCATCGGGCACCCTTGCCCCTGCACTGCAGACCGCGCTGGACAGTGAACTGGCTTTTCTGCAGGCTCTGTGCGGCCTGACGCTGGACGAACTGCTGGCCGCTGCCGGTTCTGCCACAGGGCAGGCGCAGGAGCTGGCTTTCCTGCCCCGGTGGGAGACCTCCAGCATCGACCTGCCTGCCGCCTACGCCCAGCGCATGAGCGAGGTGGGAAAAAAGGGCTATGGCATGTTTGCCAAGCACCATGTGTTCACGGTGGAGAATGGCCAGCTGGTGCCGGTGAAATACCCGGACCCTCAGCGCCTTTCCGAGCTGCCCGGCTACGAGAAGGAGCGCGAAAAGGTCATTGCCAACACAAAGGCCCTGCTGGCCGGGATGCCCGCCAACAATGTGCTGCTGTACGGCGATGCAGGCACCGGCAAGTCCAGTGCGGTGAAAGCCATTGCCAATGAGTTTGCTCCTGAAGCCTGCGGCTGGTGGAAGTGAAGAAGAACCAGCTCTACCAGATCCCGGATCTGATGGACAAACTGGCCGCGAACCCGCTCAAATTCATCCTGTTCATCGACGACCTGAGCTTTACCGCCAACGACGACAACTTTGCCGCGCTCAAGGCCATTCTGGAGGGCAGCGTGGGCGGCCGGGCCAAGAACATTGCGGTATACGCCACCTCCAACCGCCGCCACCTTATTAAAGAAACACTGACCGACCGCACCGGCGACGACATCCACGAAGCCGATACCCGGCAGGAGCTGATGAGCCTTTCGGCCCGGTTCGGCCTGACGGTCACTTTCCAGCGGCCGGAGAAGGCCCGGTTTGAGACCATTCTGGCCGAACTGGCAAAGCAGCACGGCATCGACATGCCGATGGATCAGCTGCTGGTCAAAGCCGAAGCCTTTGCCATCCGCGCCGGCGGCCGCAGTCCCCGCGTGGCAAAGCAGTTTATTGAGCAGTGCGAGGCGGGCGTGCAGAAGTAATTAGTTTGTCTTTATTTTAACATCAAAGTCTCTGACAAATCTTTCACAAAATGCCGAGAAGTCGTGAATTTTTTCACCTTCTCGGCATTCTTTGTCTATTTTTTATTTATCGGTAAAAAGCCTTGCATTCTATTGAAATTCAGGCTATAATATGGCCAACATCAGCCAATTGAGCACTTCTGGAGGGCAACTATGGGCTTTTTAACGGGTAAGACCGCTATCATCACCGGCGCAGGCCGCGCCGTACTTTCCGATGGCAGCTGCGGCTCCATCGGCTATGGCATTGCCACCGCCTTTGCAAAAGAGGGCGCAAATCTGGTCATCACTGGCCGTAATGTAAAAAAACTGGAAGAGGCAAAAAACGAGCTGGAAGCCAAGTATGGCATCCGTGTTCTGCCGGTGCAGGCAGATGTGTGTGCAGGTACCGACAACGAAGCCACCGTGCAAAATGTCGTCAATCAGGCTGTGGATACCTTTGGCGGCATTCAAGTGCTGGTGAACAACGCACAGGCATCCGCTTCCGGCGTGCCGCTGGCAGAGCACACCACCGAGCAGTTTGATCTGGCCCTTTATTCCGGCCTGTACGCTGCATTTTACTATATGAAGGCCTGCTATCCCTATCTGGCCAAGTCCAAGGGCAGCGTGATCAACTTTGCATCCGGTGCAGGCTTGTTTGGCAACTTTGGCCAGTGCTCCTACGCTGCCGCCAAGGAGGGCATCCGCGGCCTGTCCCGCGTGGCCGCTACTGAGTGGGGCAAGGATGGCATCAATGTCAACGTGATCTGTCCGCTGGCCTGGACCGCCAAGCTGGAGCAGTTCCAGCAGGCATACCCGGATGCGTTCAAAGCCAACGTCAAGATGCCGCCCATGGGCCACTACGCCAACCCCGAGACCGAGATCGGCCGGGTATGCGTGCAGCTGGCCATGCCGGACTTCAAGTATCTGTCCGGCGAGACCCTCACGCTGGAGGGCGGCATGGGTCTGCGCCCGTAATTGCTATTCTCATTCTTCCTCATACATACAAAAGGGGCTGTGCCAGCGGCACAGCCCCTTTTGTGTTTAGGCCTGATCATTCGCGCACGGCGATGCACTCGATCTCCAGCTTTGCGCCCTTGGGGATGGCGGCCACCTGCACGCAGCTGCGGGCAGGGAACGGCTCCGCAAAGGCCTTGGCATACACGGCATTCACAGCGGCAAAATCGTTGATATCGGCCAGAAAAATGACAGTCTTGACCACATTTGCCATGGAAAGGCCAGCCTCGGCCAGAATGGCCTTGAGGTTTGCAAGGCTCTGTGCAGCCTGCTCTTCCACCGTATCGGCCATCTTGCCGGTAGCAGGGTCTACCGGGATCTGGCCGGAAACAAACACCATATTGCCCAGATCGATCGCCTGGCTGTAAGGGCCGATGGCTGCGGGTGCGTTGGAAGTGGAAACGACTTCATGATAAAACGTTCCTTTCTTTTTTCTTCTATTATACTCTTTCGCTCACAAGCTGGAAACCCTCTTTTGCAAGCTCTGCGCGGATCTGCTCGATCTGCTCGGCATCGCGGGTCTCAAGAGTGAGCTTGAGGAAGCAGCTGGAAATGGGCATATTGGGATCGGAGCCATCGTGCTGCACCGACACCACATTGCTGCCGCAGCGGGACACGATCTCGGCCACCTTCTTGAGCTGGCCGGGCTTGTCCTCCAGCGCAATGGTCATGTTCGCCTTGCGGCCGCTCATGACCAGACCACGGGTGATCACGCGGTTGAGGATGTTCACATCGATGTTGCCGCCGGAGACGACGCAGGCCACCTTTTTGCCCTCGACCGGCAGCTTGTGGAACAGCACTGCAGCCACCGGCACGGCTCCGGCCCCCTCGGCAACCAGCTTCTGGTTCTCCATCAGCGAGAGGATGGCGGCAGCGGTCTCATCCTCACTCACGGTCACGATGTCGTCCACATACTGCTCACAGATCTGGTAGGTCAGCTCACCGGGAGTCTTGACCTGAATGCCGTCCGCAAAGGTAGAAACGGCTTTCAGGGTCTGGTACTTATGCTCGTGCAGGCTGCGGTACATGCTGGGTGCACCCTCGGCCTGTACGCCGTACACCTTTACCTCCGGGCGCAGGCTCTTGATGGCAAAGGCCACGCCGGAGATCAGGCCGCCGCCGCCCACCGGCACAACGACCGCATCCACATCCGGCAGCTGATCCAGAATTTCCAGACCAATGGTTCCCTGCCCCGCGATGACCTGCTCATCGTCATAGGGGTGGATAAAGGTCATGCCGGTCTCTTCCTGCAGCTCCACAGCCTTGTCGTGGGCATCATCGTAGGTGCCAGGCACCAGACACACCTCTGCGCCAGATTCTTGGTATTCTCCACCTTCATGATGGGGGCACCGTCCGGCATACAGACGATGCTCTTGATGCCGCGGCGGGTAGCAGCCAGCGCCACGCCCTGTGCGTGGTTGCCGGCAGAGCAGGCGATCACGCCCTTGGCGCTCTCCTCCTCGGAAAGCTGGCTGATCTTATAGTAAGCACCGCGCACCTTAAAGCTGCCGGTGGCCTGCAGGTTTTCGGTTTTCAGGTACAGCTGGCAGTCCTTGGAGAGCTTGGGTGCCTCGATGAGGTCGGTCTTGCGGGCAACATCCTTGAGCACAAAGGCTGCATGGTAGATCTTATCCAGAGTCAGCATGGTTTTCTCCCTCTATTTTTATCGTTCCCTGCTCTGCGGCTTTTCCGCCCTCAGAGCCTTTATTTCTGGCTTATTATGCATGTTTCTCAGTATAGGTTAACAAAGTTGATTTGTCAAATGAATTTCCTTCACGCCTGAAACCCAAAAAGAGAACTGCCGCAGGCATACCGCCCACAGCAGTTCTCCGTGTTTTTGTGTTTTTAACGGCCGCGGCCACCGCCGCCGCCGTGGCTGCCGCCGCCGCCCATTCCACCG